>ERZ808252.2312-NODE-2312-length-11768-cov-3.322206_pt1 | contig 11768 bp, 8 predicted proteins | sample MGYA00521242_ERZ808252 | MGnify/ENA primary metagenome ERZ808252 (study PRJEB31516, sample SAMN03275581) | gut metagenome | biome: mammalia-associated habitat; material: feces | host: Papio cynocephalus | place: Kenya | collected 2012-08-07 ...
TTGGCGGCTCGACACCACTCTTCTTTGCGCAGCTAAGAAGAATGGGGTCGAAAAAGGACCAGCTGGCAGGTCTCTGCCAGAACCAAAATGGCCCCTGGGCCACGGCTCAGCAGTAAAAAGCAAAAAAGCAGGGCGGCTTTCGCCGCCCCACCTGAAAATCATCTTGGTACGATCACATTCACAGCCCGCTGGTGATTGACGATCTCGACATCCTGCACCGTCCCGCCGTACTCGCCGTCGAGCGTCCAGTCGACCGGTTCGTCGAAGGTAAAGCGCACGCGGCGCACCTTCTGCGAGACGATGTTCTCGTTTTCGCGGAAATCGCTTCTCAGAAGCGCGGTGCTGACGTTGTTGAAATCGATCAGATTTTTGATATCACGCACCAGAAGCAGCTCCGACTGCCCGTCGTTGAGACTGATGCCGAGACTGTCCAGCGCCAGAACGCCGCCGACCGAGGTCGTACTGCACACAAGGCCGTCGAGCACGTCCAGCTCCAGCGTCTTGCCTTCCGTCTGCACACGCACGTGGATGGGCTTGACCTCGCCGAGGGCCTTGACGCCGTGCAGGAAATACGCAAGCCGTCCCAGGACCTGCTTGTCCTCCTGCGGCGTCTGATACGAAACGCCGGTAAAAAGGCCGAACGCCGCAACGTAGACAAACCAGCGGTCTTTTCCAAACGCGCCGATATCGATCGGAAACTCGCGGCCCGTGACGATATCCTGCGCGGCCAGGATCGGGTCCATGCTCAGCCCCAGCGTTCTGGCCACATCGTTGACGGTCCCGCCCGGGATATAGCCGAGCGGCGGCCGGTCTGCCGGCGGCAGCTGCATGAGCCCCGAAACGGCCTCGTTGAGCGTTCCGTCGCCGCCGGTGCAGACGACAAGGTCAAAATCCTTCGCCCGCCTGGCGATTCTCCGCGTGAGGTCGCGCGGGGCGCTCGTCGGGTGGACCGTCACCTCGTAGCCGCCCGCCGTAAAGATCTGTATCACCTGCATCAGGCTTCCCCGGATCTCCGCGTGCCCGGCTCTGGGATTCACAAAAAACAGCAGCTTCTTTTGCATTCCCTACAGCCTCCTGCTTCGCGTGAAATGATCAGTTGTTCGTGCTCTGCTGCGCGGTATCGGTTTGCGTTGAAGCCTCTTCCGTCGAAGCTTCGGAGGACGCCTCAGCCTCGGCCTGCTGTTCGGCAATAGCCGCTTCACGCGACTCTTTCAGTACGTCATAGATGGCTGCGTTTTCAAACGTCGTTTCCATCGGATACTTTTCGCGCAACGCATCTTCGATCTCGACAGACTTTTCCGAAAGCAGATCGCCCCTGGCCGTCTCAAACCAGAAGACCTCTTCGCCGCGGCCGACAAAGTACATGACGTGATAGCCGTAATCGGTCTTTACAATGCCGGTGTCGCCGGGCTGGCGCGCATCGTCAAAGCACCATGCGTCAAAAGCGTCGACCATCTGGCCTGGGTAAACATCCTCATACAGCCCGCCGCTCGTATTGCTGCCGGGGTCCTCGGAATTTTCGTTCGCCAGTGCGGCAAACGTGTCCTCTGTGGCCTCGCCTGCCTTCCACTCGTTCAAAATGGCTTCGGCCTTCTGCTCGGCCTCCTGCCAGGCCTCTTCGGTGTATTCGCCGTTTTCGTCCTGCTCGGCCGGAATGACGAGAATGTGGCGCACGTCGACCATGGGCTTATCGACCTTCGTCACACGGTTGTCGGCATAGGTCTCGGCGTTTTCGTCATAGTAGTCGCTGATTTCCTGATCGGTAAGCTCGAGCTCGTCGACAAGCTTCTGCATATACCGCGAGGCGCGGAGATTGCTGCGCGCAAAAGCAACGTAGTCTTCCAGTGTGGCCGTTGGGCCGAAGGACGCCTGCAAGTACGCCGTGCCGTCTTCCATGCCGTAGTAGCTGGCCGTCGCGTTCAGGTTTTCCGGCAGCGCGTCAAGCTCCGCCTGATCCTCCGCGCTGAGCTCGAACCCCGCCGCGTCGGCCTCCAGATTGAGCGCCGTGATCGAGTGGAACATATCCGCCGCGCCGGTCAGAAGCGCCTGCTGCCAGGTCTCGGTCTCATTATACATCTGCTCGTCGAGGCCCTTGGTCTGGTCTAAACGATAGCTCAGATACGAGCTGTAGTTGCTGGCGAAGGTGTAATACTGCTGCCAGTAGTAAAATGCGAGCTCCCGGTTTGTCATGACCTGGCCGCCGCACGTGGCGATGGGAAGCGCGAGCACGTCGTCCGTCAGCTGCTCTTCCGTCGCGGTGTAGGAGACAAGATCGCTCGGCGTCTGCTCTTCGGCGGTTTCTCCGCTTTCGCCTTCCGTTTCGGTGGCGGTGGGCTCTTGCGCATCCGCAGGGCTCTGTGCGGTGTCTTTTTTTCCCGCGATCAGGATCGCCGCCACGATCGCAATGACCGCCAGCGCGCCTACGACCCACATCCAGACAGGGGGCTTTTTCTTCTCCGGCTCTGCGGGCGTCTCGGGGGTCTGCTCCGCAGACGCAGCGGCTTCTTCCTGCGCGGGCGCTTCTTCGCAGGTGACGTTTTCCGCTTCGCCCTGTTCCGGCGCGGTATCTTCTGCTTCGGCTGCTTCCGCCGGAGCTTCGGTCGTTTCTGCTGCCGTTTCTTCTGCCGCAGTCTCTTCGCAGACCGTCTGTCCGCAGGCCGGGCACACCGTCTGGTCCTGCTGAAGCTCTGCGCCGCAATGATCACACTTTTTCATAATTTCCTTCCTTCTGCCGCTTTTTCCGCGGCACGTTCAAAATCGCCTGTTTTCCGGCGCAGCACAGCCGCCGCCGGAAACGATCTGTTACAGTTTACCACACGCCCCCGCCTTTTGCAACGATACCCACCGGGCCGCACGTAAACATTTTGTGAATTGTCCGGGCTTCGCCGCCAAATGCACTTGTTTTTATTGAAACATACCACATTTTCTGGTACGATATTCGCAAATTCGGCATTTTTTCAATACTGCCCCATGGAAAAAAACGCGGCTCTGTGTTATAATAATAAGCTGCATCAGAAATCACATCGGAGGAATCTGCTTTGGAACGTCAAACTACCGTCATCTCCCAGCCGGAACTGGACCGGCAGGCGGCTATCTGCCGCGAGATCGCAAGCTATTGGGAAAGCCAGGGCAGAACGCCCCTCGCCTTTGTCGACACCTACGGCTGTCAGCAGAACGAGGCGGACTCCGAGCGCATCCGTGGGATGCTGCAGGCCTGCGGCTACCGGATGTCAGATACCGAAGAGGGCGCAGACTGCATCGTCATCAACACCTGCGCCATCCGCGAGCACGCCGAAACGCGCGTGTACGGCAATGTCGGTGCGCTCGTCCACACGAAAAACCGCCATCCGGGGCAGAAAATTTTCCTCTGCGGCTGCATGATGGGCCAGCCTGCCGTGGTCGACAAGATCAAGCGCAGCTACCACCATGTCGACGGCATCTTCAACCCCCACCAGCTCTGGCGCTTCCCGGAGCTGCTGCAATTCGTCCTCACCAAAAACAAGCGCGTCTACGCCGACGAGGCTTCCGCAGGCAATATCGCCGAGGGCCTTCCCGTCGTGCGCTCGTCGGGGCTCAAGGCGTGGGTGTCCATTATGTACGGCTGCAACAATTTCTGCTCGTACTGCATCGTCCCCTATGTCCGTGGGCGCGAACGCTCCAGAAAACCGGAAGAGATTCTCGAAGAGGTCAAAGGCCTCATTGCCGCGGGCTATAAGGATATTACGCTTCTCGGCCAGAACGTCAATTCCTACGGAAAAGATCTCGATTGCGGCGTGGACTTTGCAGACCTCATGGCGCAGATCGCCGAGCTTCCGGGCCGGTTCTGGCTGCGCTTCATGACGAGCCACCCCAAAGACGCGTCCAAAAAGCTTTTTGACACGATCGCAAGCCACGATAAGATCTGCAACCAGTTCCACCTTCCCTTCCAGTCCGGAAACGACCGCGTGCTCAAGACCATGAACCGGCACTATGACCGGGCGCAGTATCTGGAGCTGGTCGATTATGGCCGCAAGGTCATGCCCGACCTTGTTTTGACGAGCGACGTCATCGTCGGTTTCCCCGGAGAAACCGAGGAAGAATTTGAAGACACGATCAGCCTCATTGAACGCGTGCGCTACGACGCGCTGTTCACCTTCATCTTTTCCCCGCGCGGCGGAACACCGGCTGCCAAAATGGAAGACCCCACGCCCAAGGAAGAAAAGAATCGCCGCTTTGACCGGCTCTGTCAGGTTCAGAACCGGATCTCGCTGGAAATTCATCAGGCCTACGTCGGAAAAACGATGCGCGTTTTGGTCGACGGCCGCGACGGTGAAAACCTCACCGCCAGAACCGAGGGCGGCCGCCTCGTCCGCTTTGCGGCAGACGACAGCCTCATCGGGCAGTTTATCGACGTCAAGATCACCGGCTGCACCACCTGGAGCCTCGTCGGCGAGGCAGTTCTCTGAAAAATTTTGTACGCACCATTCCATATTCCCTGAAATCATTCCGGAGGTTTTTTCTATGGCTGAACTGACGCCCATGATGCAGCAGTACCGCACCGTCAAGGAGCAGAATCCCGACTGCATCCTCTTTTTCCGGCTGGGCGATTTCTATGAGATGTTCGACGAGGACGCACGCATCGCCTCGCGCGAGCTCGACCTTACCCTCACCAGCCGCGACCATGCCAAAGACAAAGCCCCGGAGGACAAGGTCCCCATGTGCGGCGTGCCGTTCCATTCCTCGGAAGGCTACATCGCGCGTCTGGTGCAGAAGGGCTATAAGGTCGCCATCTGCGAGCAGATGGAAGACCCGGCCTTAGCCAAAGGTCTTGTCAAGCGCGACATCATCCGCGTCGTAACGCCCGGCACGGTGACGGAAAGCTCGATGCTCGATGAATCCAAAAACAACTATTACGCCTGCGTTTACGGCCAAAACGGCTGCTTCGGCGCGGCGTTCTGCGATATTTCGACCGGCGCGTTCAGCGCTACCGCAATTTCCGGCCCCGACGCCGAAGACGCCGTGTGCAGCGAGCTTGGAAGCTTCAGCCCCACGGAGCTGCTGCTCGGAGGAGACGCCGAAGCCTCGGAGACGATCCGGGCTGCGGCCAGCGGACGGCTCGGCTGCTGCATGGGAAGAACGCACGAGCACCAGTTCGATCTCAGCTTGTGCCGTGCGGCGGTCGAGGCGCAGTTTTCCAAAACGCAGGAGCAGCTCGGTCTTGCTGAGCAGGACGCGGTCATCATTGCCGCGGGCGCCCTTTTGTGTGCGCTGCGAGACGCGCAGAAAAATGAGCTGCCGCATATCCGCACGTTCGATTTTTACGTCTCCGGAAAATTCATGGGCCTGGACTTAACGGCCCGGCGCAATCTGGAGCTCACCGAAACGATGCGCTCAAAAGAAAAAAAGGGCAGTCTTCTCGGCGTTCTCGACCAGACAAAAACCGCCATGGGCGGCCGCCTTCTTCGCGCGTGGATGGAGCGCCCGCTCTTGAGCCCGAACGCCATTTCCAAACGGTTATCGGCCACACAGGAGCTCGTGGACAAGACCATCGACCGCGAGGAGCTGCGGCTTTCCCTGCGCGACGTTTCCGATTATGAGCGCGTCATGGCGCGGATCGTCACCGGAACGGCCAACTGCCGAGACTTAGTTGCTCTGGGGCAGGGCGCGGCGGCGCTTCCCGCGATCCACGACCGGCTGGGCGCGATGCAGTCCCCGCTCTTAAAAGAGCTGTTTGAAGGACTCGACACGCTCGAAGACCTGAAAACCGCCATTGAAACCACCATCGTCGACGAGCCTCCCTTCACGCTGCGCGAAGGCGGCATGATCCGAGACGGCGCGAACGAAGAGCTCGATAAGCTCCGCGAAATTCAGAACGGCGGCACCGGAATGCTCACGGCCATCGAGGCGCGGGAAAAGGAAGCCACCGGCATCCGCAATCTTCGCGTCGGCTATAACCGCGTGTTCGGCTATTATATCGAAGTGGCCAAGGGCCAGCTCAGCCTGGTACCGGACACGTATATCCGCAAGCAGACGCTCTCGACCGGCGAGCGCTACATCACGCAGGAATTAAAAGAGCTCGAATCGAAAATTCTGGGCGCGAAGGACCGTATCGTCTCGCTGGAATACGAAATATTCACGCAGCTGCGCAATAAGATCTCCGAGCAGTCCCCGCGCGTGCAGAAAACGGCGCAGGCCATCGCGCAGCTGGACGTGCTTTGCAGCTTTGCGCACACGGCGGTACATAACCACTACTGCCGCCCTGAGGTCGACCTGTCGGGCGAGATCCGCATCACGCAGGGCCGTCATCCGGTCGTCGAGCAGATGCTCAAAAATACGCTTTTCGTTCCGAACGATACGGTGCTTGGCGCCGACGGCTGCCGTGCCGCGATCATCACGGGCCCCAATATGGCCGGTAAATCGACGTATATGCGGCAGGTCGCGCTCATCGTTTTAATGGCGCAGATGGGAAGCTTTGTCCCCGCGTCGAGCGCGCGCATCGGCATTGTCGACAAGCTCTTTACCCGCATCGGCGCGTCGGACGATCTTTCCTCCGGCCAGTCGACGTTCATGGTCGAAATGAACGAGGTGGCCGACATTCTCAAAAACGCGACGCCGCGCTCGCTTCTCATTCTGGACGAAATTGGCCGGGGAACGTCGACCTTTGACGGCATGGCCATCGCGAAGGCGGTCCTGGAGTACGCGGTCGACGCCAAAAAGCTCGGCGCGAAGACGCTTTTCGCCACGCACTACCACGAGCTGACGTCGATGGAGCAGGAAAATCCCGATATCCGGAACTTCAACATCGCCGTCAAAAAGCGGCAGGGCGAGATGATCTTCCTCAGAAAGATCGTCCCCGGCGCGGCGGACGACAGCTACGGCGTGGAGGTCGCAAAGCTCGCCGGCCTTCCCGATAAGCTGATCTCCAGAGCCCGGGCGGTGCTCAAGGAGCTCGAGTCCGACGCGCCGAAGGCCCCGGTCGTCCGGAAAGAGTCGTCCGATCAGGTCAGCCTCATGGATCTGCAAGCCGATGAAATTCGCGAAAAGCTCGCCGCCGTCAACGTTGAAACGCTCACGCCCATCGAGGCGATGAACGTTCTTTACCAGCTCAAGCAAATGCTGTAGGGTTCAGAAAGGAGCCGAGTCGCTTGGCAAGATCCTATTACTCGCTCGGAAGAAATCTCTCGCGGGCCGAGGCCATCGCCGGATGGTGCTACCTGCCGTTTTATCTGGTGCTGCTGAGCGCCATGATCCAGTATGCCGCGGCGGCGCTGCACGTTACGCTCTCGGCCATCACGGTAAACGTCATTTATTTTTCCGTGAATCTTCTTTTTGTGCTGCTCGTGTTCCGGAATTTTCTTTTGCAGCGTTTTTTTGGCTCCGGGTTCTGGAACTTTGTGCAGACGCTGATTTTGGGCTTCGTGCTCTATTACGCGGGCACGTGGGTCATTCAGTTACTCGAGAGCAGGCTCGCGGGGGATTTTGTCATTTATAATAATGAGACCGTGACGGAGCTTATTTCCACCAACCGCTATGTGATGCTGGCCGCAAGCGTTGTCTTCGCGCCCATCGTGGAAGAAACGCTCGTGCGCGGCGTAGTTTTCGGAACCATCCGGCCCGCGTCAAGAGTGCTGGCCTACATCGTCTCGGCGCTTTTGTTTACGCTCATGCACAACTGGCAGTATTTTGGGCTGCACCCGTTCGTTTCGATCCTGCTCAGCTGCCTTCCCTATCTTCCGGCGTCGGTCGCGCTGGCGTGGGTCTATGAAAAGGGCGGCACCATCTGGGCCCCCATCACGCTCCACGCGCTCATCAACGCCATGTCCTTTGGTCTTCTGACCCTGTAATTTAGGAGGTTTCCATGCCGAAAATCCAGCAGCTCAGCCCCCACGTGGCAGACCTCATTGCCGCGGGCGAGGTGGTCGAGCGTCCGGCTTCCGTTGTAAAAGAATTGACGGAAAACGCCATTGACGCGGGCGCAACGCGCATTACCATTGAAATTCAAAACGGCGGCATGACCCTCATCCGCATTTCCGACAACGGCTGCGGCATGGCGCTCGAGGACGCAAGAGTCGCGTTTTTGCGCCACGCAACGAGTAAAATTCGAACCAAGGATGACTTGGCCGCCATTTCGACGCTCGGCTTCCGCGGAGAAGCGCTCGCCGCCATTTCCGCCGTCAGCCGCATCGATCTTCTGACCAAAGCCGCCGATGCCCCCGGCGTAAGCCTGCATTTAGAGGCCGGGCAGATCACACAGGAGGACCCCGCAGGCTGCCCGGAGGGCACGACGATTCTGGTGCGCGACCTGTTTTATAACACGCCCGCGCGGATGAAGTTCATGAAGTCCGATCAGGCCGAGGCCTCCGCCGTCTTTCTTGCCGTGCAGCAGCAGGCGCTGGCGCACCCCGAGATCGCCTTCCGTTTTCTGAAAGACGGCGCTGAGCAGCTCTCCACCGCCGGTTCCGGCGACCGCATGAGCGCAATTTACACCGTCTTCGGCCGCGAGATCGCAAACGGCATGGTCGAGGTCAAGGGCTCGTGGGAGCAGTTTTCGGTGCGCGGCTACGTCACAAAGCCCACGTGCACGCGCGGCAACCGCTCGTATCAGTACTTTTTCGTCAATTCCCGCTTCATCAAGTCCCGGATGCTCTCCGCGGCGCTGGAGGAAGCGTATAAAAACCAGCTCATGGTCGGCAGGTTCCCGGCCTGCGTGCTGGAGATCGATCTTCCGGTGCAGGCCGTCGATGTCAACGTCCACCCGGCCAAGACGGAGGTCAAGTTCTTATCCGAGCGCGGCGCGTTCGACGCGGTACACTATGCGGTGCTCTCAGCGCTCAACAAAACGCCGGGAAGGCCCTCGGTGAAGCTGCCGAGCACAAAGCAGGCCGCTTCCATGCAGACGGTAAGTGCCGCGCCCAGGCCCGGCTTCTTCCAAACGCAGACCCCTGCGGAATTTCGCCGCACGGCAAGCGCCGCAGAGGAAAATCCGTTTGCATCCTCTGCGCGTCCGGCGTCGAAGCCCGTTTCCGTTTTTGTCGACGAGCCGTCGTTCCTGTCGGCATCTCTGGCCTCGCCCATGCAGATCCCGGCCCGCTCGCCGAAAAAGGCAGAAGCGCAGCCTTCCGCGCCCAAAACGCCGCTTCCGGAAGAACCAGCGCCAGAAGAGCACGTTCCCATGACGCCGCCGCTTCCGGACAAGCCGCGCCCGGTTGCGGTCGAACTGCCGCCCGAACCAAAAGAGCCGCCCGCTTCCGAACCGGCGCAGCAGGCGCTTTCCATTCCCGAGGCCTCCTTCCGCGTCATCGGCGAGACGATGAACACGTACATCTTAGTTGAGCAGGCAGACAGCCTTCTTCTCATCGACAAGCACGCCGCACACGAGCGGGTGCTGTTTGAAAAGCTGAAGTCGGAAGACCACCCCATCATGCCGCAGCTTTTATTGGAGCCCCTTGCGCTGCACCTGACAAAGCCGGAGGCCGAAGCGGTGCTCGAAAACGCGGCGCTTCTGGAGAGCCTTGGCTTCGAGGTCTCGGAATTTTCCGATTTACAGCTCGTTCTGCGGCAAATTCCGTCCGAGCTTTCGCCCGAAGACGCGTGCGCGGCCTTAGAGGCGTTCGCAGAGGATCTTCTCGGCGGCAAGCGGCCGTCGCAAGGTGACCTTCGCGACAATTTACTGCACACGATGGCCTGTAAGGCGGCGATCAAGGCGGGCTGGCACACCGAGCCCACAGAGCGCGAGGCCCTGGTGCGCGAAGTTCTCTCGCGCGACGATATCAAATACTGCCCGCACGGGCGGCCCGTGTGCATCGAGCTGACCCGAAAGGAGCTTGAAAAGCAGTTCAAGCGCACCTGACATTTGATTTTGGAAAGGAGGCGGCAGGCTTGGAGAAGATCATCTGCGTCGCGGGGCCGACGGCTTCGGGAAAAACACGGCTTGCCGTCGAGCTGGCCAAAAAATATGACGGCGAGGTTTTGTCCTGCGACTCCATGCAGATCTACAAGGGGATGGCCATCGGAACCGCCGCGCCGACGATTGACGAAATGCAGGGCGTGCCGCACCATATGATCGGCGTGATCGACCCGGCGGAGGATTTTTCCGTCGGAAAATACGTCGAGCTGGCAGAGCCTGTTTTGCAGGATATTTTGTCGCGCGGCAAAACGTGCATCGTGTGCGGCGGCACGGGGCTTTATGCGGACAGCCTTCTTCTCGGGCGCAGCTTTGCGCCCTGTCCGTCGACCGGCGTGCGCGAAGCGTTGGAGCAGGAGGCAGAGCAGCGCGGCATCGAGCCGCTTCTCGAACGCTTGAAATCCATCGACCCGGAAGCGGGCGCGAAGCTCCATCCGTCGGACAAGCGGCGCATTATAAGGGCGCTGGAGGTCTTCCTCGAAACCGGCCAGACCATATCCGAGCACAACCGGAAAACGAAGCTGCTTGCGCCAAAGCACGAGGCCGTGTGGTTGGGGCTCAGCTTTGAAAACCGGCAGGACTTATATGACCGCATCGACCTTCGCGTCGAAAAAATGCTGGAGGCCGGGCTTTTAGACGAAATTCGCGCGCTTTTGTCCTCCGGCGTTCGGCCCACGGCGACTTCGATGCAGGGCATCGGCTATAAGGAATACGTCGAGGCTCTGACCGGCGGCGGGGATTTGGCCGCAGCGACGGCTCTGGTGCAGCAGCGTTCGCGCAATTACGCCAAGCGGCAGCTCACGTGGCTGCGCCGGAACGAAGCCATTCACTGGATCCTGCAGCCGCGCGAGCCGGATCACAAGGCTGTATTTCAGGCTGCTCGCGCGTATATTCCTTTTTTCGCGTAAGAAAAATGGTACGATAGGGGTATCTCAAATAGAAAAAGGAGTCTTACCTATGCGTACCGAAACTTATCAGGATCAATTTCTCAATCAGGCCCGCAAGGAGCGCACACCGCTGACCGTCTTTCTGGTCAACGGCTTTCAGATGCGCGGCGTCATCACGGGCTTTGACGCATTCGTCGTCGTGCTGCTGTCCGAGGGCAGGCAGCAGATGATCTACAAGCACGCGGTCTCGACCATCACGCCGTCGGTCCCGCTGCGTTTCAGCCAGGAAGAGCCGTAGGCGATCGCTGCCTTGCGCCTTTCTGGTGGGAAGGAGCCTTCATGAAACAGGGCAAGCACTATACCACCGTTATTCTCTGGATCTTCCTCGCCGCCATCGCGGCCTACATCGCCTACAGCGTCGTATCGTCCCTGACCGAGCCTCTGACCACGGCCACGGTCATTGAATACGAGGCGGGCGCGGGCTGCTATACGACGGGCTTTGTCGTGCGCGACGAGGAAATTCTCACCTCCAGCTATGATATCACCGTCATCACCTGCGCCGAAGGGGCGCACGTGGGCGCAAACGACGCCGTCGCGACAGGCTACCTCTCCGACGGCGCCCAGCAGCGCCAGAGCCGCATCCAGTCGCTGCAGGAGCAGCTGACGCAGCTGCAATACGCCTACAGCGCGCAGTCGAGTCTTGCCGATCAGGCCGCGCTCGACGACGAGATCGCCGAAAACCTTCTCTCCCTTGCGAAATTCACCGCGCGGCGCGACATGAACTCCGCGCAGGACGTATCGCCCGAGCTCAAGGGGCTGGTCCTTCGCCGTCTGGCCGGGGCCGGAGACAGCGAGACCATCGCCGCGCAATTGGAAACCGTGCAGGCAGAGCTCACGCGGCTGCAAGGCCAGGCGGCCTCTGACACGCGGGCCATCACCGCGGGCTTTGCCGGAACGTACTCCGGCGTGGCCGACGGCTATGAGACCGTCCTGACCCC
>ERZ808252.2313-NODE-2313-length-11763-cov-3.271438_pt1 | contig 11763 bp, 7 predicted proteins | sample MGYA00521242_ERZ808252 | MGnify/ENA primary metagenome ERZ808252 (study PRJEB31516, sample SAMN03275581) | gut metagenome | biome: mammalia-associated habitat; material: feces | host: Papio cynocephalus | place: Kenya | collected 2012-08-07 ...
TGTTATTAATATTATTATTAATTTAATTATAGGACTAATAAATCGTAATTATAAAATTGAAATAAAAAATGAAGTTATTAAAAATAAAAAGTTTAGTTTAGTTAATTCAATAAATAATAGTATTAATACTTTGTTATCGATATTAGGAATTGTTGTTCTTTTTAATATTATAAATAATTTGCTTCCAATTAAGCATCCATTAATAACAGGTTTATTTGAAATAACAAATGGTTTAAATTTAGTAGGAAATACTAATACCTCATATAAAAATAAAATTATTTATACTGGAATACTTCTTAGTTTTGGAGGATTGTCTATTATTACGCAAATAAAAAGCATCTTCAAAAATGAAAATACTTTTAACTATACTTTATTTTATAAATCTAGAATTATTCATTTAATATTATTTGTTATATCATTATTCATTATCTTCTAAATAAATTAAATGAGGATTTGTTTTTGTACCACCTCTTCTTAGTATTTTAGTATCGGCTTTTAAATATAAACTTGGATAAACATATAATGATCTGTTTTTTGATTCTTTCTGATTTATTTTCTTATTACTTTGATCTATATATAGTACATTTTTAGCATTATTTTTGTTACTATAATGAGTTATTGTCCAATAGTTAATTTTGTTACTATTATTATATTTTTTAAAAAGCCAATTTTGGTCATAACATTTATTATCACTTAATTTCGAGTCCAAACAATTTGAAGCAGTTGAAGCATAACCATAATCACTAGGATAAATCAATCCGATTTTTCCTTCCCATGTTTCTGGATTATTTTTAGTACCGGTAAATCCTTCTATATTACGTTCAATTTTATATGAAGTTTTGTAATCGATTCCAACTCCGGTTATTCCACCTAGTTTCCATACAACATTTGCAATTAATAATTTATTTTCTTTTTGAAGGGAGCTATAATATTTACCGGTTGTGTCGTTTAAATATTTTTGTAAACTTGATTTAAGCCAATTATTTTCATTATCAAAATCCCATGCATTACTAGAAAATGGCTCATCTCTAACTATTTTTACTAATTGTTGGTCTTTCTCATTTCCATTATCATCAACTGTTGTAACAGTAAATACTCCTATTATTCTCCACAACTCGTCACTATTACTAAATTCAATATAATTATTAGGATTTAGTCCAACATATCTTATATTTTTATCATCTGTTGTATCAGTTACTAGTCCAATATCATCAGCATATGGATTAGAATCTGAATGATTTTTTGCTATAATATCTATTAAATATGTAGCAAGTTCAATTGGCCTTTCTGCTATACTAATATTTAAAATAACATCTTCATCTGGCATAGTAAACAATACTGTATTTGTTTCATTAGATTTAAGTGCTGTATCATTTAATCCTATACATTTATCACAAGAAACACTTTTAATTTCATATAAATAATCATTAAATTCTAATTCAATATGTATTTTTTTTTCTTCTGATTCGTTTTTTTCACCTGTTTGTCTAATTAATTCTAGTTCTTTATTTTTTAAATAGCCATCTTCATTAATAATAGTTATTTTATGAGAAACACTTACAGCATAATTAATATTTAAATCACTTTTTATATTATCATTTTGAATTTCCATTGTAATTTTAAACTATACCCTTTTCCTTGATTTTCATCGTAATTTACAAGTTCTATAGCAAAGTCATTTTTAGGAGGAATTGATATTTCTCTAACTGTTTGAGTTTCAATTACATTACCTTTTCCTCTTTTATATGCTAAAAAATGTTTGTCATCATTAGTATAATACAAAATATATCCTTCATTATTCTTTACTTTTGAATCATCATAAGTTATTTTAAGACATTTTATATTTGTTGCTGTATTTGGAATTATATTATTTCTTGTATTTTCAATATTAGTTAATTCACATTTTGTTGGTTTTTCTGGTAAATTAGTATTTTCATCTTTATCTAATCCAAAAGATTCTAAATCTTTTTCTACTTCTCTTGTAATAATTGTTGTTGTTATTAAAACGTCAGTTTTTTCATTTTGCCTATCATTTGCATTTTTAATTGTCATAATTATTTGAAATAAGAAAACCATTACAATTGAAATTAATCCAATGCTTACTATTATTTCGACTAGTGTTAATCCTTTTTTATTCATAGTTTATATCCTCCTAAATGCTTGATTTTCTTTATTTATATTAGTTTCAATTGCTATTCTTTCATTAACAAACATTAATAATAAAACATTCATTAAAAACGATCCACCATAAGATAAAAATGGTACAGGAACACCCGTAAGTGGTATTAATGCCAGAATTCCCAGTAAATTAATAGCTAAATGTATCGTTATATAACAATATGTTCCATACGCTATTATTGTTCCTCTAATCGTAGATGCTTCTTTCGATATTTTAAGTAATCTAAATAACAATAAAATATACATTAAAAATACAACTCCGGCTCCCAACACACCTATCTCTTCAACAATTATTGGAAATATAAAATCTGTATGTGCTTCCGGTAAATATAAATATTTTTGGGTAGAATTTCCTAATCCCTTGCCAAACAATCCTCCATTAGAAATGGCAATAAATCCATTACATACTTGATAACCAGTTTTTTCAGTATATCTAGTACAAGGATTTTTAAAATTTAAACGATCTATTTGTTCTTCGGTTAAAAGATTACCTGATAATGCAACAAAAAGTACTAATAAAAAACATAATACTATTCCAGACTTCTTAAGTAAATTATATACTTTAGATTTAATAGGCATAAAAATAACCAATAATCCAAGTATTCCTGCAACGATTATAGCAGTACCTAAATCTGGTTGAATAGCAACTAAACCAACTCCAATTACTCCAAGTGCAATAGGTATGTATATTTTATTAGAATTAAATTCTTTCTTTAATATTATTTTTTCATAAAAAATCCCAAAATAAAGTATTAAAGCAGTCTTTAAAAACTCACTTGGTTGAATAGTAATAGGTCCAATTTTAAACCATGATTTAGCACCATTTATAATGGAACCATAAGTAAATATTAATGCAAGCACTATTAAAATTATATAAAAATAAGCCTTAGATAAATATTTATATTTACTAGTAGGTATTCTAATAATAAAGAATAGGCCAATGATCCACATAGCAATTGAAATAAAAGCTTGTTTTTTAAAAAAATAAGCAGATTCTACTTTATAATATAAAACAGCGGAAATTGAAGATGCACTAAAAACCATTACTAATCCAAAGATAGTAAAGATTAAAAGTAAAAGTAAAAGTTTTTTATCTAATTTATTAAACAACTTTTTCATCTAGCACCTACTATAATAATAGTATCACAAAAAAACTTGTAAATAAATACAAGTTAATTTAATTTATATATAAATTTACGACTAAAATTAATCTAACTTTACACTAACTAACTTAGATACACCTGACTCTTGCATTGTTATTCCATATAAACATGATGCATATTCCATGGTTCTCTTTTTATGAGTAATAACAATAAATTGTGTTTTATTATTATATTCTTTTAAATAATTACCAAATATATCTACGTTTGCTTCATCTAAAGCTGCCTCTGCTTCATCTAAAATGCAAAATGGAACAGTTCTAATATTTAAAGTTGCAAATAAGAGGGCAAGTGCTGTCATTGATGCTTCTCCACCTGATAATGTCTTTAAACTCTTAATTTCTTTTCCTGGAGGGCAAGCTTTAATTTCTAATCCACTAGTTAAGATATTATTTTCATCTAATAATACAAGTCTACCTTCTCCGCCTCTAAATAACTTTTTAAACACTTTACAGAACTCATTATTTAAAGCATTAAAAGTAGTAGTTAATCTATCTTTCATAGTTCCATCTAATTCATTAATAATTTCTAACAAATCATTAATAGAACCAATTAAATCATCTTTTTGTTTAGTTAAAAAAACATATCTTGTATTAATACGATCAAATTCACTAATAGATCCAGTATTAACTTCACCTAAAGCCTTAATATCTCTCTTTAAATTATTAACTTTAATTCTAGCATCAGTTATATTCATGTCTAAATTATATTCTTTAGCTTTATCATAAGTCATACCATATTCTTCACTTAATCTAATTAAATAATTATCTAATTTATTTTCTTCTTTACTAATAGTTACTTCTAAAGTGCGAATTTCATTCATGATCTTGTTATATTCACTATTTTGCTTTCGACTTTCAAGTTCTAATTCATTAACTTCACTTTGTAAATCATTTTTATTTAATTTAAGTTCATTAATATTTAGTTCTAACTTTTCTTTTTCGCCATTAACTTTATAGTATTCATTTAATATTTCTTGTAACTTACTAGATATGTCATTATTAAGTAGTCCCTCGTTACCATTAATCTCATTATTAACACTTATTAAATTATTATTAAGTGACTCTAATTCATTATTTTTTCTTAATAAATAATCTTTAGCACTATTAAGTTCATTATTAGCATCAAATACTTTTCTCTCTAAAATAGTTACATCTTTATCATGAGCATTTATTTCTTCTTCTTTTAATTTTATTTCATTAATTTTAGAATTTAATAATTTAATCTTATTTTCAAGTTCAAACTTTTGACTCATCATACTTGTAACTGATTTATTAGTTCCACCTGTAATTGAACCACCTGCATTAATAATATCTCCATCTAGAGTAACAATCTTATACATATGATTAATTATTTTAGCAACATTAGTAGCGTTTGTTAAATTATCAACTACAATCACATTACCTAAAGCATTTAAAACAACATTACGATACTTAGGATCAAACTTACATAAATTAGATGCAATCCCTATAAAACAAGGAACAACTTCTAATTTCTTTAAAGATATGTCATCTATTTTTTTAGCTCTAATAACATTTAAAGGATAAAATGTTGCTCTTCCTAAATTATTTTGTCTTAAATAGTAAACTGCTTCTTTAGCACTTACCTCATTATCTGTAACAATAACATTAGCAGTAAAACCAAGAGCTATATCTATCGCTAAAGAATATTTTTCTTCAGTATCAATTAACTTACCAAGTATATCATGTATTCCCTTTAAACGATGATTATTTAAAATACTTTTAACTGCATAAGGAAGTTTACTATCATTTAAAGTACTATTTTCTAATATTTCAATTTGGCTCTTTAAATACATTTCATCTTTATTTAACTTACCTAAATCACTAAGTAATAAATTCTTTTTAATATTTTCATTCTTATATTCCGTAACTAATTCATTATATTTTTTATCTAACAAACTCAAATTATTCCTTTTAAGTTCTATTTCTTCTTTTATTGCTTCTAAATCATTAGTTATTTTTAATTTAGTCTCCTTTAAATTTATAATATTAGCTTGCAACTTAGCATCATCTACTTCATATTTTTCTCTTTCAATCATTATTTGTTTTTCACTTGCCAAGTTGGATAATTTTTTTGTTATCTTAAATAATTCATCACTTTTCTTACTTATTTCTTCTTCTAGTTTTAACATCTTCACTTTAAGTGAATCTATTTTTGCGCCATCAACTAAATTATTATTCTCATTTATCATTAAATCATTAGATAATTTATCTAACTCTTCTTTATGCTTCTTATAAGAATCATTTATATCATTAATATCTATAGCAAGAAGTGCGATTTCAGTACTTTCTAAATCTTTTTTATAATCTAAATATTTATGAGCAGTCTCTGCCTGTTCTCTTAAAGGCTCTAAATTAACACTTAATTCATCAATAATTAAATTAATCTTTTCAATATTATCATTAGTTTTATCCAATTTCCTTAAGGCATCTTCTTTTCTTTTTTTATACATTAAAACGCTTGCTGCTTCTTCTAAAATAACTCTTTTATCCTCAGGCTTCCCATCAATAATTTCTCCTATTTTACCTTGGGAAATAATTGATAATGAATTAACATTAGTTCCTGAATCTAAAAATAAATTAGTAATATCTTTTAATCTACACGTTGAATTATTTATGTAATACTCATTTTCTCCTGTAGAATATACAACTCTTTTTATCTCTATTTCGGTTAAATCACTTTTTAAATAATGATCTGAATTATCAAATGTAAGAGATACCCATGCTCTAGTTAGTGGACTTCTTGACTTACTTCCATTAAAAATAAAATCAGAAGAATTATTTCCTCTAATATCTTTAAGTGATTGTTCTCCAAGTACCCATTTAATTGCATCTACTATATTACTTTTTCCTGATCCATTAGGTCCAACTATTGCTGTTATCCCATCTTTTATATCGATAGTTACCTTATCAGCAAAGGATTTAAATCCATGAATACTTATTCTTAATAATTTCATTTATTTCCACCACTACTTTTCTTGATTGCATCACGCGCTGCATTTTGTTCTGCTTCCTTTTTACTTTTACCTGTTCCTTTACCATAAAGCATTCCATCTACTCTAGCTTCTACTTCAAATGTTTTATCATGAGATGGACCATATTCATTTATAACAGTATATTCAACACTTTTTTGATTAGTTTGAACTAACTCTTGTAAATAAGATTTATAATCACTTAAATATACGTTATTTTCTTCAATTTTAGGTATAATTATATCATAAATAAACTCTTTAGCTTTAGATAACCCATTATTTAAATAAATACTAGCAATAACTGCTTCAAAAACATCAGCCACAATTGTTGCATTCACCTCGTTGTGCATGCCATTACCAACTTTAATATACTCAGCTAAATTAATATCTTTAGCGTAAGCATCTAAGGCTTCCTCACAAACATACATAGATCTTTTCTTACTCATTTTTCCTTCAGCAAGCTTAGTATTCTTAAAAAAATAATCAGATATTATAAGTTCTAATACTGCATCTCCTAAGTATTCTAACCTCTCATAAGATTCGACATTATGTTCATTAGCATAACTAGTATGAGTTAGTGCTGTTTGCAAATACTTATTATCCATTGTTAATCCATATTTTGTTAAATTCATAAGTTTATCACCTTTATCCTGTAAACATTATAAACTATATTTAATTTATTTTCTAGATTTATAATAGAAAAAACTAATATTAAAGATCAATACTAGTTTTTTTGTTTTCTTATATTATAATCACCATTAAGTTCTTTTTGTTCATTCATATTTAAAGTATCATTTAAATAATTTGCAAATAAATTATTAAGTTCACTCGTACTAAATTTATAAGGAAGTTTATTTTCATCATATAAATCATAATATCTTAATATATCTAATAATGAAGTGATTTTAGCAAATCTGTTATCATTTTTACTAAATAGATAATAACGATTATTATCTACTGTTAAATAAACATCTATTTCGTTAGTTTCATTATTTTCAGTACCTGAAATAAATATATCATTAAGCAAAATTTCATTACCATTATTATCTAATATCGCAGTTGGTCTTTGCCTACAAATTATTTTATCATTCGATTCATTATAATGAATATAATTTTTATTTTTGATACCTAATTGTTCATCATCTAATGCAAATTTTTTTAAATAATTTTTATTAAATAAATCATTTAATTCAAGAGTGTTTTTATATTTCTCAATTTTTACATAATCACTAAGTCTTATTGGAACTTCAACCGCTGGATTACCTTCTTGATACAATACTTTACCATCTTTTTTTGATATTAACTTAAATGAATTTGTTCCATCTTCATTAACTCCAATATTTAAAGTATAATAGCCAGCATAATCATGAGCAACAGCATTACCATTTAATGTAATATCAACCATTCTATAATCATAAAATTGAACGTCACATTCTTTTTCAAAAAATTCATCATTATACCAATTTAAATCATCTTTAGGATTGGTTAATAAATAATAGTTAAAAATAGATTGAATATTTCCGATCTTTACTGATAGTTCAATATCATTAACATCTAATAAATTAATTTTACCATCTTTATCTAGAACTGCAACTCTTGTTTTTTGATTGTAAACACGATCTTTTTTGGGAACATCTACACTTAGATAAGCAGAACCATTTGATGTTACTACATATCCAGCAATATTTAAATTTTGATATTTTTGTGATTTACTTAAAAATTCTTGAACACTTTTGATATTTTCTTTAGGTATCCCATTAGTTAGCAAAAAGTTATTATATTTTTCTAATAATTCACAAAATGTTTTATTATAAGTTACATCATTTTCCATTAAAAATAGCTTTAATGGATTATACTTATTGTCATTAAATATACTATCATTAATGTTTAAATGATTAAGAAATTCATCAAATAATTCTACCGAATTTTTATTAGATTTGTAATTATTTATTAAATCATATATCTCATCTTTATCAAGAATATCTTGGTTATATCCAAGCTGTTTTAATAAATTATTATATTGCTTAATATAATTTGTTGCTACATCAGAATAATTATCAACATCTATTAATTGCAAAAAGTTAATTAAGGGTTCATAAACATTTTTATATGAATCAATGTTATAAGTGCATAAATCAAATAAACAATCTAAAAATTCAGGAGACTCTTCTATTTTAATATTTTCACCAGTACTATTTTGAGTTTGACACATTGTATCGGAAAAATAAAATATGTAAGTTATATCTACTTCAGGATATTTGCTTTTAAGTAAATTATAAAGTTTGTTTATTCCTTCTTGTTCATAGTCATAATAACTGTAATCAACTAGCGTAAGTAAATAGTCTAATATTTTTTCTTCTCTTTGATAAGTGTGTGTGTATAATGTTTCATTGTTTGAATCCTGAGTAGGTAAAATCATTCCTTTAATTACTTTATTGGTCATTGCTTCATTAAAACTTTCGCCAATAGTTTCAGTACGAACATTACCAGATAAATTTATATGATGATACACATGTGATAGTTCGTGTAAAAGAGTTTCATCTGATTCAGCATATTCTTTTTTTATTTTAATATTATTAGAAAGAATATTATAACATCCCGCTAAGTGCTTATTAGTAACATTATCATCAAGTTCTTCAGACTTTAATGTTTTAATATTATCATAAAATATTCTATTATCCGTATTTGGATATTTATCCTTAATGTGTTTAGCTAACATAATAGCATGTTCTTTAACATAATCACTTAAATTAGGGTTATTATTAATAGCATCTATAAGTTCCTCTTCAGAAACACTACTAGTTCCGAGATAATTATCTAATGTTCTAGCATCATCAAAATAACTGTTATTATATTCAGGTGTAATTTCTAAATTTCCATTATTTATTCTAAGATTATAGGAAACATTAGACGTAATTGAACTAAGAGCAATCGCTCCAGTTAATATTATGGAAAATAATCCGGTTTTTTCTATAACATATTCTTTAAAAGTTACAGTTTTTGGGTTATGCATAGATAAACGATCTCCTACACTGTAATAACAAATAAATGGATCTCTTTCATTATACATTTTATGAAGTGCAATAAAATCATCGATATTTGGATATCTATATTTACCATCTTCTGATGATTCTAAAAATGTCTTTCTACCATATTTATCAATAAATATTGTAAAAATTTTATTATTATAATGAATATTAAATAATTTTTTATAGGTGTTCTTTAGATTTATTTCGTCCATATAGTTTTCTCCCTCTATTATCTTAAATTAAAGATATCATAATTTTAAAGATTTAGATAATAATTTAATTATATTTTTACATTAATTTACAATATACGTACATTTATTCTCTATTAAGTTTTTATTTTTTTTATTATAATTATCTTATGAAAAAATTATTAATTTATTTAATAGAGTCATATCAAAAGATTCCATTTAGGTGTCACAATAATTGTAGGTTTATTCCTACTTGTTCAGAGTACACTAAAGAAGCAATTGAAACTTATGGTGCATTAAAAGGAAGTATTATGGGATTTAAGCGAATATTAAGGTGCCATCCTTTTGGAAAATTCGGATATGACCCGGTAAAGGAGAAAAAATGAAAAAATTAAAATTAATACTTATTATATTAGTAATAGGGGTAAGTTCTTTTGGTTGTATTAAAAGAGACAAGTATGATAATATAAATATTAATGTTACATCATATCCAATAGAATATATTACAAATTATTTATATGGTGAATATTCTAAAATTAATATGATTTATCCATCAGGAGTTGATGTTAATAATTATGAACTATCGCCAAAACAAATTAAAGATTATGCAAATGCAGATATGTTTATTTATAATGGATTGTCTAAAGAAAAAAATATTGCTGCTGAATTGCTTAACAAAAATAAGAATTTAGATATCATTGATGTGTCTAAAGGATTAGAAATTGAAAATGATGCTACAGAATTATGGCTTAGTCCTACAAACTTCTTAATGATTACTTCTAATATTAAAAATACTTTAAAGGAATATGTTTCTAATCAAAAGATGATCGATAAAATTGATAATAATTATGATAGTTTAAAGGTTAAGATATCGGAAATTGATGTAGAACTTAAAACTATTGCTGAAAATGCAAGCAATACCACCTTAATTGTAGGAAATAATACTTTTAACTTTTTAAAAAATTATGGGTTTAATATTATATCTATTGTGGACAAAGAAAATTCAAATACAAATATGAGTCAGGCTAAAAAATTAATTCAAAACAAAACCGTTAGTAATGTATTTATATTAGCTGGAGATGAAGAAACAGATAATATTAAAGAATTAGTTAAAGCTGGAGCTATTATCGTAGAGATACCTAATTTATATACAATCAATGAAGAGCAAAGAAAAAATAATCAAGATTATATATATTTTATAAAAAATATGGTAGAAAATATAAAAACCGAAGTATATTAAATTGACATTGACTAAATTTTATAGTAAAATTTATTTGTTGGCACGGAGTAGTACTCAAGAGGCTGAAGAGGCGCCCCTGCTAAGGGTGTAGGTCGGGTAACCGGCGCGAGAGTTCAAATCTCTCCTGCTCCGCCATTAAATTTAAATGAAATTTAGTTTTTTTATAAAAATTTAAATTTTAGACTAGATATTTTTAAATTTTATGTTATAATGAGTAGGTACTCAGTTTTAAATGCCCAGTTAGCTCAGTTGGTAGAGCAACTGACTCTTAATCAGTGGGTCTAGGGTTCGAATCCCTAACTGGGCACCATTTATTTTAACAAATGGGCTTGTAGCTCAGCTGGTTAGAGCGCACGCCTGATAAGCGTGAGGTCGATGGTTCAAGTCCATTCAGGCCCACCATTTGTTTATTTATTGGCCCGTTGGTGAAATGGTTAACACACATGCCTTTCACGCATGCATTTATGGGTTCGAACCCCGTACGGGTCACCAAATTTTGACCTAAAATCCCTTATTTAAAGGGATTTTTTATTATTTATTTTTCAAAAAGTATGGTAATTTTCCATATTAAATAAGATTCTCATGATACTATAAAAATGTAAAAAAAGAACAATATTACAATGCACAAATTTGTACATAATATAAATAAATATTCTCAAGAATTTGATCTTATATTATTTTCTCAACCAATAAAATTAATTTGTAATCAATAGGTTAAATGTTAAAAAAAATAATAATAAAAAAGAAATATTATTAGTTATTTTGTAACTTTAATATTTCTTTCTTTGATAATCCAGAATATTTAGAAATCAATTCAATCTTTAATCCGTCATTTAGCATCTTTTTAGCGATTGCCATTGAATTTTCTATGACACCATTATCATATCCACTATCAAACCCATTATCATATCCATCTTCGAATCCTTCTTCTTTGGCAAACTTAAGATCTGTTTTCCTTATACTCTCGTCCATTGCT
>ERZ808252.2314-NODE-2314-length-11762-cov-20.470402_pt1 | contig 11762 bp, 10 predicted proteins | sample MGYA00521242_ERZ808252 | MGnify/ENA primary metagenome ERZ808252 (study PRJEB31516, sample SAMN03275581) | gut metagenome | biome: mammalia-associated habitat; material: feces | host: Papio cynocephalus | place: Kenya | collected 2012-08-07 ...
CCAATACGATATCACCACCGGCAAGAACTATCTGAAGAACACCGATTTCATGGATTTGCCGTCGAAGTGACGCGGACGCTTCTACGCGACGCCAATCGGTTTTCACAGTCGGTGCCGTCGCGGTCGAAGCCGGCAGGGTCGGGTATGGCAATCGGCGATTACGAAGGGGAACCGATATGGTAAGAAAAATCATTCTGGATTGCGATCCCGGGCATGATGATGCGGTCGCGTTGTTGCTGGCGGTCGGCAATCCGAACATCGATGTGGTTGGCGTCACCACCGTCGGCGGCAATCAAAGCCTCGACAAGGTCACCTACAATGCGCGCGCCGTGCTGGAAAAGGCGCATGCCACGCAGATTCCGGTGCACGCCGGATGTGGCAGGCCGCTGATCCGTCCGTTGAAGGATGCCGCGAACATCCATGGCGAAACCGGATTGGACGGCGTCATATTGCCTGTTCCGAGCAGACCGCTTGACGAAGGCCATGCGGTCAACTGGATCATCGACACCATTATGAACAGCGAGCCGGGAAGCATCACGCTGGTGCCGACCGGTCCGCTGACCAACATCGCGCTGGCGGTGCGTATGGAACCGCGCATCGTGGAGCGTGTCAAGGAAGTCGTGCTGATGGGCGGAGGATACCATGTGGGCAATTGCGGTCCAGTGGCGGAATTCAACATCTTCACCGATCCGGAGGCCGCCCACATCGTGTTCAATGCGTCATGGCATCGTCTTACCATGGTCGGTCTCGATCTGACCCACCAGGCGTTGTGCACGCCTGAGGTGCAGCACCGCATCGAAGGCATCGGCACCGATCTGGCGTGGTTCGTCTCCGGCCTGATGGATTTCTTCCGCAAGACGTATCGGGATGATGCGAGCTTCGTCGATCCTCCGGTGCATGATCCCTGCACGGTCGCATACCTCATCGATTCGAGCATTGTCGCCACGCGGCGTTGTCCGATCGACGTGGAACTTCGTGGCGAGCTGACGACGGGCATGACCGTGGCCGATCTCAATGGCCCGGAGCCCAGCGAGGACGAGTGCCGTACTCAGGTGGCCACCAAGCTGGACTTCGACAAGTTCTGGAATCTGGTCGAGGACGCCATCCGTACAATAGGCTGAATGCAATCGATATGAGAATATAAGTGGCCCGTGGAACGAACGGTTCCACGGGCCACTTTATTCGTGTTGCCGGCGTTTATGCTGCCGATGCGTTTCCGTCGGGATTCCCCGTCTTATGCGTTCAGCGCCTGCAGAGCCTTGGCGCCGATGTCGTGACGGTAGAACATGCCCTTCGTGTCGAGCTTGTCGATGATCGCGTAGACCTTGTCCTGCGCGGCCTTGATGTCCGGAGCGGAGGTTTCGACGAACAGCACGCGGCCGGAATTCGCGACGAGTCCGTGCTCGTCACGGGTGACGCCCGCATAGAACACATGGGAATCCTCGTCCACCGGAATCTCGGGAATCGCCGCGCCCTTGATAACGTTGGTCGGGTATCCGTCGGAGGCGAGTACCACGCCAAGGGTGGCATTGTGCTCGTCCCAGGTGAATTCCGGCGTCTCGTTGTTGAGGATGGCGTTGATGCCGGCGCCGAGGTCGGAAGTGAGCTTGGGCAGCACGACCTCCGTCTCCGGGTCGCCGAAGCGCGCGTTGAATTCGATGACCTTCGGGCCGTCCGCGGTGGCGATGAGGCCCGCGTACAGGATGCCGGTGAACGGCGTGCCCTCGTCCGCCATGGCCTGCACGGTCGGCTTGACGATGGTTTCGATCGCGGTGTCGATCACGTCCTGGCCGATTTGCGGGACCGGGCTGTACGCGCCCATGCCGCCGGTGTTCGGGCCCTTGTCGCCGTCGTAGGCGCGCTTGTGGTCCTGGGAAATCGGCATTGGCCAGAATTCGGTGCCGTTCACGAAGCTCATCAGCGAGAATTCCTGCCCTTCGAGGAAGTCCTCGATGACCACCTTCGCGCCGGCGTTGCCGAAACGATGGTCGATGAAGATGTCGTCCAACGCGGCGATGGCGGTTTCCTCATCCATCGCGACGGTCACGCCCTTGCCCGCGGCCAAGCCGTCGGCCTTGATCACGATCGGCGCGCCGTGCTTGCGCACGTAGGCGGTGGAGCGTTCCAGATCGTCGAAGGTCTGGTATTTCGCGGTCGGGATGTCGTGACGTTCCATGAGCTGCTTGGCGAAGTCCTTGGAACCTTCGATCTGCGCGGCGGCCTTGTTCGGGCCGAACGCCTTGATTCCCGCGGCGGCGAAATCGTCGACGATGCCTTCGATCAGCGGCACCTCTGGTCCGACGAACACCCAGTCGTATCCGTTGTTCTTCACGAAATCGATAAGCGCGGCGTGATTGGACGGATTGACCTGGGTGGTGCGGATGCCGTCGAGTTCCATGCCCGGATTGCCCGGTGCGACGGTCACTTCGTCAACGCTGCCGCCGCGCATGAGCGCGTGGGCGATGGCATGCTCGCGCGCGCCGGAACCGATAACCAGAACCTTCTGACCCATAATCTAATCTCCTCGAATTGCTTGAAAATCCTGATGGTTGAAATTGGAATGATGTTTACGAATATTGACGGGCATAAGTTAAGGCCTCCTCAAGAAAGGGGAGGCCTTAACTTCCTTCACACGAGTTCCACGTCGTCGCCGGTCTTCTTGACGATGCTGCCGAGCGTGTACGCGGCTTCGCCGTTGTCTTCGAGCAGCTTCATGGTCTTCTCGGCGTCTTCGGCGCTGACGGCCAGCACCATGCCGATGCCCATGTTGAAGATGTTGAACATCTCCATATGGTCGATTTCGCCGGCCTTCTCCAGCACGTCGAAAATCGGCAGCACGGGCCAGGAGCCCAGATTGATGTGGGCCGCCAGGCCGTCGGGAATCATGCGCGGGATGTTCTCGATGAAACCGCCGCCGGTGATGTGGGCGACGCCCTTGACCACGCCCGCCTTGAACAGCGGGGAAAGCGCCTTCACGTAGATCTTCGTCGGGGTGAGCAGCACATCGCCGAGCTTCGCCCCGCCGAGTTCGTCCAGCACGGTGTCGACGGTGTATCCGGCCTGTTCGAACAGGGCCTTGCGCACCAGGGAGAAGCCGTTGGAATGCACGCCGGTGGACGGCAGTCCGATGAGCACGTCGCCCTCGGCGATGGTGGATCCGTCGACGATCGCGGACTTTTCGGCGACGCCGACCGCGAAGCCGGCCAGATCGTATTCATCCTCGTCGTACATGCCCGGCATTTCAGCGGTCTCGCCGCCGATCAGACCGGAACCGGCCTGCACGCAGCCGTCGGCCACGCCGGAGACGACCTGCTCCAGCAAAGCCGGATCGTTCTTGCCGCAGGCGATGTAATCCAGGAAGAACAGCGGTTCCGCACCTTGGGCAGCGATGTCGTTGACGCACATGGCGACGCAGTCGATGCCGATGGTGTCGTGCTTGTTCGCCATCTTGGCGACCACCAGCTTGGTGCCGACGCCGTCGGTGCCGGAAATCAGCACCGGTTCCTTGTAGCCGAGGGAGGCCAGGTCGAACAGGCCGCCGAAGCCGCCGATGCCGCCGACGACGCCCGGGCGGTTGGTGCGCGCCACATGGGACTTGATGCGCTTGACGACTTCGTAACCGGCCTCGACGCTTACGCCGGCTTCTTCATATGCTTTTGGCATATCCAACCTTTCTAGGGTTCAGTTCTTCTCAGTGTTCTTCTTGGAATGGGGTGGTGACGTATTCGTTGCCTTCGTACTTGCTCTTGTACAAGGCGAACTTCGGCAGGCGGACGCGGTCCTCCGGGGTGAGGGACTTCAGGAAGTCCGATTCGTAATCGTCAAGCGCGGTCGGGTAGTCGCCGTTGAAGTAGGCCACGCACAGACCGCCGTACGGCGCCTTCGCGCCCAAGCCGATGGATTCCACCAGACCGTCGAGCGACAGGAACGACAGGGAGTCGGCCCCGATGTATTCGCGGATTTCCTCGACGGATTTCTTCGCGGCGATAAGCTCCTTGGTGGTGGAGATGTCGATGCCGTAGAAGCAGGGGTACTTCAATGGCGGCGAGCTGATGCGCATATGCACCTCGGCCGCGCCGGCCTCCCTCAGCAGCTGCACGATGCGCTTGGAGGTGGTGCCGCGCACGATGGAATCGTCGATGACGATCACGCGCTTGCCCTTGACCACGCCGCGCACGGCGGAAAGCTTCATGCGCACACCCTGTTCGCGCAGCTCCTGCGTGGGCTGGATGAAGGTGCGTGCCACGTACTGGTTCTTGATCAGACCCATCTCGTTCGGCAGGCCGGCGGCCTCCGCATAACCGGACGCGGCCGACAGGGAGGAATTCGGCACGCCGATGACCATATCGGCGTCGACGGGGGATTCCTTGGCGAGACGCGCGCCCATGCGCTTGCGGGCGGAATGCACGTTCACGCCGTAGATGTTGGAATCAGGACGTGCGAAGTAGATGAATTCCATCGAACAGATGGCCAGCTGGGTCTGGTTCGTGTACTGCACGATCCTGTACCCATGGTCATCGACCACGACGATCTCACCGGGACGGATGTTGCGCACCAGTTCGGCGCCGACGATGTCGAGTGCGCAGGTCTCGGAGGCGAGCACATAGGCGCCGTTCTTCATCTTGCCGAGGGAAAGCGGACGGAAGCCGTTCGGGTCGAGCGCGCCGATCATCGCGTTCTCGGTCATGATGAGATACGCGAAACCACCATGCACGGTGTTCAGCGATTCCTTGAGCTTGTCCATGAACGTGCGCTGCGTGGAGCGGCGAATCAGGTGCATGAGCACCTCGGTATCGGAATTGGAATGGAAGATCGCGCCTTCGTCCTCCAATTTGCGGCGCAGCGACAGGCAGTTCGTCAGATTGCCGTTGTGACACAGTGCCATGTCGCCGTCGTGGAAGCGGAAGATGAACGGCTGGATGTTGTCGATGCCGCCGGAACCGGCAGTGGCATAGCGCACATGGCCGATCGCCCTGTCTCCCTTCAGACGTTCGATTTCGCGTTCGTCGCTGAACACCTGGGTCAGCAGACCCGTGCCGCGATGACCGATGAGATGACCGTTATCGTTGGAGACAATGCCGGCGCCTTCCTGACCACGATGCTGCAACGCGTGCAAGCCGAAGTAGGTGAGTCGGGCGGCGTCCGAGTGGCCCCAAACGCCGAAAATACCGCATTCCTCGTGGATGTCTTCGAGTTCAGCTGACAAGCCAAAGCTCCTTCCAAAACCATGGAGACAAGGGATTCGCTACCGTTCAACCCTACCAACCGCCGGCTACAATCGCCGCTTGCGGGAAGTTTTTCGAGACGGGCGCCGCGCATCGTAAACGAAGCGATATATCGAACAATTGTTCGAATATGCTGGTATGCTGGAACCATCGAAGATGAATCGACCGGAAGCCGCCCATGCTCGGGCCCATGCCGGTTGCGGCCGCGCCCATTACGGCGGAAGGAGGATGATATGGCCGAAAGGACCTACGTGGCCATCGATCTGAAATCCTTCTATGCGTCATCGGAATGCGTCGAACATGGATTCCCGCCGCTTTCCACGCATCTCGTCGTGGCCGACGAATCGCGCACCGACAAGACCATCTGTCTCGCGGTCTCGCCGTCGCTCAAGGAATACGGATTGCCGGGCCGTGCGCGTCTGTTCGAGGTCAAGGCGAAGCTCAAGGAGGTCAATGCCACGCGGCGCCGGACCGCGCCCGGAAGGACGCTGACCGGCGAATCGTACGACGCGAAGGCGCTCGCGGCCAATCCGAATCTGGCCGCGGCGGTATACATCGCCAAACCGCGTATGTCCCACTATCTGAACATGAGCGCGAAAATCTACGGCATCTACCTCAAATACGTGTCGGCCGAAGACATCCATGTCTATTCGATCGACGAGGTGTTCATGGATGTCACCGCCTATCTGCGCGCCTACGGCAAGGACGTGGTCGAGATGACGCGCGACATCATCCGCGACATCCATGCCCAGACGGGCATCACCGCCACCGCCGGCATCGGAACGAACCTGTATCTGGCGAAAGTGGCCATGGACATCGTGGCCAAGCACATCCAGGCGGGGGAGAACGGCATCCGCATCGCGCGGCTGGACGAAACTTCATATCGAAGACTGCTGTGGGGGCACAGGCCATTGACGGATTTCTGGCGTGTGGGACGTGGCTATGCCAGAAAACTCGAGGCGCAGGGGCTGATGACCATGGGCGACATCGCCCGCTGCTCCATCGGTCGCGCCGACGAATACTACAACGAGGATCTGCTGTACCGCATGTTCGGTGTGAACGCCGAACTGCTCATAGACCACGCATGGGGATGGGAGCCGTGCACCATCGCCGATATCAAGACGTACAGGCCGGCGGGGCACAGCATGAGCTCCGGGCAGGTGCTCACCGGCGCGGTCGATGCCGGTACGGCGCGTCTGATCGTCCGTGAAATGGCGGATACGCTGTCGCTCGATTTGGTGGGCAAGGGCTTGAAGGCCGGACGTATGGGGCTGATGGTCGGCTACGATACGGCCAGCCTCGATCCGAAACGGCTGGAGGATTGCGAGACGCCGCTGTTGCGCACACTCGCGGAAAACGCGGCGGCTCATTACGACGGGCCGGTTTCCGTGGACAGGTACGGCCGGCGGGTGCCCAAGCCAGCCAGCGGATCGATTGCTTTGGAGAAACCCACGGCGTCAACCAGCCGCATCTGCGATGCCGTGGACGAACTGTTCGGCAGAATCGTCGACAAACGCCTGCTGGTACGGCGGCTGAACGTGGTCGCGGAGGATCTGCGGACGACCGAATGCTCCGGTGACGGCGAATCAGGCGGCAATGCATATACGCAGCCGGACTTGTTCTCCCAACTGGATGACGACCGCAACGATTCCGCTGGAGCCGTCGCGGTCGGTACTGGCTGTGCGGGTAGTGTCCGGATTCCTGGCCGCGGAGCCGAGCGCGAAGCCGGGCATGTTATTGACGGAGAGTCCGAAGGGCACGTACAGCAGGCGCTGATCGAGATCAAACGCAAATTCGGAAAGAACGCCGTCATCAAAGGCATGAATCTGTTCGATGGCGCCACCGGACGCCAGCGCAACCAGCAGATCGGAGGCCATGCCGCGTGAGCCGTGGTATGTGCCGGAAACGAACGGTGTCGGCAAGACGACAATGAATGTCGGCGCGGTGACGAGGGCAATGAGGATGATTGATTGGGGGATGACATATGGCGCTTACCCGAACACACGATTATGACGACATCATCGATATGCCGCATCACCAGTCGCGCAAACATGCCCATATGGGCATGCGCAACCGCGCGGCGCAGTTCATGCCGTTCGCCGCGTTGACCGGATACGATGACGTCATCGAACGGACCACGCGCTCCACTGTGGAAGCCGTGGAACAAGCCAACGCTCCCGTCGATCTTGAGGACGGTTATCTTTCGGCCTGAGATGAGGCTCCTTCGCGCTCTCCCATGGCGCTCTCGATTCTTTTCCCGCGGGGGATCAAACCATGCGCTCCACATGGAGCCTGGGAATTCCGGTGCCAACTGAATTTCGGCTGGAGGGGAACAGCGATAATGGCCTACAGCACAGTCGTTTTCGTTAAACGCATCAAGGGAGAAGAACATGACTGACGACGACAATGTGAAGCCGGGGCCGGCGGGAACGATACATCGTTCGATACAGGTGGATGCATCGGTGGCTGACGCATACGTGGCATTGAAAAACCTGCTTTCCTGCAGTGCGACATTCATGATGAGTCAATGGGATGATGCGAAGAGAACGGTATCGTTCAGCTCCTTCGACGGAGTTGAATGCGTCGCTTCGATTTCCGCGTTGGGTGACGGATGCGAAGTTGAGATCGTTTCGGACGCGTCGGATGGGGACCTTGCCCAGAGGCAAATCGATAATTTCATTCATGACTACCAGGCGCAGATAAATATGGCGAAGATTCAGCGTTCGTCCGAATCGAAGATTCGGCCGGAATCAGGACCGGGATCAGACCTGAGGAAGACCCTTGATGGCGCGCGGGAGAGGCTTGGGGCGCCGCGTACCATGACTTCCTCGGGCATCGCGCAGCGGACCAGAGGAATGAGTCTGGCTCCGAAATTCGTCGTGGGTGCCATTCTGTTTGTTCTGCTTATCGTCTTCGCCTGTGCAATCGGGTCATGCGGCGGGAGCGGGTCCACGCCGCATGACGGGAAAATATCCGTACCGGAATCCTCCGATTCTTTTGAAGACGACAATTACAAAGATGTGGTCGACAGACTCAAATCCGCCGGATTCACCAACGTCAAAACGGAAGGACTTGGTGATTTGATCACTGGTTTCCTCCATAAAGAAGGCGAAGTCAAAGAGGTATCGGTAGGCGGAGATGTCGATTACAGCACGTCCGATCGTTTTTCGCCGTCGGTGAAAATCGTTGTGCGATACCACTCATATCCGGCGGACGATGATTCCTCTGGCAAAACGGAATCCCAGGATGCCACTGCCAACCCATCTTCGGGTAATCAAGACGAGGCGGATGGCGATTCATCATCGGAATCCTCTTCGGAATCCTCCACAGAAGTGCAGGGAACCATCACCGCTCAGAACAATCAGGAGTTTGCCCAACTATTAGCGGGGAACGATTCAAGCCAGGCCGTCGGGAACTTCGCGAACAAATATCAAGGAAAAGAAATCGAATTTGACGGTTATACGGCTGCGGTGACGCATCACGATTCATACAAAACCCGATTCGATTACCTGATTCTCGCGGGCGACGCCGGCAATACGCAAAGTCCGAATTTCCACTTCTCGAATGTGAACTACTATGACCTCCATCTGAAAGGTGGCAACATTCCCGATTCGTTCACCACGAATCTCAACATCCACGTCATCGCCAAAATCAAGAATTACGACTCCGCGTCCGACCTGTTGGAGCTCGAACCCGTCTCCATCACTATGAGGTAGGAGAACCATGTCCGAATATATGCAGCTGCCCAATGAGACGATTGTGCTCACTGATGATTCCGTGCATTGTGACAATATCAAAGGCAGGCAGGACGGGAAACTGATTCTCACCAATATGCGGCTGGTGTATGAATGGAGCGGAAAACGCCGAACGGGAGGAAACCGTTCATGTCTCATCTATCCACTGAACGAACTGGAAACACAGGCGGATGAGATTCGGACGGATTGCCGGGCATCGGACTACGAGGCAACGATGAAGCTCTACCCAGGTGGAAGGGAAATCTCTTTCATCTTCAGCAATCCAGAGAAAAACGCGAGTCGCAAGATGGCCGCTTCCTGGCTGGATGCCATCAGCATGGAGGTGCTGGGAACAAGGTCTCCCGCGGCCGCGTCCCTACGTAGAAGCGTGCCCGGAGTCGAAATGTTCGCCGGCATGATCAAAGACACTGTCGATAGGGTCAAAACGTCCCTTGACGTTCCGACCGCAGGAGGGCAAAGTGCGCTTGCCAGAAAAGCCATCACCACGAAATGCATCGGGTGCAAGGCGCCGCTTTCGGGCAGAACGGGCATGACGGTGCAATGCGGATACTGCGATACGGTACAGACTCTGCAATGAGAATTTAACGATAAGCGGAAGCGGGATTATACATCATGGGCATATTGCAGGCAATCGGTGGCGCCGTAGGAGGGACCTTCGGCGATCAGTGGAAGGATATCGTCACTGCGGGGCGTTTCAATGAGCACTCTGCTGTCGTGCCTGGAATCCTACGGGGCAGAGACAACGGCCGTGGTTCGAACGGCCGAGGCTCCGAGGGCGTGATTACCAATGGTTCGAAGATCTATGTGCCGGAGAACACGGCAGCGTTCATTTTCAACCAGTCGGGCATCGAGAACATCATCTCCCAGCCGGGCGGTTACGAATACCACGACGGTCAGGACAGTCTGTTCAACGGTGACGGGGCCGGAAAGTCGCTTTTCCAACAGATCGGAGAACGTATCGGCTATGGTGGCATCACATCCGATTACAAGCAGATCGCATATGTCAATTTGCGTGAAATCCGTGGCATCAAATTCGGCACACGCGGCCCGCTCATGTACAACGATCTGTTCTACGGGACGGATCTTGAGATTTTCTCCTATGGCTCGTTCACCATCCAAATCGGTGATCCGGTAAGATTCATCCGTAATTTCGTTCCCGCGAACGTCACTTCGTACTCGTTCGATGATCCACAGGCGCGCTCGCAGATTCTGTCGGAATTCCTGCAGTCGTTCACCGTGGCGTTGAACGCGTTGTCGGCGCAGTACCGGATCTCGCAGCTTCCGGCGCAGGCGAACGACATCGCGCTTAAAGTCGCGAACGACACGCAGAATGCCGGCACATGGCCTGCGCGGTTCGGCTTCAACATCGTGAAAATCGGCATCGAGAACATCGAGTTCTCGCCGGAATCACGCGCCTTGGTGCAGAAGTATTCCGCCAACAAGATGGATCTGAAGGCGTACGAGGACGTGTCCCAGCATGCCTCGAACGTGGCCGCGCAGCAGAAGATCGCGCAAGGTGTGGAGAACCATGGTTTCGGCGATGCGGGCGCGTTGATGTTTGGTACCGCGTTCGCGCAGGGAATCAATCCTATGACCGGAGCGCAAACCGGTGTGGCGTCTGCGCAGGAGCCCATGCAGGCATCGCGGCAGCCGCAGTCTCAGCAGTCCGCTCCGGTTGCTTCGGAATCATCCACGGTTGCGTCTTCGGTGCCATCCATGTCGGTGAGCGAGCAATTGGACGCGGTCAAGAAACTCAAGGAACTGTTGGATGCGGGGATTCTGACCCAAGATGAGTTCGACTCCAAAAAGAAGCAGATTCTCGGGCTGTAAAAGGTCAAAATAGAGCATTAGACTATTCCATATTCGGTTGAGAGAGGCCGATTGATGAATCCGGTGCCTATACCGAATTCAAGTTTAGAAATGTCGAAGAGATAATAAGGGGTTATTTAATGGGTAAAGTAAAAGCTGCTCTCGGTGTTGTATCTGTTGTTGTCGCTATGGTGTTGGGTGTTGTGGTGTATCGTGTGATAGGGGGGGGTGAGTCAAAGGCAGAGCTCACGAATACTGTTGTTTCCCGTCAATTGGAAACAATGCAGGATTTGACTACGGCTCGGGAGAAAGATTACGGTTTCGAAGAATTCTCTGAGGGTAAAATCGCCCATGTGAACCAAAAGAAGTTCACAATGTTCTATAGTTATGAGATTCGTGCTGGTGTTGATTTGTCTAAGGCGAAGATTGCGGTGGACAATGAAAGTCACGTGATTTCAATCACCTTGCCGAAGGCGGAATTACAGTCCGTATCCGTGGATCCCGATTCATTGCGTTTCTTCGATGAACAAACTTCGCTATTTAATGATACCGAAGTATCTGATACTGCAGCGGCCTTGCAGGATGCCAAGAAGGCGGCAGCCAATAAGGCCACTAAGAGCGATCTTCTGCAAGAGGCTGATAAACAGGCCAAGAAGGTTGTGCAGAACGCATATGCGCAAATTGCCAAAACAGATGGATACAAGGTCAAAGTTCAGGTTGCCGCTAAGTGATGAGTCGTTTCGGGTGTGAGATGACCGGCATACCCGTTTATGTAGGATTCCCAGTGGATTGACTCTGAGGCTCGTCTTCGTTTTATAGGCCGAGTATGGACATTGCGAAGTCTCATGCTCGGCCTTCGTATATTCTCTGTATCTTAGAATACTTAGTCTTCGGCAGGCGGATTGCAGTTTCATGAGACATGATTCCGGCGCCAACTGAATCGCTTTCCACACTCATGCGGGACAATACGGGT
>ERZ808252.2316-NODE-2316-length-11752-cov-2.863640_pt1 | contig 11752 bp, 9 predicted proteins | sample MGYA00521242_ERZ808252 | MGnify/ENA primary metagenome ERZ808252 (study PRJEB31516, sample SAMN03275581) | gut metagenome | biome: mammalia-associated habitat; material: feces | host: Papio cynocephalus | place: Kenya | collected 2012-08-07 ...
TGACAAGCTCAGGCTGGCGGCCGTGAGCGACTTGCTCTCCGGCCGTAAGGACGTGGTCGTGGTGTCGTCGGTCTCGTGCATCTACGGCATGGGGGCGCCCATCGCCATGCAGGAGAACATCATCACCATCCGTGCGGGGCAGAAGCTTGACCGCAACGAGTTCTTGCGCAAGTTGGTCAACTCGCTTTATGTGAGAAATGACATTGACCTGCAGCGGGGCAATTTCTCCGTCAAGGGTGACACGGTGCTCATCGCCATGGCTTATAGTGACAATGTGCTGCGCGTCAGCTGGTGGGACGACGAGGTGGACACCATCGAGGAGTGCGACGCCGTGACGCTCCATACGCTGCAACGGTTTGAGGAATACCAGATCTATCCCGCCAACCTCTTCGTGACGAGCAAGGAACAGACGGAGGGCGCCATCCGGAAGATACAGGACGATCTCGTGCGGCAAGAGGATTACTTCAAGGAGCTCGGCGACGGCATCAAGGCGCAGCGCATCAAGGAACGTGTGGAGTATGACATTGAGATGATCAAGGAACTGGGCCATTGCTCGGGCATCGAGAACTACTCGCGTTACTTTGACGGGCGAGAGCCAGGCGAGCGGCCTTACTGCCTGCTCGACTTCTTTCCCAAGGACTACCTGATGGTCATCGACGAGAGCCACGTCAGTGTGCCCCAGATCAATGCCATGTATGGTGGCGACCGCGCCCGCAAGCAGAACCTCGTGGAGTATGGCTTCCGCCTGCCTGCCGCTTTCGACAACCGCCCCTTGCGCTTCGAAGAGTTTCATGACATGATTCACCAGGTGATTTATGTCTCGGCCACCCCCGCCGACTATGAGTTGCAGGAGGCGGAGGGCGTCGTCGTCGAGCAGCTCATACGCCCGACGGGACTCCTCGACCCCGAGATAGAGGTGCGGCCCTCGGAAAACCAGATCGATGATTTGCTCGATGAGATTCTCACGCGCTGCCATCGCGGTGAGCGTGTGCTGGTCACCACGCTCACCAAGCGCATGGCCGAAGAGCTCACGGAGTATCTGCTCGACCATGGCGTGAAGGCCAACTATATCCACAGCGATGTCGCCACACTCGACCGAGTGAAGATCATGAACGACCTCCGGGCCGGCGTGTTCGACGTCCTGGTGGGTGTCAATCTCCTGCGTGAGGGCCTCGACTTGCCCGAAGTGTCGCTGGTGGCCATCCTTGATGCCGACAAGGAAGGATTTCTGCGCAGCCACCGCAGCCTGACGCAGACGGCCGGACGTGCCGCGCGCAACGTCAATGGCAAGGTCATCATGTATGCCGACACCATCACCGACAGCATGCAGCGCACCATCGATGAGACGGCACGGAGACGCGCCATCCAGCTGAAATACAATGAGGATCACCACATCACGCCGAAGCAGATTGTCAAGGACATCAAGGGCGTGCTGCCCACGGCCTCGGGCGATGCTTATGAGAAGCCGCAGATGGCTGCCGAGTATGCGGCGAAGGGCATGGACACAGGCACCTTTGCGGCCGATCCCATCGTGCGCAACATGACCCGACAGGAACTGCAGAAAAGCATCGACAACACCAAGGCGCTCATGGAAAAGGCCGCGCATGACCTCGACTTCATCCAGGCCGCTCAGTACCGCGATGAGATTGTCCGTCTCGAAAAGCAGTTGGAGATGAAGTGACCCGTAGGCGGCGCGGTCGGGGTTACACAGCTTCGTCGGCTTCGGTGGCTTGCTGGCGTGGAGTAACATTTGCCTGTTTCCATTTTATTGTGGAAACGGCAAAGAGAAACGACACCTCAAAATTCGCGGCTTTGTACCAACTGATTTCGGACATGGCGCCGCAAGGCAAATTAATCGAAAATCTTGAGTTCAAAGGAGAGCTAAGTGACGCTAAAAAAATAACTTGTAGCCCTCCCTTGAATACGTGCTCCCATTTCAATATGACGGAGTAGTTACGGTGATGTTGCGCTAATCGAAATAAACGTTAAAAGTGAGGTGCTATGACGGAATATGAAGCAATATTTATTAACTTTGCTTATTATAATGATAAAAACGCATTGAAATGAAGAAAATACTTTTTGCCATCATGATGCTCGTCCCCCTGATGGGCATGGCGCAGAACTCCTTGGATAATTCGCAGGACAAGGCGAAACAGAACACCCAGCGTCGCGCGCTTTTCGAGAAGAAACACAAGACGGTCGAGGCCAAATATCTGGCTGGGGCGGTGCCTGAGGTAGACGGCAAGGTGGTGTTCACGCTCGACAAGGATGTGCCTGGCATGAGCGCCGACCAGATTTATGACAAGGTGCGCACGGTGATGGAGAACATCATCGCGCAACCCAACCAGATCAAGGAGGTGAGCAAGATTGCCATCGATGACAAGGCTTCGCACACCCTTGGCGCCCGCATCTCCGAATGGCTCGTGTTTAAGAAGAAGGCTTTTAACCTCGACCAGACGGTGTTCAACTATTCGCTCATTGCCAAGGTGAGCGACGGACATCTGCACCTCACGATGGAGCGCATGGGCTACCAGTATGAGATGGAGCGTCCTGACACGCAGGGCATGGAGACCAAGGCCGAGGATTGGATTACCGACAAATGGGGCCTCAACAAGAAAGGGAGCAAGCTGGCCAAATATAGCGGCAAGTTCCGCAGCAAGACCATCGACCGCAAGGACAGCATTTTCCAGCGTGTCTGCCAAGTGCTCAATGTGGCTTATTGATCACGTCACACTTGCTTCTTATGGAAACTGGTAACGATTTTCTGCCCCGCAGGCACCGTGGCGAGCCGGAGCGCAAGGACAACCACTTGGCCTTGCGCAATGTGCTCAACGTCATCTTCATGCTGCTTGCCATTGTGGGGGCCGCGGTCTACTATTGGTCTGACCATACCACGGGCGCTATCATCCTCTTGGTTGCGGTGGTCTTCAAGATTGTGGAGAGCGCTTTACGAATAAAATTTTGATGAAGAAATTCCTTTTCGCCCTCTTGTTCATGCTGTTGGCAGTCGTTCCTGCGACTGCCCAGGTGCGTAGTGGCCTTGCCGACAATTACAACTCGATGAATGCCAATGGCGACATCACCACGGCCAACCAGCGTCGGGAACGCGCCGACTCCGCTTCCTCACACAAGGAGATACCGCGTGGCATCTATGTGTGGACGGTGGACCCGCGCTTCGGCGACCGGCGCCCGGCACAGCTCGACACCTTGTCGCACATGTACATGAACACGCTGTTCACCACTGGTCTACGTGGGGAATACAACACCACGGGCAACTTGGGGTCACCCCGCCAGGCGCGTGTTTTCATTGACCGTGGACAGGGGTCGCAGTTTCTCTTCACCGATCCGTATGATTATTTCATCACGCCTGTGCAGGATTTTCATTTCACGAACACCCTGTCGCCCTTCACCAATCTTACTTACAACACCTGTGGTGACCGCACCAATGGCGAGGATCACTTCACGGCGAAGTTTGGTGTCAATGCGGGCAAGCGCATCGGCGTGGGCTTCAAGTTCGACTATCTGTACGGACGTGGCTATTATGACAGTCAGTCCACCTCCCATTTTGACTACACGATGTATGGCTCTTACATCGGTGACCGTTACCAGGCCCATCTCCTGATGTCGACCAATCATCAGAAGGTGACGGAGAACGGCGGTATCACCAACGACAATTACATCACCCATCCTGAGTCGTTCAACGAGTCGTTCCAGACCTCAGAGATTCCTACCATGCTCGCGCGCAACTGGAACCGCAATGACAATCAGCACCTCTTTTTCACCCAGCGTTATAGCATCGGCTTCAAGCGCAAGGTGCCCATGACGGCCGAGGAGATTGCGGCGCGTAAGTTTGCCATGGCTTCTCGCCGCGAGGCCAAGAGCGAGGCGGAACGGAGGGCCAGAAAGGAAGGGCGTGAGGTGAGCGAGGACGAGACGGAGACGCACCAGACATTTGCGGGACGTCCTGACAACGCGAAGATTGGCGTGCGGACGGTGCAGGACAGTGTGGCTCGCGAGTCCGCTTCGGCGGCCCATACGCCGGGAGGACGTGTGGCGGTCAACGGCAAGGCGGCAGCCGACAGCCTGATAGCGCAGGCCGCCAAGGCCAAGGCAGACACCTCGTGGCTCAAGGATGAGTATGTGCCCGTCACCAGCTTCATCCACACGCTTGACCTCAACAACTATCGGCGTATCTATGAGGCTTACCAGACGCCCGACAATTATTACCTCAACGACTATCGGGTGGCAGAGAAACTGGCGGGCGACTCCATCTACGACAAGACCACCCACTGGAGCCTTCGCAACACGTTTGCCATCTCCTTGCTGGAGGGGTTCAACAAGTGGGCCAAGGCCGGACTGAAGGTTTTTGGAACCCATGAGCTGCGACATTTCACCTTGCCTGATTCCACGGCGATGCGCTCATGGAACGAGCATGCGGTGAGCGTCGGCGCCCAACTGGCCAAGACGCAGGGCAAGACGCTTCACTACAATGTTACGGGCGAGTTTGGCGTGGTGGGAGTCAACGCCGGCGAGATCCATGTGGACGGTGGTGTCGATGTCAACTTCCCCTTGTTCAAGGACACAGTGACGCTGGCAGCGTCGGGCTTCTATCATCATGAGAAACCGTCGTTCTACTATCGTCACTACCAGGCGCGCCATGCCTGGTGGGACAATGACGACCTCTCGATGACAGACCATTTCCGGGCCCAAGGTGTGCTGCGCTATCAGAAGACGCGCACCTCGCTGCGAGTGGCGTTTGACGAGATTCGCAACTACACCTATTTTGCCACCTCTTACAATGTGACCGATGACGGGCGCTTCGCCAATGCGGTGCGTGTCAGCCAGGCCGGAAGTCCAATCTCGGTGTTTACCGCCGACTTGAAGCAAGACTTTACCTTTGGCCCGCTCAACTGGGAGAGCGTGGTGACCGTGCAGAAGTCGACCGATGACGATGCGTTGCCGTTGCCTTTGGTCAATGCGTACACCAACCTTTATCTGAAGTTCAAGATTGCCCATGTGCTCAAGTGTGACTTCGGTGCCGACGTGCGCTATTTCACCAAGTACAAGGCTCCCGACTATGTGCCCTCTCTGGGGCAATACGCGGTGCAGGCTGGCGAACGCAAGACGGAGGTCGGAAACTATCCGCTCATCAACGTCTACGCCAACTTCCACCTCAAGCACACGCGCTTCTTTGTCATGATGAGTCATGTCAACGACGGCAGTGGCAACTACTTCTTCACGCCCCATTATCCGCTCAACGGACGGGTGTTCCGCTTCGGCGTGAGCTGGAACTTCTTCAACTGATGTAACCCTTAGCCTTTGGCTGCCCGAAAGGAGACAAGCGGCGCGGGTATGACAAACGGACTGAAATAAAAGAGCTATGCAACCAAGCGACGAAATCATCCGAGTTAACAGCCTCCGGGCGTGGCTGCTCGCCACGCGCCCCAAGACCCTTTCCGCCGCGGCGGTGCCAGTCATTATCGGCATGGCGCTGGCCGTCAAGACCATCGGGTGGGTTTGTCTACCCGTCTTGCCCGCCATCTTGTGCCTGTTGTTTGCGTGGCTCATGCAGATAGACTCCAATCTGATAAACGATTACTTCGATTACGTGCGGGGCAATGACCACCGCGAAACGCGCCTGGGACCCAAGCGTGCTTGTGCGGAGGGATGGGTGACATTGCCGGCCATGCGCCTTGCCATAGCCGTCACGTCGATAGCGGCTTGTCTTGTGGGGCTTCCGCTCATCGCTTATGGTGGGCGCGAGATGGTCCTTGTGGGTGCGGCCTGCGTGATAGGTGCCTTTCTCTATACCACCTTCTTCGCCTCCAAGGGTCTGGGCGACATCCTGGTCATTCTCTTCTTTGGTGTTGTGCCGGTCTGTTTCACGTGGTATGTGCTCATGCCCGTCTACTGGCAGGAGTTCAATATCTCGGTGCTCATCGCTGGCGTGTGCTGCGGCTTGGTGATCGATACGCTGCTCTTGGTGAACAATTACCGTGACCGCGACAATGACAGGGCCAGTGGCAAGATGACCTTGGTGGTACGCATCGGTGCCCAGGCCACGGAGAAGCTCTATGAGATTTTGCCGGTCATGGCCGAAATCGCTTTGTTCTCTTTCCTGGTGCTCGATGGCAACACACCCTGGTGGAAGGTCCTCGGCTATGTGGTGCTTGCCGTCTTTTATGTTGTGCCACACCAGAAGACCACGAGACTGATGGCCGACATCGGGAAGGGTAGGGAGCTCAACAGGGTGCTGGGCATGACCGCCCGCAACCTGTTCGTTTACGGTCTCACCACGGCGGCGCAAATTGTATTGTTTTGTAATATCCTGTAAGCCATGCAACAGCACGTCAATCTTGAAATCATGAACTTCGTGGAGCGTGAGATTCTTCCGCGCTACAACGCTTTCGGCCGCAGCCATGGCATCGTCCATGTGCAGCGAGTCATCAGCAATTCGCTTGCGCTTGTGCCTGCCACGGGAGCCGACATCAACATGGCTTACGTCATAGCGGCCTATCACGACTTGGGCATGGAGGGCCCGCGAGCCATCCACCACATCACGGGTGGCAAGATTCTGGCGGCCGACGCCCGCCTGCGCCGCTGGTTCTCGCCCGAGCAGATACGCATCATGAAGGAGGCGGTGGAGGATCACCGCGCGTCGGCGTCGCACGCCCCACGCAGCGTCTACGGCATGATTGTGGCCGAAGCCGACCGTGACCTGGACCCTGAGGTGGTGTTCTCGCGAACCATTGAGTATGGACTTGAGAACTATCCTGAGCTTGACCGCAGTGGGCATTGGGATCGGTTCAATGCGCATATGGACAACAAGTATGGCTCCAACGGTTACATCAAACTGTGGATTCCCAATTCACCCAACGAAAAACGCATCAAGTACTTGCGTGAGGTCATAGCCGACAAGGTACGCCTCCATCAGGTGTTCGACGAAATCTTCGACAGGCTGACGGGTGTGGAGAAGGCGTGATGACATATCAATCCATGAGAAAATATCAACCTTTAAATATATGTTTGTTATGAAGAAAAAACTTATCTTGGCAGCTACCTGTCTGGCGCTCGGCATGAATGCCATGGCGGGCGACCTCCATGTGTCAGGCAAGTTGCAGGGGCTCGGCAACGACACGCTTGTTGCCATGACCATTCTCACGAATGACGTGGACCAGACGGTGAAGGTGGTCGGCAAGGACGGATCCTTCGACTTCCACATCCAGGTGGACCAACCCAAGAACCTCCTGTTGCAGATTCGCCATCCGAAGCGTGAGGGCGCGCAGCCAATGGGCGGTTACATGAGCACGATGGCCATGCCGGGCGAGGAATTGACGATTGCGGGTTCGCTTGCCGACTATACGCTGGGCGGCAGCAAATACTACCAGCAGGTGGAACAGGCCCGTCAGGTCACCAAGTCGTTTGACGAGGCGGTCAAGAACCTGAGCCGCGACTATCAGGCCAAGATACAGCAAGGAGCCAACGAGGACTCACTGGAGCAGGTGATGGACAAGGCTTATGAGGAGATCATGAATGGCATCTCTGAGGCTTCTCTCAAGTACATCAAGGCTCATCCTGATGATGAGGCCAGCCAGTATCTTCTGCATCAGGTCAGCGTGGACAAGTACAAGGAGGCTATCGCCGCTTTGTCGCCCGCTGTGCGCGAGGGCCGCCTGAAGACGCTGATAGACAACTATGCCGCCCGCTCGCAGAAGTCGCTCGACCGTGAGGAGGCCAAGAAGAAGGTGGCCGATGGCAAGATGGCACCCGACTTCACGCTGAAGAGCATCGACGGCAAGGACATCAGCCTGAGCAGCCTCAAGGGCAAGACCGTGGTGCTCGACTTCTGGGGCTCGTGGTGCGGATGGTGCATCAAGGGCATGCCGAAGATGAAGGAGTATTATGCCAAGTACAAGGGCAAGTTTGAGATTCTCGGCATCGACTGCAACGACACCGAGCAGAAGTGGCGCGACGCCGTGAAGAAACATGAGCTGCCCTGGCTTCAGGTGCGCAATGAGGGCAAGACCGACGTGACGCTGCTCTATGGCATCAGCGGTTTCCCCACGAAGATAGTGGTCAACCCTGACGGCACGATCGGCAAGGTCATCGTGGGCGAGAGCGAGGACTTCTACAAGTATCTCGACGAGACCTTGAGCAAGTAATCACTGGAAGGCAATAAATCACGAGAAGGCCGCCTGTCACACGATGTGACGGGCGGCCTTCTCGGTCTTGTGCCAATGACATCCTACTTGCCGCAAGGCAACTGCGAGAACTTCTTCAGTCCTTTCACATGATACTGCCAGAGGATGCTGAAGCCCACACGTTCCGGCACAGGATTCACCGTGCGCGTGGCGCGTATCGTGTCGCGGTCGGCGTCAAACTGGTGCTTCCAGCGGTTGAAAGCTCGGCGAGCCCGGATGATGGCCTTGAAGTCACCCCAGTTGCGGTTGACGAGCAGGGTCTCCACAGCTGCCACGTAGTCGAGCACGCGTCGCACGCGCATCACGCGGTCCAGTTCCTCGTCAGGCAGGTTCTTGTAGAGCATCGTCAGGTTGTTGCGGAAGTTGAGGAAGGTCTTCATCGGGTTGCCCTTGGGCAGCGTGCCTCCCCCCACGTGGTAGACCGTGCTCTCCGGTAGGCAGACGATGCGGCGCCCGCGTTGCCGCAGCCGCCAGCAGAGGTCTATCTCCTCGTTGTGGGCAAAGAACCGGCCATCCAGTCCTCCTGCCTCCCAGTAGTCCTTGGCACGGATCATCAGGCAGGCGCCGGTGGCCCAAAGCACGTCCATCCGGTAGTCGTATTGTCCGTTGTCGTCCTCCACCGTGTCGAAGATGCGGCCCCGGCAGAACGGGTAGCCGTAACGGTCGATGAATCCGCCCGACGCACCCGCATACTCGAAGCGGTCCTTGTCGGCTTCCGACAGCAACTTGGGTTGGCAAGCCGCCACGCCCTCGTGGGTGTCCATAAACTCGATGAGGGGCGTGAGCCAACCATGTGTCACCTCCACATCCGAGTTGAGCAACACGTAGTATTCGGCTTCGATCTGCCGCAAGGCGCGGTTGTAGCCCTCGGCGAAACCGTAGTTCTTGTCGAGCTGCAGGCGTTTCACCTGTGGAAAGTCATGTTCCAGCAGGTTCATGGAGCCGTCGGTCGAGGCGTTGTCGGCCACCCACACGTCCGCGTCGTCGCGCGAGTATTTGACGACAGTCGGCAGGTATTGGCGCATCATGTTGCTGCCGTTCCAGTTGAGTATGACGATTGCTACCTTCATTATTTCTTTCCCGTATTGCTTTTTTTGTTTACCGGTGATGAATGGAACTCACATCGGCGGTGTGTTTTGCGTCCTGCCCCTTCAGGCTAAGATTTCGGCCTTCAGCGCCGACTTGTCTGCATTGAAGTTGCTAAGTCGCACCCGCATGATCTGGTTGTCATAGTCTTCGCGTGCCTCCGCTGCCGGCAGTTCCACGCGGATATAGTTCTTCGTGAAGCCGTGCATGGCCTTGCCCCTTGCCGCCTTTTCGAAGAGCACGTCCGCCTCCTGGCCGATATGGTCGGCATAGAAGGCCTGTGTCTTCTCGTCAGAGAGTTTCAGCAGGCGGTGGGCGCGTCGCTTCTTTTCCTGGTCGTCCACCACGTAGGGTATGCGCAGGGCCGCCGTGCCAGGCCGCTCGGAGTAGGGGAAGACGTGAAGCTGTGTGACGGGCAGCGCCTGCAGGAAGTCATAACAAGTCTCGAAGTACTCGGGGCGCTCGCCCCGGCAACCCACCATCACGTCGACCCCGATGAACGCATCTGGCATCTTCTCCTTGATGAGGTGTATCTTGTGGGCGAAGAGAGCCGTGTCGTAGCGCCGGTGCATGAGCCGCAGCACCTCGTCGCTGCCACTCTGCAGGGGCACGTGGAAGTGGGGCATGAAGGCGCGGCTGTGTGCGCAGTACTCGATCAGTTCGTCGCTCATCAGGTCGGGCTCGAGGCTGCTGATGCGGAAGCGTTCTATGCCCTCGACGCCATCGAGCGCCTTCACCAGGTCGATGAACCGCTCGTGTGTGGTCTCGCCGAAGTCGCCGATGTTCACTCCCGTGAGCACAATCTCCTTGCCGCCCTCAGCAGCGGCTTGCCGCGCCTGCTCGACGAGCGAGGCGATGCTTGGGTTTCGCGACAGGCCTCGTGCGAACGGTATGGTGCAGTAGGTGCAGAAGTAGTTGCAGCCGTCTTGCACCTTGAGGAAGTAGCGGGTGCGGTTTCCGCGCGAGCATGAGGGCTGAAACGTCTTGATGTCCTTCGTCTTCACGCCGTGATGCCTGTGCAGGTGCCCCTCGCGAGGCTGTGTCCAGGCGTCGGAGAGATACTGTATGAGGTTGGCTTTCTCGTTGGCTCCCAGCACTAGGTCCACACCGGGTATCTGACTGATGGCCTCGCCCTCCAACTGTGCGTAGCAGCCCGTGACCACCACAAAGGCGTCGGGGTTCTCGCGCACCATGCGGTGGATGGCTTGCCGGCACTTGTGGTCGGCCACCTCGGTCACCGAGCAGGTGTTGATCAGGCAGATGTCCGCCTGTTCGCCCTTGGCTGCTGTCACCACACCCATGTCTGCCAGCAGTTTGCCGAAGGTGGAGGTCTCCGAGAAGTTGAGTTTGCAGCCTAATGTGTAGTAGGCCGCCCGTTTGCCTTGAAACGCGCTTGTGTCGATCATGCGTCTTGCCTTTCTTTGTGTCTTTTATTATAATAGGTGTGCAAAGATACGCTTTTATTATGAGAATTTTGCCTAAAATCGCCTCAATTTTAGGTTCTGTTAAGGCGCACAAAAACTTTAACCTCTGTTAACGATTTGTAATCGTTTGATACACAACAGGTTGCAAAAAAGTTACAGAAAGACCTTAAAAAAACTCTCTAAAAGTTGATCATCGTATTGAAAAAAGCCTTATCTTTGCAGCGTTTTAATAAACATAGATCGTTTTACAGATTTTAAAAAGCAAAGAAAATGAAGAAATTAGTTTTGATGTTCGTGGCTATGGCCGCTATCTCTTTCGCATCTTGTGGCAATAAGAACGAGTCTGCAGCTCCTGCTCAGGACTCTGATTCTACAGCCGTTGTTGACAGCGCTGACACAACTGCAGCTGCTGCTGACACAACTGCTGCTGACACAACAGTTGCTGAGTAATCGTTAGCACGAACGAAAATTGAGAGACACCGCCCCGGGCTCAGCCTGGGGCGGTTTTTTTGTGTTATGGCCTTTTCCAGTTGATCGGATGATTGGAGTGGGCATGAGTTGGCTGTTTGGCAAGAGGCAAGTGCTCTTGCTTGCGTGAGTGGTCTTGATGGTTTGTGGTTTGCCATTCTTGTACGGAGGTGGGTCATGCGTGAGCGGCTTAACTTGGTGAATGGCTATCGCTTGAGGTTGGCGGAGGTTGTCCGCATCCGTATGCGCGCCAGCCCGACAGTGTATCCTCCTCGGTGGAAGGGAGCGCGTCGTTTTACATTCATGTTACCCCAATAGTGTCGTCACTTCCGTGTTCCGGAAGAATCCATGAGAATCCGTGTCCATCCGTGTGATCTGTGGGCGGAAGTTTCTCGGTTGATAACGGCACTCCCCCAGATACTCCTGTTTCACCACCGCTATTTTATGTTCTTTGTCATGATTTTTGGTCGAAAAGTTTGTCACGGACGACCGATGAAATAGAACGCGAAAATGGCGTTTTTTTGCTGGTCGCGCCGCGATTTGCATGGGGTAATTTTGCGATAAAGGGTATTT
>ERZ808252.2317-NODE-2317-length-11750-cov-3.978110_pt1 | contig 11750 bp, 9 predicted proteins | sample MGYA00521242_ERZ808252 | MGnify/ENA primary metagenome ERZ808252 (study PRJEB31516, sample SAMN03275581) | gut metagenome | biome: mammalia-associated habitat; material: feces | host: Papio cynocephalus | place: Kenya | collected 2012-08-07 ...
ACATTTCTTGTGTCAGGTACTTGCTTGGCAAGTACTACGATTTTTAAACTCATATTAATAAATGGTTATTGTTATAATATTCTTAAGTTGTTAGTGTTCGGAGCTCTAAAAAGGGACAAACACGACCGCAAAAGTAACACTTTTTTGTGTGTTACCCAAATATTTCGCTATAAAAATGCACAATTTAGGATACTTTGTGCGCAAAACGGAACGTTTGTGCAAGTTTTCTGATATAAATTAAGGTCAGCATTCGAAGAAAATGCTGACCTTATACATTATTTATATAATACTCAAAATAATTATATAATTACTCGAAACTCTTGAGGCGAGCGATGTACTTGCCCAAGATGTCGAATTCGATATTGACGACTGTTCCCACTTCGATGTTACAGAAATTGGTGTTCTGTCGGGTGTAAGGGATGATGGCAACGGTAAAAGTGTTGTCGGTAGGTTCACAAACGGTGAGCGATACTCCGTTCACGGTTACGCTGCCCTTGTCCACGGTGAAGTAGCCCTTGCGAGCCATCTCCTTGTTAAGCTCATACTCGAAGGTGAAGTAGGTTGAGCCATCGGCATCCTTCATGTTGATGCACTTGGCGGTCTCATCCACGTGTCCCTGTACGATATGGCCATCCAGGCGACCGTTCATCACCATCGAACGCTCCACGTTCACCTTGTCGCCCACCTTGAGCAGTCCGAGGTTGCTGCGGTCGAGCGTTTCTTTCATGGCGGTGACGGTATAAGTGCCGTCCTTGATTTCCACCACGGTGAGGCATACGCCATTGTGAGCCACGCTTTGGTCGATGCTAAGTTCATCTACAAAAGAACATTTCAGGGTGAAGTCGATGTTCTCCTTATCATGCTTGATAGCCACTACGGTGGCCATTTCTTCTACGATTCCACTAAACATATATTTCTGCTTTTAAATATTATTCAGTATGCAAAGATAAAGCATTCCGACTAAAACACCAAATTATTTAAGTTCTTTTGTCTAGAATTGCTACGGACTTAGATTACCTTTACCCTTTGTCTTCCTTCTCTACCATCCACCACAATCTTCTCGAAGACGATGGCAGGGTCGTTAGGAGTGAGGGTGAGGGTATGGATGTCGTCGGCAGTGACGGGAAGTTCTACCTCCACTACCTTGTCGATGATGCGAGTGGCTACCGTAGGGTAGTAGATGCTGTAAATGTTCTCTGGCTTCTCGTTCAGTTCGTGGTTGAAGTTTACCTGTATAGGTTTTGCGCCATCCAAACTTACGCCATAGCTCAAGCCGCCCTTGTTCAGATAATCCAATGTCGATTTGATGATTACATGAATGCGCACCTTCTTGGCATTTATCTTAAACTTGTAGGAGATGCTAGCACCCTTCACGCCCTTGGTGTATGGCATCAAAGTCATGCCGGCAAGACTCTTGCCCATGAATGGAATCTGGGTCCACTTAGCTCCTTCCTTGTCTTTTCCTATAGGTTGTGCATCGTTTTTTTCGGCGAAATAGGGTGTCTCGATTTCCACCACACCGTTGTGCTCGCCGATAACTGGTGCCTCGTTGGTAGCTACTCTGAGAAGTTCTGGACAGGTGTCCTTCTCGAAGTCATCATTCCATATCTTGTAGCCGATGTGCTTCTGGGTCATCATGCCATTCCATTTGCCATTTGCCATCTTATGGTTATATTCGTCGCAGATGACGGAGTCGCGCTTGAAGAGTCGCTCGCATTCGTCAGCCCAAACATTTGCCTTCGGATTGCCCTGTTTGTAGAGCGCATGGTTCTGAGCCTGTGCGAAATACATCTGGTGCAGATTACTCATCAACTCGATAGGGAAGAGGATGATTTGGCGATAAGCATCGTGATAAGCTACAGGAAGACTGTTGTACTGGCGCAAGGCATCTGCTTCGAGTTGGAGGTATTGATTAACCACCTCTTGCCATTCGCCGTTCTCCAGGCAGTAAGTATCCTTGTCCAGCATCTCAGGAGTGCATCTGCCGTTGTACTTGCAGATGAGGTTGAGAATACGGGCTGCCTCTATAGCTTGGGCCGAATATTTCTTGCCACCGATTTCTTCGGAAGCCTTTTCTGATGATGCTCCTCCAAACTGCTGTTCGCACCAATCGAGCGTATGTCCTGTGATATTATCTACGCTGTATTTATGAGGATTCCATGCCATATCCATGAATTGGCTGATAGGATATTCCATCGGCTTGAGGTCGCCCACGTTGAGAATCCAAAGACGGTCGATGCCATTCTCGTAAGCAAGGGTCAGTTGCTCCCAAGGATTTTGTACTGGAGTGACATTCAGGAGTTTTGAGTTTCTAGGTGCTCCCACATAATCTACGTGGTAATACAAGCCCCAACCGCCCTTGCGCTTGCGTTCCTGGGCATTAGGTACACGGCGCACGTCGCCCCAGTTGTCATCGCATAGCAGGAGGGTTACATCGTCTGGTACCTTCATTCCCTTGTCGTAGTAATCTAATACCTCTTTATATAGTGCCCATACTTGTGGAGTCTCACTAGCCTTCTTGCCTGTTACGTCAGCGATTATCTTGCGCTGGTCGTTGATGATGTTGGTCATCAACTTAGTGTCAGCTTCATCGCTCATTGCCTCGTCGCCATCGCCACGCATACCGATGGTGATGATTTGCTCTGTACCCTTGGCTCTCTCGATGCCCTCACGGAAGAACTTCTGTAGGTTCTCCTTGTTCTTCTGGTAGTTCCAAGGCCCCCATCCCTTGCGGTTGCGGACATACTCCTGGTGGTTGCGGGCCATCGGTTCGTGGTGGGATGTGCTCATCACCACACCCATCTCGTCGGCGGTCTTCTCGTTCTCCGGGTCATCGGCATAGAAGCTCCAGCCCCACATGGCTGGCCACATCATGTTTCCTCGGAGACGCAGCACCAGTTCAAATACTCGCTGGTAGAATCGGTGGTCGCCATACTTGGTACCGTATGTATTCTTTACCCAGGAGGTAAGGCAAGGAGCCTCGTCGTTGAGGAAGATGCCACGATAACGAACGGCTGGTTCGCCATCGGTATAGACGCCCTTGTTCACGAAGATGGAGTCGTGGTGTTCGATAGGCACGTCTGCCCAGTCGTACCAAGGCGATACACCCATCTGCTGGGAGAGTTCGTAGATGCCATAGATAGTGCCTCGACGGTCGCTACCTGCGATGACGAGCTGTCCATCCACCACGGTGATGATGAATTTCTCTCGTTTGCCTTTCAGGAGATTGCCGTTGATGCGCTTCTGCTTGCTGAGTTGGTCGATGGCGGCAGAATGTCCGATGGTACCCACTAGAATGTTCGCCTTTTTGTAGGAAGAGGCGAAAGCCTGGTGGTCGGAGGTAATACTTGCCTTGCTGCCGCTCACGTTCAGGATGTCCTTGACCAGGGCGTTGACAGCATAACCTACTCCCTTGCAGTCGTTGGCATCCATGTAGATTTCCACCTTGTTGCCCTGATTGATGAGCAAGTCGCCTTGCTGGAAAGAAACAAAGCGATCGGCAGCATTCATGTTGATGGAAGAAAGCAAGGCGATACTCGCCAAGATAGTCTTTTTGATATTGTTTGGTTTCATATATAAATTGTTTTTGTTACGGTTGCAAAGGTAGTTAAAAAACATGGATTTCGCTTTGTTGGGTGTAGCTTATACTTTATTATTTGTTTCATTTTTGCATTTCTGCAGGTTTCTTTTTGTGTTTTCAGTTAAAAGTAGTATCTTTGCATCTGTATATACAAAGTTATTATGATAGACAAGCCGACCATAGCCCGAATTATGGATGCTACCAAGATAGAAGAGGTGGTGTCTGAGTTCGTCACGCTCAAGAAGCGTGGCGTCAACTATATAGGTCTATGTCCTTTTCACAACGATTCCCATCCTTCTTTCTCTGTATCGCCAGCTCGTGGCATCTGCCATTGCTTCACTTGCGGCAAGGGTGGCAATGCCATCAATTTCTTGATGGAACTGGAGCAGATGACCTATCCCGATGCCCTTCGATGGCTCGCCAAGAAATATCACATTGAGATTAAGGAGCGAGAGATGACCAGCGAGGAGAAGCAGCGGGAGAATGAGCGTGAATCTATGTTCATCGTGAACGATTGGGCTGCCAAATACTTTCAGGACATTCTTCACAATGACGTGGACGGCAGAGCTATCGGCATGCAATATTTTCGTAGCCGTGGCTTCCGAGACGATATTATCAATAAGTTTCAATTGGGCTTCGCCTTGCCTCAGCGCACGGCTCTCTATGACGAAGCGGTGAAGAAAGGTTACAATCCGAAATATTTGGTAGATACGGGGCTCTGTTTCAAGGTAGACAAGGATGAGGCTGGCAACAAGAGTGGTCAAGACAAGTATCTGGATAGGTTCTCTGGCCGTGCCATCTTCCCTTGGTTCAGTGTCAGTGGCAAGGTCGTGGCCTTTGGCGGACGTGTGCTCGACAGTCGCACCAAGGGTGTGAACCAGAAATACGTCAATTCGCCGGATAGTGAAATCTATCACAAGGAGCGGGAACTCTATGGACTTTATCAAGCCAAGAAGGCTATCGCCAAGGAAGATTGTGTGTTCATGGTGGAGGGATATACCGATGTCATCTCCATGCATCAGTGTGGCATAGAGAATGTAGTGGCCAATTCGGGTACGGCTCTCAGCATCCATCAGATTAGATTGCTTCATCGATTCACCAGCAATATCGTGCTCTTGTATGATGGCGATGCTGCCGGCGTGCATGCTGCCCTTAGGGGAACCGATATGCTGTTGGAGCAAGAGATGAATGTGAAGGTGCTCTTACTGCCCGATGGCAACGACCCGGATAGTTTCGCGCGCAGTCATACCGCTGAGGATTTCAAAAAATATATAGAAGAGCATCAGACCGATTTTATCCAGTTCAAGACCGACGTGATGTTGCGAGGAGTGACCGACCCGTTGAAACGCAGCGAGGCAATCAACTCCATCGTGGAGAGCATCTCGAAAATAAAGAACCAGATAACTCGTGCTTCCTACATTACTGATTGTGCCCATCGACTGGGTGTGAACGAAGCCATCATCGTGAATGCCCTCAACAACTTTGTGCGCAATGGTATGAGCGAGCAGGTGAAGGCAGAGCGACGAGCTGCTGGCATCGGGACCCCACGTGCCGCTACACCTCAGCAACCGATGGCTATGAAGGCAATCACTCCCCTGGACAAACTATTGGAAGTGGAAGACCTTCTGGTGCAACTCATCATCCATCATGGTGAAAAGCTCATCACAGTGAAGGATGTGGAGGGAAATGATGTAGAGGTCTCTGTGGCACAATATATCAGCATCGACCTAGGCGGCGATGGATTCAAGTTTCACAATGCTATCTACAACCAAATCATGCAAGAGGCTGTGGAGCATTCCGACGACGAGGGCTTTGTGGCGGAAAACTATTTCGCAAACCATCCCAACCCGGAGATTAGCCGTATCGCAGGATTGCCTACGGGCGAGCAGGAGGTTACAACGGCTAGTTTGCAGCTGAAACTAAGTCCAGAGAAACTCCGCCAGTTTGTACAGAAAGACTTGCTCAGCTTCCGTACCCATTACATCACCCAGCGACTCATCGAGGTGCAACAGGAGTTTGCCAAGAACCCCGGCAATCGGGAGTTGCTGCAAGAGTTTATGAAACTTAAACAGATGAATGTGTTGTTGGCTAGTCAGGCAAACACCGTTTTCAACTAGGCATATAAAAACAACTAGGAAGATAAAAAACAGAACAATAACTTTTTAGGCGCATGATTTACTTTCACTGGATATATCTATTGCTTTATGCCGTGATTACCATTCCGGCTATCATCACCGTCTTGATGGACAATCGTCAGCCCGCCAAGACGATGGCGTGGATATTGGTGTTCTTTTTCATGCCCTTCATAGGTATTGTTTTTTATATATTCTTTGGGCAAAATACCCGTAAGGAGCGACTCATCAGCGATCGAAGCATGGACCAACTTACCAAGAGGTCCATGTTGGAATTTGCCGAACAAGAGAATCTTCACCTGCCTACAGGCAATAAGCCTTTGATGAATCTCTTCGCCAACCAGAACTGGGCACTCCCGTTCAAGGACAACAAGGTGGATGTCTTTACCGACGGCTACCAGTTTTTCCTTACCTTATTATATAATATAGGTCAAGCCAAGGACCATATTCATCTCGACACTTATATCATAGAAGACGACCCATTGGGCAATCTCATCGCCGATGCCTTGATAGACAAGGCAGAGCAGGGCGTGGAGGTACGACTCATCTACGATGATGTGGGCTCATGGAAGGTGAAGGATGCCTTTTTTGAGCGAATGCGAGATGCTGGTATCGATGTGCATGCCTTCATGCCTGTTAGATTCCCGGCCTTTACCAGCAAGGTGAACTATCGCAACCACCGCAAGTTGTGTGTGATAGATGGCAAGGTAGGTTTTATTGGTGGCATGAACATAGCCCTGCGCTATGTGAAGGGCAACAGTCGCCAAGGCTGGCGTGATACCCATCTGCGCATCGAGGGCGGTGGAGTATATGCCATCCAGCGCGCTTTCTTGGTAGATTGGTATTTCGTAGACCGCACCTTGGTAACCAATCGCAAATATTATCCCCCTGTGGCTCCAGACCTCGACAACAATTGCTTGGTTCAGGTAGTGACAAGCAGTCCTGTCAGTCCTTGGCCAGAGATAATGCAGGGGTATGTACGCATCTTGCTCCAGGCTCAGCGATATGTATATATGGAAACCCCATATTTCCTGCCCACTGAGCCCGTGCTCTTTGCCATGCGAACAGCTGCGTTGGCAGGTGTCGACGTGCGCTTGATGGTACCTCGCCATGCGGATGCCAAACTCGTAGAGTGGGCATCTCGCTCATATCTGATGGAGGCGATAGAGGCTGGAGTGAAGGTTTATCTCTACAAGAGTGCCTTCAATCATAGCAAGCTTTTGGTGAGTGATGACAATCTCTGCACTGTGGGCAGCACCAACATTGATTTCCGTAGTTTCGAGAACAACTTTGAGGCGAATGCCTTCTTCTTCGATGAGGAGATGGCCCAGCGCATCAAGCACGTGTATCTAGAGGATGAGGCGCAGAGCATCCTTGTGGATGATGTTACTTATTTCGTGAAGCGCCCGTTCTTGCAGCGATTGTTTGAGAGCATTGTTAGGTTGCTATCGCCATTGCTGTAACAAATCTTTCTCTCCATAGTTATAAAAAATGCAAAAAGCGAGAATGCCATCGAGCAATCTCGCTTTTTGCATTTTTTATTTTGTAGCTTATTTGAATATCGAAAAGTTGACACTTCCGTAGCTTCTATGCTCCACAAAACGTGGATGGTCGGAGAAATCGTAGTTCTTGCCATGCTCGAACACAAAGACTCCATCCTCGTTCAGTAGATCGCCATTCAGCACGAGGTCTGGAATCTCTGGCAACTCCTTGAGTGCGTAGGGAGGGTCGGCGAAGATGAAGTCGAATTTCTGCTTGCAACTCTTCAAGAAGCGGAACACGTCGCCACGAATCAAGATGTCCTTGTCTTCATCCAGTTTCTTGAAGCATTGACGGATGAAGTTGGCGTGGTCGCGGTCTGCCTCCACACTTACTACTCTGCTGCATCCTCTCGAAACCAGTTCAAGAGAGATGCTGCCAGTGCCGGCAAAGAGATCGAGGGCTGAGGCATCCTCGAAGTCGATGTAGCCCTGCAACACGTTGAAGATATTCTCCTTGGCGAAATCGGTGGTAGGACGTGCCTTGAAGGTGCGGGGAATATCGAAATGGCGTCCTTTATATTGTCCTGTAATAATTCTCATATTCTTCTATTTACTTAGATATAATGCTAATAGGTCGAATGGCATGCCCTTGATTTCGGTGAGAGGGGCACGATTGAACTCGGCACTTGGATTCAGCAAGAAAGTCTTCTTGATGTATAACTTGGTGTTGTAGAGAAACCAATCCTTGTCTGGCACCTCGCCCGACACATGAAGTTCGTCTTGCATTTGGTTGAAACCAAGCTGTTTCCATACATAGAGGATGAAATAGAGGGCATCCTTGGCATGGGAGGCATCAAAAGAGTTGAAGAACTTGATGCGGTTCTTCTCAAAACTGACAATGTCGAGCTTCTTGTCGTGGAAATAACCATAGAGCTTGCGATGGATGCCCGTGAAACTGCGTTGGTGCAGGTAGTGCCACATCGGTTGCATGATAGGGGTGAAGCGTACATCGCTGAAATTGTCTTCTACTACCAGTTTCAAGTCCTTGTTTACGGGGAACACTGCCACCACGTTCAAGGCAGGTTGCACTCTGTAGAGGATGGCATCTCCATGATGTCCTGTGAAGGCATGTTGATAGAGCGTATCTATGTCTTCCTCCTGGAATTCCTCAATGGGCACCAACATGATGGGGGTGTCGAGATAGAGGCGCACCTTGTTATAGCCACGCTGCAGAAGGGTACTCTCCTTGAAAGCCTGACGTAGGTTGGCTGCCATTGATACTCCGCTCTTCACCGTGTAAGGTTCGTAGATGACTTGGTGCTCGGCCTCGCGGTCTACTACCGAAAAGCTGAGAGTGTTGCGACTCACGCGGATGGTGAGGCGTGCTTGCTGTATGTTGTTACCAGTTGCCTGCATTGTTGTTGTCTGTTGTTATGTCTCCAATCTTGAGTCCGGGATAAAGTCCGGCATAGTTTGCTTTGTCTGTTACCTCCGAGATGGCATCCTCATCGAGCCCGTCGAGGTAGTCGGCATAGGCGGCCCCGCATTCCATCAGCGGTATCTGCTTGCCGCTTTTGCCCACGATGGTGGTGGCTGCGAGCGAGAACTTCTTGCCGTCGGAGTAGGGGATATACTGGGCGTCTTGTTTCAAGTACTTCCCCTTGACGAGTGTGGCGAAATCTCCTGTATATACGCCGTGTCGAGCCTTGTATTTTTCCTCAGCCTGGCGTATCAGCATCAGTTTAGCCTTTACCTCGTTTTCCCTGCTAGTCATCTCTTTTTGGAAGCGGATGGGCTTGCTCACGCTCAAGATGCAAAGCAGCATCATGACGATGACGCATGCACCCAAGATTAAATTATTGTTTATTCTCTTTCTCATTTCAAAAAGTATTGTTACTTTTGCAAGTGCAAAGATATATATTTTTTTTGAAACAATGATCATTGAAGAGTTAAAATATCAGATATTACAGCAGTTTGGCTTTCCGCCGACTCCCGAACAGGCGCATGCACTCGATGTGTTTGCTCGTTTCTTGACCGACCCGAATCCTCATGCAGTGATGATATTGCGAGGTAGCGCTGGTACGGGTAAGACGTCGCTTTCGGGTGCCATCGTCCGCACGCTCAAGGCTATCCATCAGAAGGTGATGCTCTTGGCTCCTACGGGCAGGGCTGCCAAGGTCTTCTCGCTGGGCAGTGGGGCTCCGGCTTACACCATCCATCGCCGCATCTATCGTGAGAAGGCTTTCGCCGGGGTGGACGGACAGTTCAATCTCAACGACAATCTTTACACCGATACGCTCTTCATGGTGGATGAGGCTTCGATGGTAGCCAACTTGGGATTGGGTGGAACTACCTTCGGAAGTGGCTGCTTGCTCGATGACCTGATACAGTTTGTGTATCAGGGGCATAACGACCGACTGATGCTCATCGGCGACAAGGCACAGTTGCCTCCCATCGGCGAGGAGGAGTCGCCAGCGCTCAACGCCGCCGTGCTGGAAGGCTATGGCTTGGCGGTCTATGAGTGCGACCTGAACGAAGTGCTTCGACAGAGCCAGCAATCGGGCATCCTCTATAATGCCACGTTGATTCGCCAGATGGTAACCCACGACGACATCACCCAGTTGCCGAAGATTCGCTTTCAGGGTTTCGCTGACATCAAGGAGATGCCAGGCTCGGAACTGATCGAGGCATTGGGGGATAGCTATCACCATGTGGGACTCGACGATACCATCGTGGTGACTCGCAGCAACAAGCGAGCCAACATCTTCAACAACGGTATCCGCAACATGGTGTTGGACAGAGAGGAAGATTTGGAAAGTGGCGACATCCTCATGATTGTGAAGAACAATTATTATTGGACCGAGGAGGAGAGGAAAAAGCTCTTGGAAGTGAAGAGTGAAGAACGAAGAGTGAAGAATGTCCAAGTTCAAAGTAACGAGATTCCTCCTTTCCTGGCTAATGGCGATAGATGCAAGGTGAAGCGAGTGAGCCGTCGCATCGAACTCTATGGTTTCCACTTCGCCACCCTGCTGCTGCAATTCCCCGATTATGATAATTATGAGTTGGAGGCTACCGTGTTGCTCGATACCTTGCAGAGCGATGCGCCGGCACTGACCCATGAGCAACAGGAACAGCTCTTCCATCAAGTGGAGGAGGATTACCAGGACATTCCGCTGAAAGCAGACCGCATGAAGGCAATCCGACAAGACCCATACTTCAATGCCCTGCAAGTGAAGTTTGCTTATGCTGTAACCTGCCACAAGGCACAGGGCGGACAGTGGGCTCATGTCTATGTGGACCAAGGCTACATGACCGATGATATGTTGACTCCCGATTATATCCATTGGCTCTATACTGCTTTCACCCGTGCCACCGAGATGCTTTATCTGGTCAACTGGCCCAAGACACAGATTGAGGAAGAAAATCAATAAGTCGTGGCAAATAAACTGGTGAAAGTTTGATGGTTCAAGAAAAAAGTGTTATTTTTGCAGAGTATTAAATACAATGCCATAGATAAAATAGAGAATTATATACAATAGATTAATCAGATATTAAATACAACAGATAAATGGAAAAAAGAAAAGTTGCATTGATTACCGGTATTACGGGTCAAGATGGCTCTTACTTGGCGGAGCTGTTGCTGAGCAAGGGATATGATGTACACGGCACCATCCGTCGTTCGTCTACCGACTATCGTGAGCGCATCGCTCACTTGGAGGGTGCTCCTAACTTCCATCTTCACTATGCCGATCTTAGTGACTCCATGAGCATCATTCAGGTGATGAATAAGGTGAAACCAACAGAAGTTTACAACCTCGCTGCCCAGAGCCACGTACAGGTGAGCTTCGACTCTCCTGAGTTTACAGCCGATGTGGATGCTACCGGCGTACTCCGTATCTTGGAGGCTATCCGCCAGTGTGGTTTGGCAGAGACTTGTCGTATGTATCAGGCTTCCACTTCCGAGCTTTATGGCAAGGTGGAGGAGGTTCCTCAGAACGAGAACACGCCGTTCCACCCTTATTCTCCATACGCAGTAGCCAAGCAGTATGGCTTCTGGATAGTGAGAGAGTATCGTGAGGCATACAATATGTTCTGCTGTTCGGGCATTCTCTTCAACCACGAGTCAGAGCGTCGTGGCGAGACCTTCGTAACCCGCAAGATCACTCTTGCTGCCGCTCGCATCAAGCAGGGCAAGCAGGATAAGGTTTATCTAGGTAACCTCGACTCCCTCCGTGACTGGGGCTATGCCAAGGACTATGTGGAGTGCATGTGGCTCATCCTCCAGGCAGAGAAACCAGAGGACTTCGTTATCGCCACAGGCAAGCAGCATTCTGTAAGAGAGTTCGCCCAGTTGGCTTTCCACTATGTGGGCATCGAGCTGAAGTGGGAAGGTAAGGGCGAGAATGAGAAGGGTGTCTGCATAGAGGGACCAGAGAACTTGATAGGCAAGACCCTCGTAGAGGTATCGCCAGACTTCTATCGTCCTACCGATGTGGTCAACCTTTGGGGCGACCCAACCAAGGCTAAGGCTAAACTCAATTGGAATCCTAACACCAC
>ERZ808252.2320-NODE-2320-length-11747-cov-15.936538_pt1 | contig 11747 bp, 8 predicted proteins | sample MGYA00521242_ERZ808252 | MGnify/ENA primary metagenome ERZ808252 (study PRJEB31516, sample SAMN03275581) | gut metagenome | biome: mammalia-associated habitat; material: feces | host: Papio cynocephalus | place: Kenya | collected 2012-08-07 ...
TAAGGTTGCTCCGGTTATATTTGCTCCTGCGCCTTGCAATCGCACCATTCATACGATTTTTACTCTCAGCGAATAATCAGAACCCCCTCCGGTGATTCATCAAAGATTCACCGGAGGGTTTTTGCGTGAGTTCGCACAATTATTGGGAAAACCGGCAAATTCAGCCTCGCTTACGATGAGGACGATGGAACCGACACCATCAGAGGCTGTCATGAAACAAATTCTTCACGACCTCGTCAATCATACGGTTTTTCTGAAGATTGGCGAGGTTTTCCTTCGTCTGTACGGGAGAGGTGCCCGTTGAGACGTCAAATGATTTCTGGAGCATCATCAGCGCAAGCAGAACAGGGAGATAGTCCTTCAGGGAGCCTCGCAGGGAACGCAGGGCAAACTGGATGTGGGATGTAACCTGACGTACCGGAATCCCGTAAGTTTCAGAGATTTCCCCGTATGTCTTTTCGTCGATGCGGCTGGCGAGGAACACCTTGCGGGTGATGTCGGGCATCCCCTCGATGCATCTGCGCACGATGTCCTCGATTTCATCGGCGAACAGGCTCTCCGGATTAAGGCTGCTGAGCGAGCTGATTTCATATGACTGCATCCTGTTTCCCGCCTCATGCATATTCTTCTGAATCCTTGTCCGCGTCTGCAATGTCCTCAGATGGTCAAGGCAGCGGTTCACGATGGATTTGAAGGCATACGCCTCATAGTTCTCCGTCTTGAGTTCGGAGCGTCTTTCCCACATCCTTATGAAGCATTCGTTGACTATGTCCTCCGCCGCCCCGTCATCGTGGATGTACGAATTGGCGATTTTCACATACATGGGACGGCAGCGGGAGAAGATTCTTCCGAACTCCTCTTCCGTCAGTTCCCTGATATGAGCGTCATCGCCTTTCATTGCATCCCAGAACGCTGCTTTCCGCGACAAATATAGCGTTTCATTTCAGAATCTGACCAATATTTACATAAATTTGTTCTTCCCGTTGAAATTTATTCATAAAATCTGTAAGGCCGGATTATTCACTCGTCTATAAACCGATAAAAAATGAAAAAAGAGACAAAAATGATGACTGACGAACTCTTGTTCCGCTATTTCAGCAACGAGGCTTCCGCTGATGATGTCGCGCTCATAGAGCGTTGGATGGAGGAGAATCCGTCACATCAGAAAGATTTTGACGCAGCGCATTTCCTTTTCAACGCCACCATGCTCAGGGGAGATGAGATGGCTGCATTGCGTGATTCGGAGAAGGACAGGAAAGTCCGCCGGATGACGGTCATCCGCAGGAGAGTGCTCCGCTATGCCGCCGGCGTGGCTGCGGTAGTCGTTGCAGGTGTCACCGGCGTTCTCGTTGAGAGGGAACTTTCCTACAGGGACATGATTGCACAGACAAACGTCATAGAGGTGCCTTCGGGACAGAGAATGTCGATTACGCTGAACGACGGCACGAGGGTCTGTCTGAACGGGAACTCTCGAATCGAATATCCTGCCCTCTTCGGACGTGGCGAGAGGCGCGTGAAACTTTCGGGCGAAGCTTATCTCGACGTCACCCATGACGAGAGGCATCCTTTTGTCGTCGAGACATATATGTCCGAAGTCGAGGTCCTCGGAACCAAGTTCAGCGTCTATGCCGACGAGTCCGACGGCCGTTTCGCGACAACATTGCAGGAAGGCTGCGTGAGGGTCACGACGACCGGGGATGACAGATACTCCGAGCAGGTAGTGCTTTCTCCGAACGAGAAGGTTCGCTTCGAGAACAACCATCTGGTAGTGAGCGACGTCGATGCCGAGGAGTCAATGTCGTGGACCGACGGATATATAAACCTTCGAGGAGTGAGCTTCGCTGAACTTATGGAAAGGTTTGAATATACCTACGGTGTGAACATCGTCATCGACAGGGACGAGATGCCGCAGATAGGCTACCGCAGCGGAAAAATCCGTGTGTCCGAGGGCGTGGATTTCGCGCTGGGGCTTCTTCAGAAGGCTTGTGATTTCACCTACACTACGGACTACGAGTCCAACACTATAACGATAAGATAGAGCCGCTCTTGGAGCCGGCCGGCAATGCGGCTTGAGATCCGGGAGCAGTGCGATGAATATAAATTTATTTGATAACCAACCACATAGTTGATATGTGCAAGAAAGTATTATCCAGAATTACAGGCTTGCTGCTCGCGGCATTTCTCCTTTCGATTGGCACGATTACGGCCTTCGCTCAGACGGAACGGAAGGTCAGCGTCGATGTGAAGGACATGAAGCTGGAGCAGGTGATGCGGCAGATTGAGAAACAGACGGGCTGCGTTTTCCTCAACAAGGATGCGGACGTGGAACAGAAGGTTTCCGTGACCATTTCGGACAAGCCGCTCGACGAGGCTCTGAACATCCTTTTCAGCGGCCGCGACATTGACTGGAAGGTCGAGTCCGGTCACATAATCATCTCACAGAGAGAAATTTCCGCACCGGGGGGGCAGAAAGCGCCGGTTCATCCACAGTCTCCGGACTTGTCGTCGATGAGGAGGGACTGCCGGTCATCGGAGTCGGGGTCATAATCAAGGGCACTGCAATAGGCGCTGGGACGGACCTTGACGGAAAATTCGCCTTCACCCTCCCCGAGGGAATGGAGAACTCGGTGCTTGAGTTTTCGTGCCTCGGCTACACCACGCAGGAGTTCAGGATAGGCTCCCGCCGGGTGTTCAACGTCACGATGAGCAGCGATGCAATCGTCATGGAGGGGACCGTGGTGACTGCCCTCGGAATCAAGCGTTCCGAGAAGGCCCTGAGCTACAATGTTCAGCAGATAAGCGCCGACGAGGTGACTGTAAATAAGGACGCGAACTTCATCAACTCCCTGAACGGAAAGGTCGCTGGGCTCAACATCAACGCATCCTCGTCCGGAGTCGGCGGAGCGTCCAAGGTCGTCATGCGCGGTCAGAAGTCCATCTCTCAGTCCTCAAACGCGCTCTATGTCATTGACGGAGTCCCTATGTACACCACCGCAAGGGACGGGGGCACGCAGTTCGCCTCCCAGGGCGCGACCGACCCCATCGCCGACATCAATCCGGAGGACATCGAGAGCATATCCGTGCTCACGGGAGCGGCCGCTGCGGCTCTCTACGGCTCCGACGCCGCCAACGGTGCGATTGTCGTGACAACAAAGAAGGGAAAGGCAGGCAAGCTCACTGCCACGGCGTCGGCTTCAGTCGAAATCATGAACCCTTTTGTGCTTCCGCGTTTTCAGAACCGCTACGGCACGGGAGACCTCAACTCCTCGATAGGCTCGGACGTGCGCAGCTGGGGAAGGCCGATGAACGAGGCGAACAACCCCGGCTACAATCCGGCAAAGGACTATTTCAAGACCGGCGTGACGCATAACGAGAATGTTTCGGTGTCCATGGGAAACGAAAAGAACCAAAGCTATCTTTCAGGCTCTGTCATCGACTCCTACGGGATAGTTCCGAACAACGCATACCGACGCTATAACTTCACTTTCCGCAACACGACATCGTTTCTCGACGACAGGCTTCACCTCGACGTCGGGGCCGCGTATGTCCTCCAGAAGGACCGCAACATGACCAATCAGGGAACCTACAACAACCCTCTGGTCGGCGCGTACATCTTCCCTCGCGGGAACAGCTGGGATGCGGTGAAGATGTTTGAGCGCTATGACGTCACACGCCGCCTTTCCACCCAGTGGTGGCCGATAGGCGACGCGGGAATGACGATGCAGAACCCTTACTGGATCAACTACCGCAACCTCCGCGAGAACCGCAAGGACCGCTTTACGCTCAACGCGCAGCTCTCCTATGACATCCTTGACTGGCTCAATGTGTCCGGACGCGTGAAGATGGACCAGTCAGCCACGAAATACACCGAGAAGTTCTATGCATCGACTTTCACTCAGCTCACGGAAAGTTCGCAGAACGGTCTCTACGGCATCTCCGAGATGACCGACAGGCAGATTTACGCTGATTTCCTCGTGAACGTGAACAAACGCTTCGGCGAGGACTGGAGCCTTCAGGTGAACCTCGGCACTTCCATTTCCGACATGTACTATGACGCCCTGAAGAACCGCGGCCCGATTGCGGACGGCGAGATGTCCGACGAGCGCGCCGGACTGGCGAACGTGTTCAATGTGCAGAACCTCAGCAACTCCACCAAGACGACGAGGCTTCAGGAAGGCTGGCGCGAGCAGACCCAGTCGGTTTTCGGTTCGGCCGAGGTCGGCTACAAGGGCGCTTACTATCTGACCCTCACCGCCCGCAACGACTGGCCTTCACAGCTTGCAGGCCCGCATTCCAACAGAAAGTCGTTCTTCTACCCTTCCGTCGGAGGCTCGGTGGTGCTGTCGCAGATTATTCCGAATATGCCCGAAAATCTTGAATATGTGAAGATTCGCGGCTCATACGCATCTGTCGGAACGGCCTTCGAACGCTACATCGCAAACCCGATGTACCAGTGGAACGCGAGCGGGCTGAGCTGGAACACGCAGACGCAGTATCCGGTCTATGACCTCAAGCCCGAACTCACCGACTCATTCGAGGTCGGTCTGTCGCTGCGGTTCCTCAAATGGTTCAGCCTCGACGCGACATATTACCGGACGAACACGAAGAATCAGACATTCAATCCCCAGATTTCCACGGGTTCAGGTTCATCGGACATATTCATCCAGTCCGGAGACGTCCTCAATCAGGGAACAGAAGTTACCCTCGGGTTCGGCAAGACATGGGACAAGTTCACATGGAACTCCAACTACACATTCTCGTTCAATCAGAACAGGATCATGTCCTTGGCGGACAATGTGATGAATCCCGCTACGGGAGAGACTTTCTCCGTCTCGCAGCTTGACATGAACGGTCTTGGCCTGGCGCACTTCATCCTCCGCGAGGGCGGCACGCTCGGCGACCTCTATTCGCTCGCGGACTTCCAGTACGACACGAACGGCCGCATCGTCGTGAACGAAGACGGCAGCGTTACCCCGAAGACTTTCAGCAGCAGCGACGACTACGTGAAGCTCGGCAGCGTCCTTCCAAAGTCGAACATGTCCTGGAGAAATGACTTCAGCATTGGCGGATTCAACTTCGGATTCCTCATCACGGCACGAATCGGAGGCATCGTCTATTCGAGCACGCAGGCCATACTTGACTACTACGGCGTGTCCGAGGCCTCGGCGGAGGCGCGTGACAGAGGAGGCGTGCTGATTAACGGCGGCGACCTAATTGACGCCAACCGCTGGTACAGTTCCGTAGGAGGCTCCAATCCACTTCCGCAGGAATACACCTACTCCGCGACCAACGTGCGTCTTCAGGAGGCGTCGATAGGCTACACCATTCCCAAGAAAGTCCTCGGCAATGTGTGCGACCTCACTCTTTCTGTCGTGGGACGCAACCTCTGGATGATTTACAACAAGGCTCCGTTCGACCCTGAATCGATAGCGACTACGGGCAACTACTATCAGGGAATCGACCATTTCATGATGCCGTCGCTCCGGAGCTTCGGGTTCAACGTGAGGATGACATTCTAATTATTTGGAGGAATATAATTATGGAAAACAATACAGAAAAAAGATTTCTCAGCTCACTTCGTTCGGTCGAAATGACAATGGAGTCCCGTCTGTCATTCCGAGCGAAGCCGAGGAATCTTTGCGCAGGGATAATCCCGGCTCTTTTCCTCGGGCTTGTCGCTGCCTCTTGCACAGGAAAATATCTGGAAATCAACACCAATCCCTACGAGGTGAACCGCGACCAGACCCTCACCGACGGCTATGCCATCTCTGCCGCCATCTCAGCGATGGGCGGAGCGGTGGTCTCGACGGACGTGAACACGGCTCAGTTCACTGACTGCCTCCTCGGCGGCCCCATGGGCGGCTACTACTCCACCACGGGCGCGTTCGAGAAGACCATAGATAACTTCAATCCGACCGACGACTGGACGAGGGTGCTTCTCGCCAGCGACAAGATTATCCCGACTCTCTACTCGAACCTTTCGGAGCTCCGCAGCATAACGGACGACCCTCTCACCCTCGCCATAGGCGACATAATCAAGGTCACGGCTATGCTCCGCGTCACCGACACCTACGGCCCGATTCCATATTCACAGATCGGTCAGGGCGGGAAAATTACAGTGGCCTACGACTCGCAGGAGAAGGTCTATGACACGATGTTCGCCGAACTCGACGGAGCCATAGCCTCGCTCACGGAGAACCGCCTCTCAAGCATATCCCCAAAGGCGGATCCGGTCTATGACGGCACTGCGGTAAAATGGTGCAGGTTCGCCAACTCGCTGAAGCTCAGGATGGCGATGCGCATCGTGTATGCTGCTCCGGAGAAGGCGAAGAAGATGGCCGAGGAGGCCGTGAACCACGAAATAGGGTGTTTCACGGACAATTCCGACAACGCCATGCTTCGTCCGGTGGCATTCGGCGAAAAGGGCAATCCGCTCTACACTGCAATAAAGTACAACCAGCCTTCAGGCTCAGTGACGGGCGGCGACACCCACGCGGCTGCGGACATCATCTGCTACATGAACGGCTACAACGACCCGCGCCGCGCAAAATACTTCATCAAGTCCGAGTTCGAGGGCATCGACTGGGCCGGAATCCGCGTGAGCGTGGAGAAGCCGTCCCTCAACAGCGTGGGACGCAAGTATTCCGGAGTGAATGTCTCCACCACCGACCCTATCGTGTGGATGAATGCGGCCGAGGTCGCTTTCCTCAAGGCCGAGGCAAAGGCGGTGTTCGGATTCGACATGGGAGCGGGCACTGCGGAGGAGTTCTATAACGAGGGCATCCGTCTCTCCTTTGAGCAGAACGGGGTGACCGGCTACGCGGACTACATCGCGAACGACACCGACAGGCCGTCCTCCTACACCGACCCGGCGGGGCTGAACAGCTACGCCACGCCGCTTTCCGACCTTACGGTCAAGTGGGACGAGTCGGCGACGACGGAGCAGAAGCAGGAGCGCATCATCATCCAGAAGTGGATTGCGAACTTCAACAACGGCATCGAGGCCTGGTCCGACCATCGCCGCACCGGCTATCCCAAGTTCTTCCCGGCAAGCGACGCCGGAAACAAGAGTTCCGGAACCGTGGATAATGAGTTCGGGGCGAGGAGAATGCCCTACCCGCTCGCGGAGTACTCCAACAACGGGGAGAACGTGAACGAGGCCGTGGCCAATTATCTCGGAGGCCCGGACAGGATGAGCACGAGGCTCTGGTGGGACTGCAACCCGGCGGTCGGGACAAAAAAGTAAGCGGCCGGGAACGCTTTAGAAGCTGTTTGAATTTTTGTTCAGTTATATCGTGAAGCAGAAACTGTAATATGAAAGGATTTGTAAAGACATCAATAATCGCCCTCGCGGCATCGTCGCTCGTCGCCGTCTCCTGTGCCAAGTGGACACAGCCGGAGAGCCTGGACTTCCGCCGCGAGACCCCGGAGCAGATTGATCCGGCGGGGTATGAGACTCGGTTAAAGGCAGTGCGTGAGTGGAAACGCACCGTCCATAACATAACTATAGCCACAATCAGCGGGACATCATCAACTCCTTCGTTCCGTTGGCAGCATCCGAAAGACATTCCCGACAGCGTCGATTTCATCTGCATCAAGGATTTTTCCGGACTGCATGAGAGTCTCGCGGACGAACTTGCCTATGTGCGTGAAAAGAAAGGTACTGCAAGCCTCGCATACATTGATTATTCTGCGATTGCAGAGTCCTGGTCACAGATTGAGGATGAAAATGAGGATTCCATGCTCACTGACGCGGACAGAGACGAGTATTTCAAGGAAAATGTGGCCGCTCTGTTGGATTCGGCGGAAAAGTCAGGCTTTGACGGTCTGATGGTTTCGGTGGAGCAGATTGAATATGCCTCAGACGACGTTTTCATCAGTGCCGTAAAATCTTGGAAAGAAAAGCGTCCGGATGCCCCGGTAGTCCTGCGCGGATATGCCAGACACATCTCAGATACGGAATTTGCATCGTCCTGTGCGTGCTATGTAGTGGTCGCGGGTGAACTGTCGTCGCCGGGTCAGCTGATTCTGGAGACCACGAGATGCATTGGAAGCGTTCTTCCGTCTGACCGCGTACTCCTTGAGGTCTCCGTCCCTTCCTCCGAGACTCCGGAACAGACTGGAATCGCTCCGGAAGCTGCGGCCGAGTGGGTGCTTGCACAGAAGGACAACAGAAACTTTACGCCTCAGGGCATTGTCTTCGGCAATGCGGAGGACGACTATTGGCGGAATGACAGAAATTACGGGTCGTTGAGGACTGTTATCGAAATACTGAATCCACAAGTTAAATAGGCCATGAGAAATCGTCTGAAGACAATAATAATGACGGCACTGGTTGCCGTGTCCTGCGTAACCGAGCAGGATTTGCTTGAAAACCGCTTGTTTTACACATCCGACAATCTTCGCAGCGAGATAAGGGTCGCTGTTGACGAGGGGATCTATGAGGCCGTCCGCACTGTATCCGCCTCGGTTGCCTCCCCGCTGAAGGAAGATTTGACAGTGGATTTCATAAAATCTCCGGAACTTCTTGAAACTTACAGACAGGCATATTACTCGCCGGACGCGGAACTTCTGCCGGATGAGTGCTGCGACATCGCAGGCCTCAGTTCCAGGATTGTAAGAGGTTCAGTTGAGTCTCTTCCTGCTGAGATTCATTTCAGCGGACTTGATGCGCTTGACTTGTCGTGGTCAAAGGAATATGTACTTCCCGTGACTCTGAGGTCAGACGGAGTCGATGTTCTGGAATCGGCGAGGACAATGTATTTCGTCATACGCAAGGCGTACCTTGTCAACATGGCCGGGAATATGTCCTCCAACCGCGCATGGCCGGTGTGGGACAATTTCGACAAGGTGAAGAACCTTGAGGCGTTCACGCTGGAGGCTCTCGTCTATAACAACGGGTTTGACAACGGGATGGTCGTTGATGGAGCCGAAACTTGGAATGCCGACGGAATAAACACCATTATGGGGGTGGAGGATCATTTTCTTGTCCGGATAGGTGATTCTTCCATACCGTCGAACCAATTGCAGGTAGCGTGTGCATACAAGGATGAGGCAGGGAACACGACATACAGGAAGGCGGTCACATCTTCTGCCTGCCAGCTGAAGAAAGACCGGTGGTATCATATTGCAGTGACGTTTGACAGGGGGCTTGTCTGCATATATATTGACGGAAAACTGAAGGCCTCGGAAAATGTGAGGGCGATAGGGTACGGGACCGACAGCGATGGGAAACAGTATCCTGTGGAGTTCACTTCCGTGAATTTCGGAGCTCCGCATTCGGAGGAGGATGACGGCAAGCCGCGCTGTTTCTGGGTAGGGTATTCTTATCAGCCGGCACGCTATCTTGACGGAATGCTTGCCGAGGTCCGGCTCTGGGACAAGGCTCTGTCTGTCGGGGAAATAAATGCTTCCGGGCATTTCTATAAGCTCTATGCATCGGATATTGACGATAGTCTGCTTGCCTACTGGAAGTTTGACGACGGGGCTGGCAAGACGGTGAAGGATCATTCTTCCTATGGCTATGACCTGACGGCCCAGCGCGACATCGCATGGTATCCGGTTGAATTGAAATAAGTTATCTACAGTTTAATAAACACTAAATTTTTGTTCATGAAAAAGATTCTTTATTTTGCCACTGCGGCAATGCTGTTGTTCAGCGGCTGCAGCAAGGAGACTCCAAAGCCGGAGGATTCAATCTCTGTCAATCCGACGGAGAAATCGTTCGGCCCAGAAGGGGGCTCGGTTGAGGTTACGGTGAAAAGTTCCGGAGACTGGCTTTTGGACGGGGATTGCGAGTGGGCTTCTCCGAGTGCCGTTTCAGGCGCGGACGGTGACGTCGTCACATTTACTGTCAGTCCGAACGACAAGCATGAAGCCCTCAGCACGGTCTTCACTTTCATTTCCGGAGACAAGAAGGCCGATTTTGAGATAAGGGTTGCCGAGCACGCGCTTCCTGTATTCAAACTCACTTCAGACCCGAAGGTGACGGCGATATGCACGGAAAGCTTCTTCGATGTCAGCATTGAGACAGATCTCAAGTTGAAGGACATTACGGTGAAAATTGATGAAGCCGCAGCATCATGGATTAAGTTCTATGCCGTTGAGGGCGGCAAATACACCTTCAGGGTAAGCCCGAACGGCAATGAGACAGTGAGGACTGGAGGCGTGACCTTGTCTGCGGATCTTTGTGACGACATAAGGGTTGAGGTATCTCAGAACGCTAAGTCCAAGATTGTGCTTGCCGCCCAAAAGTATGAGTGCAAGTCGGAGGCAGGGACTGTGGATGTTGTTGTTTCGGAGACGAACATCGAGTTTGACGCTGTCGTCCCGCAGGAGTTTCAGAGCTGGATTTCCGTGAAGGAAATAAAGGGAAACACCGTTACATTGTCTCTGACTGAAGCTGAAGAACGCCGCGAGGGAAAGATTCAGGTCGTTGCCAAGGACGGCACGCTGACCGTCGAGGCCGAGATTGTGCAGCTGGCTCCGGAGCGTGGTGCAAAAGTGACTGTCATCGATGGAGTGGAATCATCGTGGATTCTGTACAAAGAGCCGTGGTGGCCAAAATTTTTCAACGTCTACGGCAACAGTTTCGCGTACTGGAATCCTACTGATTATGGAACCTCTCCAGCGTATCTGTTTTGGAAGGACACTTCTGAAAGTAATGTAAAGGGTTATGTGAAAGAAGGATTCTATGGCTACATAGACATGTTTGAGGTCAAGCCTATTGTCGGTTTGAGGATGAGGTATCACGAGAGTAGAGGAGACACATCCTTGAAATTCTCCGTTTCCAATGACGGCGAGAACTGGACGGAGCTGGGGACATTCGGCGACGGGACAACCAACAAGGAAAACAGGTATTTCAAGTTCGAAGGTCTTGAGTGCCGGTATTTCAAGTATGAACCTCTTGGACAAAATAACGAGAAACTGCCTATATTTCTCTATAATATGATGTTTTACCATCTATAAAAAATCAATCAATGAAAAGCAGATTGTTTCTATCCCTGATAATTCCGGCGCTCGCCGCCTGTTTCCTTAATTCCTGCACATCTGAGGCGCAGGAGACTCTTGAGGTTTCCCCAGCTTCCATAAGCTTCGAGGCAACCGGAAATGAAAATAAAGTTTTGAAGGTCACGACAAATGCGTCTGACTGGTCTTTTGTGAACTCTTCATGGATTGAGGGTTCAAAGAGCGGGGACGAGCTTGTGGTTAACTGCAAGGACAACACTTCTCTCTCTCCGCGTGAGGGGTGGCTGAGGGTTTCCGCCGGAGCTGCGGAGCCGGTAGTAGTGAAGGTCACGCAGAATGCGGCCGAACCTCAGCAGCCGTCAGGTGAACCTGTGTCACTGGTCAGTGTGAACGGTGTGACTGACATAAAGGTCAAGGACGAGAATGAAATAACGCTTTCGGTTGCGGTTTCTCTTCCGTCTCCGGCAGAAAATTCAGTGACGGTGAAACTTGTCGCGGACTATGACTATCTTGATGCCTTTAACAAGTCTGATCTCTACCATTTCAGAAAAGCCGTCCTTCTCGAATCAGGGCGTGTCACTCTTCCGGAGAATGTCACGGTTACAATTCCTGCGGGAAGGAGCGAGTCGGAGGCTCTTTCTGTTAAAGTCGATGTTTCCGGCTTTGCGTACGATGAGAGACATCTTCTTCCTCTGAGCCTTGAGGTTGTCGAGAATGCCACCGTTTCAGACGAAGGCCGCGCCAATTTTGTGCTTACCCGTCCGAAGCCGATAAAGAAT
>ERZ808252.2327-NODE-2327-length-11708-cov-2.951686_pt1 | contig 11708 bp, 10 predicted proteins | sample MGYA00521242_ERZ808252 | MGnify/ENA primary metagenome ERZ808252 (study PRJEB31516, sample SAMN03275581) | gut metagenome | biome: mammalia-associated habitat; material: feces | host: Papio cynocephalus | place: Kenya | collected 2012-08-07 ...
CCCTCCGGCGCGGTGGGCACGGTATAGGACTGGGCATCCATCAGGGCGAAAGCTGTGACCAGCGGCTGACCGCCGTCCCACGCCACGCAGTACCACTGGATGCCTGCGGCGGCATCGTACCAGCCCACGGCGCCGTCTGCGTACAGCAGCAGCGTCAGGCTGTCCACCTGCCATGTGGTCTCCGGCAGAGCACCGTCCGGGGCGGGCATGGGCGCGGCAGCGTACACCGCGCCGTAATCGTAGTCATGTCCGCCCAGCACGATGGTGCAGACGGCGGCTCCCGTCTCACCGGCGGAGGGTGCGTCGGCACGGGAGGTGAACTGTATTTCGTCGGGCGCCAGCTCCGCGCCCTCCGGCAGCACCAGCGTGGCGCTGAGCGTCTCCGGCTCGGCGGAGGCAGAAAAGCCCTTGTATGTGGCAGCCTCCGGCGCTGCGCCGCAGTCCTCCGCTTCCGCCGCGCCGTGCCCCGGCAGCGCCAGTGCCAGCGCCAGCGCCGCCGCGCACAGACAGGCGGCAAGACCGCCCCAGCGCAGCGCACCGCTCCCACGGGGCAGGGGACGCTGGGCTTCCTCCAGCAGGTCGTCGTCAATAGACGCCTGCCAGCGCTTTATTTCTTCTTCGCGGTTCACAGCATCCCCTCCTTTTCCAGAACTGTCCGCAGCCGCTGCCGTGTGCGGAACAGGGAGGATTTGATCTTCTCCTCCCCGGCGCCGCAGCTGTCGGCGATCTCGCGGATGCTCTCACCGTACCAGTAACGGCGAATGAAATATGTCCGGCTCTGCCGGGTGAGCTTGCGCAGGAAGCCGTTGAGCACCCGGCGGAAGTCCGCCTGCTCCAGCGCCTGCACCGCGCTGTCCTCGGTGGACAGGCAGCCCTCCAGCTCCTCGAAGGCCACCGTCAGGTCGCTGCGGCGCTGGGCTGCCCGGTTGTAGTCGCATTTATCCAGCGCCACCCGGCGGGTAACGGTGGTGATGTACGCCGCCAGCGAGCGGGGACGCTCCGGCGGTATGGCGTTCCACAGGCGGAGCCACACGTCGCTGACGCACTCCTCCGCGTCCCGGCGGTCGGGCAGGATGTGCCCGGCGGCGGCCAGACAGCGCTTTTCGTATTTTTCCTGTACGGCGGTGATGGCCTCCGGGTCACGGCGGAAAAATCCGTCTATGATCTGGGCGTCCTCCATAGGGCAGCCCCCTTTCCGTGTGTCTGTCCGGACATCATACCACACAGAGAGGGGAAACGCCATAGAAAATCAGAATTTTGCCAGAAATGCGTCGGGCACGGTGCAGCCCTCCGGCAGCACCTCCAGCACCACATAGTTGCCGTTGACGGTGACGGTGGCGTTGTTCTTCCACATGCCGGCCTCCTCGGGATAGGTGGTGTCATTGGCCATGCTGTCCACGCGGGACTGGAAGCTCTGGCGAACGATCTCGGCATCGGCGGCGCTCTCCGCCTCCACCATGGACACCTCGCAGGAGGTGGCGGTGGGCGAGATGAAGAACACGCTCTGCTTCAGCTTGGCGTTCTCAAGGCCGGGATAGTAGCTGTTCAGAATCTCCACAGCCGTCTCCTCCAGCAGCACCGGGGCGTTGTCGCCCAGCTCGTCCTGCACCTGCTTGATGGCGGCGTCATACTCCGCCCGCAGATCCACGGACTGACCGTCGGTTTGGGTCTGGTCGTCCTTCGTCTCGCCGCCGATGTTGTCCTCCTTCTGGCCGCAGGCCACCAGAGCCAGCGCCATCACCAGCGCCAGCAGCAATGCAAATATCTTTTTCATGATGTAAACACTCCTTTCGGGCGGTCAAACGCCGCTCCTGCCTATACTGACGGCAGAGAGCGGCGTTTCGTTGCGTATTCCCTTATCGCTCGTGGGGCTTCGGGCCGTTCCAGCCCTCCGGGAAGTTCTCCAGCACCCACCGGCGGGCGTGGTCGATGAACACCTGCGTGGAGTGGGACAGGGCGTTTTTGTCCTTGACGCAGATTCCGATGTCCCGGTGGAATCGCTTGGGCAGGGTGCTGCTGGCCAGCGGATAGGCGCACTTGTAGAGCATCAGCTCCTCCATGATGCTGATGCCCAGCCCGCCGGACACCATGGCCAGAATGGTCTGATCCTGCTGCACGGTGTACTGGATGCGGGGATGGACGCCGTAGTGGTCGAACACAGCCTGTATCTCGTAGTCGTCGCCCTCGTCCAGCAGGATCAGCGGGTATTTCTCCAGCGCCTCCGGCGGGAAGGGGTCGCGCCCGGCCAGGGGATGGTCGCAGGGCATGATGACCTTCCACTGATCCCGCTGCAAAAGCCAGCAGTCCAGATACTTCTCCGCCGGTGTGGGCAGGGAGATGAAGCCGCAGTCCGCCTGCCCATGGAGCACCCAGTCGGATATCTCGTTGTTGAAGTTGGAGGGCAGCAGCTCGAACTCGATGCGCGGGTACTTCTCCTGAAAGGTTTTCAGCATGCCCGGCAGCCACTTCTCCGACACACTGGTGAACGTGGCCACCCGCACAAGGCCGGTGTCCAGTCCCCGCAGGTCGGCGGCGTGCTGCTCCAGCCGGTGCTGGGTGGCGCACATATCCTGAAAGTACGGCGTCAGGGCGCGGCCGTCCGCCGTGGGGGTCACGCCGCCGTGACTGCGCACCAGCAGCGTCACGCCCAGCTCCTGCTCCAGTGCGCCGATGGCGTGGCTGACGCCGGACTGGGTGAAGTTCAGCGCCCGCGCCGCCGCTGTAAAGCTGCCCAGCTCCACGGTTTTGAGAAATATCTGATACTTGCCTATGCTCATGGGCGGCACCTCCCGATCTCTTTGCGCCCATTGTACCACGACCCGCGCCCGCATGCAAAGAAAATTTCATGGTTTTGATGAGAATCATTCGTTTTACAAATCGTGCGCTTCGTGCTATATTAAAGGCACGTTAAGAAACCCATCAGAAAGGAGGCGCTGAACATGGGTCTGAACATTCTGCTGGCTGGTCTGGCGGTTCTGCTGGTGGTCGTCGGTATCGTCAGCAAGGTCGCGGATAAGTGATCTTTTCTCCCTGTCCCCCTCTCAAAATTGGACAAAGAGGCGGTGTATCCCCCCTGCGCCGCCGAAAGAAAAACGCCGCTGTGAAGCGGCGTTTTTCTTGTTGCTTTTATCACCGGCACAGGAAGCTGAACCAGCCCTCGCTCTGGCGCTGCTCCGGCACGTCCCAGCCGTCGGCCTTCAGCTTTTCCAGCACCTCCTGCGCCCGGTCGTCGATGATGCCGGAGCACAGGAACAGGCCGCCGGGCTTCAGAAAGCTCCGCACGCTGCCGGACAGACCCATGATCACGTCTGCCACGATGTTGGCCACCACCATGTCGTAGCCGCCGCCCATCTGCTGCCGCAGAGCGTCGTCGGTGAGCACATTGCCCCACCGCACGGTGTAGCGCGTCCGGTCGATGCCGTTCAGCGCGGCGTTCTCATAGGCCACATCCACGCACTTTTCGTCAATGTCGCAGGCGAAGGCGTACTCCGCGCCCAGCCGCAGCGCCGCGATGGACAGGATGCCGCTGCCGCAGCCCAGATCCAGCACCCGCTCGCCGCCGTGGATGTGGGTGTCCAGCGCCTGCAGGCACAGGCGCGTGGTGGCGTGGCTGCCGGTGCCAAAGGTCAGTCCGGGGTTCAGCACCAGCTTCACCCGCTCCGGGTCGGAGGCCTCCTCCCACTCCGGCACCACCAGCAGGCGGCTGCCGATCTCCATGGGCTTGAAGAACTGTTTCCAGTTGTTCTCCCAGTCCTCGTCCGCCGCGTCCTCCATGGTCAGCAGCATCGGCGCGTACTCCGGGTGCTCCTTTTTCAGCGCGGACATGGCCATGCGCACGGCGGCAACGGTGCCGTAGGCCGCCTCGTTCCGCTCCAGATAGAACGTCACCCGGCACACGCCTTTCTTCTGCTCCAGCAGCTCCTCGTCCACATAGTCCCAGTACTGCCGGTTGTTCTCCAGAAAGCTCTGAAAATCCACCTCATCGTCGATGATAAGCCCGGTGACGCCCTGCTGCTCCAGCATATCCGCCACCGCATCCAGCCCTGCGTGGCTCGTGTCGATGTTCAGCTCCAGCCATTCCATGCCGTGCCCTCCCGTATCGTCGTTATCTCTTGGTGCCCACGAAGAACAGACCTATGGTGTTCGGCCCCGTGTGGCTGCCGATCACCGGCCCGATGTAGTTGATATAGACCTCCTTTACGCCGTAGCGCGCCTTCATCTCCTCGGCCACGGCGCGGGCTTCCACCTCGCAGTCGGCGTGGCAGATGAACATCACCTGCTCGCTGGGCTCGATGCCCAGCTCCGCGATCTTGTCGATCAGCGCCTTCAGGCTGGCCTTGCGGCCGCGCACCTTGCTGACGGGCACCAGCTTGCCCTCGTCGGAGGTGTGCATCACCGGCTTGATGGACAGCATGGAGCCGAAGAACGCGGCGCCGGCGCTGAGCCGTCCGCCCATCTTCAGGTAGTTCAGGTCGTCCACGGTGAACCAGTGGTCGATGTGCAGCTTGTTGTCCTCCACCCACTGCACCAGCTCCTGGGCGGACAGACCCTCCTGCTTCTTGTGCGCCGCCAGATACAGCAGCAGCCCCTGACCCAGCGAGGCGGACAGAGAGTCCACCACATAGATGTTGGCGTCCGGGAACTCCTCCTTCATATCCCGGGCGGCGATGGACGCGCTCTGGTATGTGGTGGACAGGGCGCTGGAGAAGTTGATGCTCACGATGTCCTTGCCCGCGGCCAGAATGGGACGCATGGCCTCCTGAAACTGCCCCACGTTGGCGGCGGAGGTAGTGGCCAGCACGCCGCTTCTGATCTTGCCGTAGAAATCCTCGAAGCTGATGGCGCTGCCGTCCAGCAGGTTGGGGTAGTCGTGCCCGTCGATGTGCACCGTCAGGGGCACCACCACCAGACCCAGCTCCTTGGCCATGTGGTCGGTCAGGTCACAGCAGCTGTCGGTCATGATTACATATTCACGCATAGTAGAACCTCCTTGGGAGTGATTTTTCCTCGTTATCATACCACGGAACGGGGCGCAAGGAAAGAGCCAAATTGTAAATAATACGGAATATTAGCAAATATGCTGCCTGATATCGCCTATTTCCCCACGCAGAACCGGGAGAAGATCGTCTCCACCAGATCGTCCCGCACCCGCTTGCCGTTCAGCTCGCCCAGCGCCTCCAGCGCTGCCTCGCAGTCGGTGAGTACTACGTCCGCTGTCATGCCGATGCGCAGGGCGCTCCGGGCCTCTGCCACGGCGCTGAGGGCGCGGTTGGCGGCGTCCGCCTGCCGCGCGTTGGTCAGCAGCGCGCCGCCTACTGTTTCGCCCGCCGGGAACTGGGCGGCGATGGCTGCCGCCAGCGCGTCCAGCCCCTCGCCGGTGGCGGCGGAGACGGACAGCACGTTGTCGAACCGGTCGGCCAGCGCCCCCACGTCCAGCCGCCGGGGGAGATCGCTCTTGTTCACGGTCACGATCAGGTGGGGCGCGGCCTCCGCCAGCGAGATGGCCTCCTCGTCCTCCGCCGTCAGCGTCCGGGAGCCGTCCAGCACCAGCACCGCCAGCGACGCCCGCTTCGCCGCTTCGCGGCTGCGCTCCACGCCCAGCGCCTCCACCGCGTCGCCGCCGGAACGAATGCCCGCCGTGTCGATGAGCCGCAGCAGCACGCCGCCCACGCTGACTTTCTCCTCCACCGTGTCCCGGGTGGTGCCGGCGATATCGGTGACGATGGCGCGGTCGTAGCCCAGCAGGGCGTTCAGCAGGGAGGACTTCCCGGCGTTGGGCTTGCCCAGCAGCACCGTGGGCACGCCCAGCTTCATGAGCCTCCCACGGGAGAAGCCCGCCGCCAGCGTCTCCAGATCGTTCTGCGCGGTGCGCAGGGTGTCCAGCATCTGCTGGCGCTGTACGTCCTCGATGTCCTCGTCCGGATAGTCCACCACCGCATAGAACCGGGCGGCCATGTCCATCAGGGCGTCGTAAATGCGCGCCACCGTCCGGCTCAGTGCGCCGTCCAGCTGGCACACGGCGTTGTGCGCCTGCTCCGCCGTCTCCGCGTCAATGAGATCCACCACGCTCTCCGCCTGGATGAGATCCATCCGTCCGTTGAGGAACGCACGTTTGGTGAACTCCCCGGCGCCGGCCTGCCGGCATCCGGCGGCCAGCAGCGCCCGCAGCCCCGCGTCCAGCACGATGGGGCTGCCGTGGCAGTGCAGCTCGGCGCAGTCCTCGCCCGTATAGCTGTGGGGCGCGGGGAAGCGCACGCACAGCACGTTGTCGATGACCTGCCCCGTCTCGTCCAGCAGGTCGCCCAGCACCATGGTGCGGGGTATCTGCTGCGCGGCGGGTCTGCCGTTCCCGGCGCGGAACACCGCGTCCAGCGCGGCGCACACGCCGTCCCCGCTGAGCCGCAGTATCCCGATGGCGCAGGGCTGCTGCCCCGTGGCGATGGCGGCGATGGTATCAGACATATAGCGTCCCTCCTTGGGAAGTGTTTTTTCTCAGTATACCACGCGGCGGCGGAAAAGGAAAGATTTACGAAATGTTCTTTCCTTTTCCGCAGGAAGTTGCTATACTTCTATACGGAAACACCCGAAAAAGGAGATATGCGTATGAAACGACTGCTGCGCCTGACGGCGCTGGCGCTGGGGCTGACGCTTCTGCTGTCCGCCTGCGGCCATAAGAATACGGAGCCGGAGATGAAGGACGCCGCCACCCAGACGGTGCCGGTGGAGGGCATCACCGGCCTGACCCTGTGCGACGGTGATGTGACGCTGCGCTTTGAAAAGGACGAGGAGGGCAGCTGGATCTGGGTGGACGATCCCACCTTCCCGCTGGAGCAGAGCGCCATGGACCAGCTGCTGGCGCTGCCCGCGGCGCTGAACGGCGGCGAGGCCGTGACCGATGGGCAGGAGTTGTCCGTCTACGGGCTGGAGACGCCCGCCAAGTACATCACCGTCACCTCCGATGGCGCGGACACCACCTACTATGTGGGCGAGGAGACCACCGACGGCCGCTGGTACGTCCTGACACCGGACAGCCGGGTGCTGTACGCCTCCGCCGAGGACAAGGCGCTGCTCAGCCGCAGCATTTACGCCATGGCGGTGCTGCCGCAGCTGCCGGTGATCGCACCGGAGCAGGTGGTCAGCGTCACCATCCTGACGCCGGAGCGCACCGTGGCGTTCCTTACCGATGAGGACGGCGTTCGCCGCAGCGCCAACCGGGATGTCACCGCCCAGACCGCTGCGCTGGTGGAGGAGCTGGGCGCGCTGACCGTCACCGCCTGCGTGGACTATGACCCGGCGGAGGGCGCCGCCGCCGTGTGCGGGCTGGTTGAGCCGGATATAACGCTGGCCATGAACTATCGCACCGATACCGGTGCGGACAAGGCGCTGACGCTGGCCGTGGGTCTGCCCACCGGCGACGGCGGGCGCTATGTGACGCTGGACGGAGAGACGACCATCTATCGCATGGAGGAGGCGTCTCTGGCGCAGCTGCTGACCATCGCGGAGACGGGGCTGTGATGCCGCACCTTGAGGGGTGCCATCTTCTGCAAAGCGGGACGCCGTACCCTACAGACGGGCGGACAGAGTCGTCCGCCCCTACAGGCGCTCCACTGCAAATTCACATCAACAAATAGGAGGTGCGCCATGCGCATACTCATCGTGGAGGATGAAAAACGGCTGGCCGGTACCCTGCAGGAGCTGCTGCACCGGCAGGGCTACACCGCCGACGTGTGCTATGACGGCATATCCGGCCTGGACAACGCCCGCAGCGACATCTACGACCTGCTGGTGCTGGACGCCATGCTGCCCGGCATGGACGGCTTTACGCTCCTGCGGCAGCTGCGGCAGGGCGGCAGCCGCCTGCCGGTGCTGATGCTCACCGCCCGCAGCGAGCTGAACGACCGCGTCCGGGGTCTGGATGCCGGCGCCGACTACTATCTGACCAAGCCCTTCGAGCCGGAGGAGCTGCTGGCCTGCATCCGGTCGCTGCTGCGCCGGGGCGGGGAGGACGTGTCCGCCGACCCGGACACCACTGTTTTCGGCGATCTGACGCTGCACATGGGCACGTTCCTGCTGGAGTGCGGCGGCCGCAGCGTCCGTCTCAGCCGCCGGGAGTACGACCTGATGGAGCTGCTGATGAAAAACGGCAGCCAGATCGTCTCCAAGGAGCAGCTGATCCTCAAGGTCTGGGGCTACGACTCCGCCGCCGAGGACAACAATGTGGAGGTCTATATCTCCTTCCTGCGCCGCAAGCTGACGCACCTGCAATCCGCCGTCCGCATCAAAACGCTGCGGATGGTGGGCTACTGTCTGGAGGTGGAGTCATGATTCGCCATCTCCGCTGGAAGGTGGTGGCCACCAACATGCTGCTGATCTCGCTGGTGCTGTTGGCGGTGTTCGCCGCCGTGTTCTTTATCTCCCGGAGCAACTACCGGAAGAATGTGCAGCAGCAGCTGTATCAGGCGCTGGAGCAGGGAGACTACGGCATCAGCCAGCCGGGGGTGGACAGTATCCCCTGCTTCGTGGCGGAGGTCTACGGCAGCGGCACCGTCCGCGTGGCGGGCAACAGCTACTACGATCTCAGCGACGAGACGCGGCTGGCGGACATCGTCACCGCCGCCCTGCACGAGACGGCGGATTCCGGCACGCTGGACGAGTACCACCTGCGCTACCTGCGGCAGACGGGCTATGCCACCACCGCCATCGCCTTTACCGACACCTATCTGGAATACACGTCCCTGCGGACGCTGCTGGCGGCCTGCTCGCTGGTGGGCAGCGTGGCGCTGGTGGTGCTGTTCCTGTGCAGCTATCTTTTGGCCGGTGTGGTGACAAAGCCGGTGGGCGCGGCGTGGGCGCAGCAGGAGCAGTTCCTGTCCGATGCCAGCCACGAGCTGAAAACGCCCCTGACGGTGATCCTGTCCTCGGCAGATCTGCTGCGGCGCAGCGCCGCACCGGAGCAGGAGGCATATATCGACAACATTCAGGCGGAGAGCCGCCGCATGCGCGCGCTGGTGGAGGATATGCTCACTCTGTTCCGCGCCCAGAAGAACGCGGGCGCTCTGCCGGATACCACGGCAGACGTGTCCGAGATGGCCGTCACCGCCGCGCTGCGGTTCGAGCCGGTGGCCTTTGAAGCCGGACACCTGCTGGAGTACGACATCGCCCCCGGCCTGTCCGCCCGGGGCGACGGCGCCAAGCTGGGACAGGCGCTGGCGGTGCTGCTGGACAACGCCGTGAAATACGCCGCCCCCGGCACGCCCATCCAGCTGGACGCCGTGCGGCAGGGCAGCCGCGCCGTGCTCACCGTTACAAATCGGGGCGAGGACATCCCGGCGGACAAGCTGCCCCATATCTTCGACCGCTTTTACCGCGCCGACGAAGCCCGCACCGACGGCAGCAGCTTCGGTCTGGGTCTGGCCATTGCCAAGGCCATCGTGGACGCCCACCGGGGCACCATCCGCTGCGAAAGCGGCGGGGGCGTCACCCGCTTTATTATCTCCCTGCCGCTGGCGGCGGGAAAACAGGAAAGAGGCACCGACCATGTTTGATATTCTTATCCGGGGCGGCTCTGTGGCGGACGGCACAGGCCGTCCGGCCTTTGCCGCCGACGTAGCCGTGTCCGGCGGAAGGATCGCCGCCGTGGGCGACCTGCGGGGCGCGTCCGCCGCGCAGGTGTGGGACGCGTCTGGCAAGACCGTCGCCCCCGGCTTCATCGACATCCACCGCCACGCGGACGCGGCGCTGCTGCGCCCCGGCTTCGGCGCGGCGGAGCTGTGTCAGGGACTGACCACCATCGTCAATGGCAACTGCGGCCTAAGCGCCGCGCCCTTCGGCGGGGCGCACGGGGAGGCCATCCGGGACTACCTGCGTCCCATCACCGGCGCTATCCCGCCGGAGCTGGTGACGGACACACTGGCGGGCTATTTTGCCTGCCTGCCCGCTCTGCCGGTGAACGTGGGCATGCTGGCCGGGGCGGGTGTTCTCCGGGCGGACGTGGCCGGGTACGAACTGGAGCATCTGGCGGACGAGCACTACCGCGCTCTGCACCGGCAGCTGGAACGGGCACTGGCCGACGGCGCGCTGGGCGTGTCGCTGGGTCTGGGCTACGCCCCGGAATGCTTCTATACCACCCGAGAGCTGATCCGCGCCCTTGCGCCCATAGCGGGGCAGGACATCCCCCTCACTGTCCACATGCGGCAGGAGGGCGGCGGCGTGTGCCAGTCCGTGGAGGAGATGCTCCTTGTGGCACGGGAGCTGCGCGTCCCCCTGCACATCAGCCACCTGAAGGCCATGGGGCGGGACAACTGGGGCAAAAAGATACCGCAGGCGCTGGCCATGCTGCAAAAAGCCAAGGACGAGGGCATGGACGTGGGCTGCGACGTGTACCCCTACACCGCCGGTTCCACCCAGCTGCTGCACATCCTGCCGCCGGAGTTTCTGGAGGGCGGCATGGACGCGGTGGTGCGCCGTCTCAGCGACCCGGCTCAGCGGCAGACGCTGGCGCACCGCATCGAAACCGGCGACGGCTTTGACGACATCGCAAAGCTGGCCGGCTGGGACGGCATCTTCCTCAGCAGCCTCCACTGCCCGGAGGACGAGCGGTTTCTGGGCAAGAGCATCGCGGAGGAGGCCGCCATGGAGCACAAGTCTCCGCTGGACAGCTGCTGCGACCTGCTGATCCGGGAGCACTGCCAGGTGACCATGATCGACTTCATGGCCGCAGAGGAGGATATCGCCGCCATTCTGCGCAGTCCCCTCAGCTGCCTGATCTCCGACGCCACCTACCCCACCGAGGGCATGCCCCACCCGCGGGTGTACGGCAGCTGCACGCGGCTTTTGCAGCACTTTGTGCGGGAGAAGGGCGTTCTCTCCCTGGAGGAGGGCATCCGCAAGCTGACGCTGGAGCCGGCGCGGGCGCTGCGTCTGCCCGGCAAGGGTGTGATCGCCGTGGGCGCGGACGCCGATCTGTGCGTGTTCGACCCCGCCGCCCTCGCTGAGCGGGGTACCTACCAGCAGCCCTGCCGGACAGCGGAGGGTATGACCGCTGTGTTCGTGGGCGGGCAATTGGCCGTGGAGAACGGCCAGCCCACCGGTGCGAAGAACGGGCGCATCATCCGGAGATAAAAATACAGCCCTGCGGCGGTGCCGCAGGGCTGCTTTGCTTATCGATAAGCCTGCCCCTGTCATTGCGAGGAGCGAAGCGGCGTGCGCGTCGGCTCGGAAGGACAAAGAGGGGCGGACAGAGTCGTCCGCCCCTACTCACTATTTCTTATCGCTGTTTGCCGAAACATTGGCGATGAACACGCAGGCGAGGATGACGGCCACACCCAGTATCTGCCACAGGCTGAAGGGCTCCTTCAGCAGGATCACGCCCGCCAGCACCGACACCACCGTGGTCACGTTGGAGAACAGGGACGCCTCCGACACCGTCAGGTGGCTGTTGGCGAAGTTCAGCAGGCCGTAGGCCACGCCGGAGGACAGCACGCCCAGATACACCACCGCCAGCCAGAACCGGCCGCTCTGCATGGGCAGAGCGATCAGCTCACTGTGCAGGCCGCCGGTCTGGAGCAGGCCGGAGTGGACCTCTATGTAGTGGAGACTATGATGACGCTGTCCGACGCCCGGGCGGCGGTGCTGGCCATTCGCAGCGTCAGCAGCAGGCCCATTCTGGTGTCCTTTACCTGCGATGAGAATGGGCGGACCCTCTCCGG
>ERZ808252.2329-NODE-2329-length-11696-cov-2.429602_pt1 | contig 11696 bp, 10 predicted proteins | sample MGYA00521242_ERZ808252 | MGnify/ENA primary metagenome ERZ808252 (study PRJEB31516, sample SAMN03275581) | gut metagenome | biome: mammalia-associated habitat; material: feces | host: Papio cynocephalus | place: Kenya | collected 2012-08-07 ...
GCAAGCGGAAGAAGACGTCCTGTGGAAATAAAAGGAAGCGAATTCGAGATTGAATGTGACCAGATTATCGTTGCGCTCGGCACGACTCCGAACCCGATAATCAAAAAGAGTTTCCCGTCTCTCGAAACGTCGAAGAAGGGGACTATCGTCGCCGACGAAAACGGAAAAACCAACGTCGATAAATTGTATGCCGGCGGCGACGCAATGACGGGCGCGGCAACCGTAATTCTTGCAATGGGTGCAGGAAAACGTTCCGCAAAAGCAATTCTCGATGAATTTGCGAGAGACAGCGCAAAATAAAATATGCGCAGAATAAATGCGCTTAAACACGAAAACAATTCTAAAAATATGCAAAATTTAGAATTGTATCGAAGATAAATCATACTAAACAGCAAACAATTGTCAAATTGAAATTGCGTTTGAACAAATGCGCAAATCGATTTGACTCGGACAAAATTCCCGCCGATATCGGCAAAGGAAGGTGAAACAAATGTTTCTCGATTACGTAAAAATTTTTATAAAAGCAGGCAACGGCGGCAACGGCAAAGTGTCTTTTCACCGTGAAAAGTTCGTTCCCAACGGCGGACCGGACGGCGGCGACGGCGGCAACGGCGGTGACGTCGTGTTCGTTGCGGATAAGGAAATAAACACACTTATCGATTTCAAATTTCAAAAGTTTTATCGCGCACAAAACGGCGGCGACGGCGAAGCAAAGAATTGCACGGGCAAATCCGCTCCGCCGCTTATCATCAAAGTGCCTGTCGGCACTGTCATTCGCGACACGGAAAGCGGAAAAGTCATCTGCGATTTGTTTGACGACGGCGAAACTTTCGTTGCGTTGAAGGGCGGTCGCGGCGGTAAAGGCAACAACAGATTTGCGCACGCAAAACGCCAAGCGCCGTCTTTTTCGCAACTCGGTGAAACGACCGAAGAACATCAGGTCACTCTCGAACTCAAAACTATTGCGGACGTCGGTCTCGTCGGTTTCCCTAACGTTGGCAAATCAACGCTTCTTAGCGTGTTGACGTCGGCGAAACCGAAGATTGCAAACTATCATTTCACGACGATAAATCCGAATCTCGGCGTCGTGCAGATGTATGATGAAAGTTTCGTCATTGCGGATATTCCGGGACTTATCGAAGGCGCAAGCGAAGGTGCGGGACTCGGTCATTATTTCTTGCGTCATATCGAGCGCGTGCGTCTTATCGTCCACGTCGTAGACATCAGCGGAAGCGAAGGCAGAGACCCCATTGACGACTACAACAAAATCAATGCGGAACTTGCGACTTACAGCGAAAAACTCGCGCAGATACCGCAAATCGTCGTTGCGGGCAAAGCGGATCTTCTCACCGATCCCGACGAAGTCGCAAAGTTTGAAAAAGCAATCGGCAAAAAGGTTTACGTCGTATCCGCACTCACTCATCAGGGCATTGACGAACTTCTCAAAGTCATGAAAGAGAAAGTGGACGAACTTCCACCGCCTTCTCGCATCGAGCGTGACGAAACCTTTGAACTCGAACCCAAAACCGACCAAAGATTCACCATATCCCGCCTTGACGACGGTTCGTTCTTCGTTGACGGCGGACTCGTTGACTTTCTCATTCAAAACGTCACCATATCATCTCAAGATTCCTTCGCATTCTTCCAGAAAGTCCTTAAAGACCGCGGAGTTATTGCCGAACTTAAAAAGCGCGGCATGAAGGAAGGGGATACTGTTGTTATCGGCGACATCGAATTTGAATGGGTTGATTAATCTCCTATTTGACGAATAGCGTTGTCAAAGCCACTTGGCCACAACTCATGTACTAAATGTACATTAGGGTTGCGGACAAGTGGCTTTTCCTTGCTCTTCATTCAAATATAAGATTAATAAGAATTATATATGATTACAGGCGCAACATGCTCCAAAATCACGTACTAAATGTACGTTTGGTTTTGTTTCGGATGGGTGTTTCCTTGTTCTTCATCTGAATAATGCCTTAATAATATTGCAGTAGTTTTTTAGGATAAAACAACATGTACGAAATGTACTATGGGTGCGGACAAGTGGCTTTTCCTTGCTCTTCATTCAAATATGAGATTAATAAGAATTAGACATGATTACAGGCGCAACATGCTCCAAAATCACGCACTAAATGTACGTTGGGTTTTGTTTCGGATGGGTGTTTTCTTGTTCTTCATCCGAACAAAAGCCGTCATTGCGGCAACGGCGTTGCTTGTGTGTAAGCAACGCCGAGAGTCGCATTAGGCTTATTGTTCTGCTAACCGCGCCGAAAATCTTTGCTATCAGTTCAATCACGGACAAAAACTCCTGCCACAGTTTCGCAAGATTGTCGGCTTGGTGTTTTGATTGGGTGGGGACACCCACACCCGATTTGAATACTTGGTGAAATACAAATTTTCCTTGTCATTCTCGTTTATATTCGTCTTCCAGTTCGTGTTCGAGTTGAGAGAAGACTTTCGGAGAAGTTATGCTTCCGTTGCCGAGCGGAGTGAGTGTTAAAAGAGCCATAAGAAGCGTGAGTGTTCCGAACACTATATAATAGATTTTAAGCGGAGTGATAAACGACACGAGAATAAGTATTCCGCCCGAAAAGGCGTAGTTTTTGAAATTTCGTCTATTCAGCATAGTTTCTGCAAGCGCGCGGAAATCAAACTTCGTTTTCGTTTTTTCAAGGTCGGGCAGGGCGTTTCTTTTGGCAAGAAAACGAAATATTTGTTTTGTCTTTATCAAATTCAGTTTGATTTTTTCAAGATTTGCAATCTGATACGCTTTGCGGTCTATGCCTTTTGCAAGCAGAAAAATCTCGTTCTTTTCGTGTTTTGCCGCAAGATTGCATGCGCTTGCAACGTCGCTTGCGCCAAGCGGTGAAAACTTGAAATTTGCAATTATTATCCCGTTTTCAAGCAAAATATAGTTGTGACTATTATCAAAATCGACATTTTTTATAGCACGTAGCAGAGTTTTTATTGCATATTCGTTGCCGCGTAGGCAAAATTCGAGTTCGAGCCTTTCCCAAGAATACGGCTTAGCGTTTTTCTTTTGAACGTAACTTACCGTAAAAATCGCAACGGCGGTAAAAGCGCAGGAAAATATAAGTGCGCCTATCCAGTTTTTGAAAGCAAAGGTCGCCCATGCAAAAGTCACGAGTGACAGCACTATGCTTGCGAATATATAATCGAGTGTTTTTGCCATATTGCGATTTTTGCCCGAAATATCGTTTTCGATACACAAACGAGCGTCAAATAATTGATAATAATTTTCAATCATTGTATAATAAAACCATGCAAAAGACGTTGATATTCGGCGGAGCGTTCGACCCGCCGCACCTTGAACACGTAAATATGGTAAGGCACGCAGTCGAACAGCTCGGCATAGACAAAGTCGTGCTCGTTCCCACGTTCACACCGCCGCACAAAAGTGCGGGATTTTTGGATTTTGCCACGCGATGCAAACTTCTTAAAGTTGCGTTTGACGGATTGAATTTCGTCATAGACGACATCGAAAACGTGCGCGGAAAGGACAATTACAGTGCACTGACGTTGCCTGTTCTCAAAGAAAAATACGGTGATATCGTTTATCTCATAGGCGGTGACAGTCTCGAATATTTCGACACGTGGTATCATCCCGAAAAGATTCTTGAAACTTGTCCGGTGGCGGTTTGCGGACGAGAAGGTTTCGACGACGTAAAAACGAGAGTCGCCGCATTGCAACAAAAATTCGGCGGTGAATTTATTCTCATAGATTACACGGGAAAAGACGTTTCTTCGTCCGTCGTAAGGGCAAAACTTCTCATGGGGGACAAATGCGACGAGATTGACGAAAAAGTGCAATCCGCAATAGACGAACTCGGACTTTTCAAAGAGTATTCGGATATGGCAACGCGCCTTAAATCCTATCAGAGCGACGAACTTTTTGCACATAGCAAAGCGGTTGTGCTGACGGCAATGGAACTTAATTCCCGTCATAATCTCAAACAGGACTTCACGAAGACGTTTCTCGCATGCTTTTTGCACGACAATGCAAAGCAGCGTCCGTCCGTTGACGGCTTGAACGTGCCCGAAGACGCCATAGGAACGCCCGTATTGCATCAGTTTTTGGGTGCGGAGAAGGCAAGACGAGATTTCGGAATACAGGACGAAGACGTGCTTGACGCAATTCGCTACCATACGACTGCGAAAGCAAATATGACGATGCTTGAAAAACTCGTGTACACGGCGGATAGTTTGTCATTTGACAGAACTTACGATCCTATTCCGAAAATCAGAGAAATTGCGATGCGCAATTTTGACGAAGGTTTCAAAGCGGTGCTTAAATACACGTACGACAAGGTTATGAAAAGCGGGAAGCCAATGCACCCGATGACGCAAGAAGCAGTCGATTATTATCTGAACTGACCTATCCGTTCTTGCCGAATTTTTCTCAAAGATTATTGCAAAAACGGCAAATTGACGTCATAATGCGAAAAATCACCGTTGAAAAACGACGAAATGCGTGTTATCATAATGATAGAGAATGACCAATCGCGTTCTTCACACAATAAAATGTACAAAAGACAAAAGGAGACCTTATGGAACCTGTTGAAATGAAAGATATAATTTGTCGCGAACTCGACGAGCATAAAGCGGTTGATATAACCGTGCTCGACGTTGCTCACCTTACCGTGCTCACCGATTATTTTATTATCTGCACGGCAAAGAGCAACAAGCAAGTGAAAGCACTTGCGGAATTCGTTGATGAAAAAATGGCGGAAAACGGCGTTGAACCCACGCATACGGACGGCATAGGCGAAGGCAAATGGGCTGTTCTCGATTACGGCGGAGTTATCGTGCATATCTTCAACGACGAGACGAGAATGTTCTATTGCCTTGAAAAACTCTGGGCGGACGGACAGAATATGACGAAATACGTCGGCGAAAAGAAAGAGAACAAATAATAACTGCGCCGAACAATCGACATATCGCGTCAAGCGCAAATATTGCCGTTTCTATACCGATTTGCTGATTCTGTCAAACAAACACGAATAACAATGCTTAAAAGTCACAGTCTTTCTGTGACTTTTTTGTATAACGCCATTTTTTGCGCGTCTGTCATTTCTGCTTTGATTTTTGTGTAAACGTCTATGTCGGTCGATATTATCGCATTGCCGTTTATCGCACTTTCGATTGCGGATTTTATCTCTTCGATATATCCGTCGCGTTCGCTTTTGAGATAAAACGGTTCGAGTATGACGGCAACGACGCAGACGTTCTCGACAAAGAAGCATCTTGCGCCGACGACTTTTTCTTGCATAAGCGCGATAGAAGTCGCTTTTTCGGTCACGTCGTCAGAAACTATTTGAACGGCTTTTTGAATACCGTCCGGTTTTGCAATGGGGAGCACGATGTCATAATCGCCGGGTTTGATGATTTCTTGTTGCATACGACGATTATGTGCAAAAATCGAAAAATTCATACGACAGTCTATTTTTGCACTTGACAACGCGACGTAAGGCTATTATCATAATAAATGCTTCGGGGCGATGTGCAAATCATCACCGGCGGTATAGTCCGCGAACACGCATAAGGCGTGCCGACAAGGTGCAATTCCTTGACCGACGGTAAAGTCCGGATGGAAGAAGCGACATAATCACGTTTGTTATGTTTGCGCCCTTGAAGGCGCAATTTTTTTATACCGACTTAATACGGCAAATCTTATAAGAGTTGCGCCAAAGGAGAAAAATGAGCAAAACGAAAGGCGAAAAACGACTCAAAAACGACGTTTCGACCACAGCAGAGAAAACGGACGGAAAAGCGGAAATAAAAGCGGCTTTTGCAAAATTCCGCAATCCGAAATTTTCGACCGCGTATATCGCAAAAATGGCAATTCTCACGGCAATCGCGTTTATCCTGTACGCCTTTGCAAAATTCAATTTGCCGTTTATGTTCCCGAGTTTTCTCGAAATTCAGATAAGTGAACTTCCTGCGTTGCTAGCAGGCTTTTCTATGGGGCCGATAAGTGCATGCATAATAATTGTTTTCAAATGTGTGCTCAAATTTGCAACGACTGGGTCTATCACTGGTTTTGCAGGTGAAGCGACAGATATTTTGTTGGGAATCTGTTTTGTGCTCCCAGCATCGCTTATTTATCATTTTCATAAGGACAAAAAACATGCGATAATTGGCTTGTGTATCGGTAGTGTGCTTTTGACTTTAATGGCACTGCTTGTAAATAGGTTTATATCCATACCAATGTACTCAAAACTATTTGGATTTGAAGGTATAGTAAAAATGGTGGCAGCACTTTACAAAAATGTCACTGAGAATAATTTTTACACATATTATTTGTTGCTTGGAGTGTTGCCTTTTAATGTTTTAAGATGTACAATAGTAAGCATTATAACGCTTGTATTGTACAAGCGTTTGAGTAAAATACTGCACTGGGACGGCACGAGCATGAAAAAAGACGACGTTTTCGGCGTTCACAAAGTCAAGTCGGTTGATGAAACCTACGCGCTTGCGAAGAAAGTCGCGGATACACTTGACGGCGGAGAAGTTTTGTTGCTCGACGGAGATTTGGGCGCAGGCAAGACCACGTTCACCAAAGGACTTGCAAAGGCACTCGGAGTCAAAGAAGAAGTTACGAGCCCGACGTTTACCATTCTCAACGTGTATGAAGACGGAAGACTCAAACTCAATCATCTCGACATGTACAGAGTGGAAAGTTCGGACGAACTCGCAGAACTCGGCATAGAAGAGTGCTTCGACGAAGACGCGTTGACGGTTATCGAATGGAACAAATTCGAACATTTCGACGGAAAAGTCATAAAAATATCCGTAAAAACACTCGGCGAAACGGAAAGAGAATACGATATTTCTCTTCAGCAGGACGAAAACGGCAAAACGGTTTCGGATGTCGATGCCGAAGCGGTCGAAGCGGATGAAAAGAAATCGGACGACGTAAACGGCGATAAAACAGGAAACGAAAGCGCCGTTGACGGCGAAAACAACGATTGAAACGGAAATATAAACGAAAACAAAGGCAGATTATGAACATTCTTGCGATTGACACAACTTCAACGGGACTCAGCATTGCGCTCGTCAAAAACGGAGAGATATTTTCCTATACGAAAGAAATCGGCAAAAGCGGTCACAGCGCGACTTTGATGCCGAGCGTAAAAGCAATGCTCGACGAACACGAAGTCGACGTAAACGATGTTGACGTCATAGGAGTCGTTGTGGGGCCCGGTTCGTTTACGGGTATTCGCATAGGTGTGTCTGCAATGACCGCGCTTGCATTTGCAACCGATGCAAAACGCATCGCAATCACGGCATTTGAACTCATTGCATACAATAGACGAGATTGTATTGCCGGCGTTGACGCAGGACACGGCAACTTGTATCTTGCAGAGTGCCAAGACGGCAAAGTCGTGAAGCAATCATTTGTCGAAAAAGGACAATCCGATTGTTTAGATGCCGCAAAAATCGATTTTGAACCGCTTGCAAGCGTTGACGAAACGCTTGCGAAAGTGGCAATTCAAAAGGTAAACGACAAAGAATTCGTGAGTGTGTTCGAGCCGTTTTATATGAGAAAATCGCAAGCGGAGAGAGAAAAAGATGAAGTTTGAGCCGCTTCGATACGAACATCTGAGACAAATGGCGGAAATCGAACGCGAAGCGTTTGACCAACCTTGGAGCGAGCGTATGTTCATTCCCGAAGTAGAAGACGAAAACGCCTACTATCTCGTGGGAACTCGCGGCGACGAAGTGGTGTGTTACGGCGGCTTTCACAAAGTGCTTGACGAAGCGCATATCACGAATATAGCCGTGAAAGCAGGCAATCGCGGAAAAGGAATCGGCACGCTTTTGATGGCGGAACTCATCTCTCGTGCAAGGCTTCTCGGCATAAAATATATGACGCTCGAAGTCAAGGACGGCAACGTGCCTGCAATCGCGCTGTATAAGAGTTTCGGCTTTACGGTCGAAGGCGTGAGACCGAGATATTACAACAATCAATACGACGCGCTGATAATGTGGCTTTCTTTGTAAGAGACTTTTATCTCTTATATCGAGACGAACGCATATATAAGTTTCAAATATAGGCGGCAAAACCGTTATAAACTAAAAACAAGGGGAAAATCTTGGCTGAAACAGACGACTTTTACACCCGACACGACGACAAAGAGAAACAGAATATACAGACTACTAATGACGCATGCGACAAAAGCAAGCGTTATTTTTTTATTGACGGCAGGCGCATTGCGTACAAGAATTTCGGGTGCGGCGAAAACGTCGTGTTTCTGCACGGCTGGGGAGCAAACTGCGACGCTTTCGCACGAGAAATGAATTCGCTATGCGCAAAATGTCGCGTTACGTCGATAGATTTTGCCGGTTTCGGAGATTCGGACGAGCCGAGTGTGGCGTACGACGTGGAAGATTATGCAAAAGAAACCTTGTGTTTGCTCGATTATCTCGGCATAAAAAGGGCGACGCTGGTGGGACATTCTTTCGGCGGAAGAGTCGCGATCTACGTCTCCGCTTTTTATAAACAGCGTGTGGAAAAACTCGTTCTCGTGGACAGCGCAGGCGTAAAACCGAAACGCAAACCGTCATATTACGTGAAAGTCGCACTTCACAAAATTCTGAAAAAACTCGGAAAAGGCGGTCTTAAAGGCTCTGCCGATTATCGGTCGCTAAGTGAAAATATGAAAAAGACGTTCGTCAAAGTCGTAAATTGTGACGAACGCCCGATTCTCAAATACATCGATTGTGAGACTGCCATATTTTGGGGAGATAAAGACGATCAAACGCCGCTTTATATGTACGAGCATTTGAAAACGCATATAAAAAATGCGCAGGGATTTATTTTGCACGGCGGTCATTTTTCTTATCTCGAAGACGCATATGCGTTTGACGCTATATTGAAAGCGTTTTTGAAAGAATGATTTGAATTGCTTTTCAAAGGATTATTTTGCTCAAAATCCTTTCACCCGAATTTTTTGCATGTTTCATGAAACATAATGCTGTCCGAAAAGTCCGCTAAACAGCGGATTTTTTTGTTGTACGACGAGACTGGTGTTGCACAATCGAGCCGCATTTTGCGTATATATGAGCGAATAAGGAGAAATTATGACGCTTCAGCGCGGTGACTGGTTTTACATACTGCTTTTGTTGCTTACGGGCTTTTTCATGGCAAGACCGTATTTGTACGCAATACAAAACGACAACTACCGTATAAGCGAGATATTCGGCAATAGAAGACTTCGCACGGTGTATCTCATCGACGTCATCAGCGTTGTGGTGTTCTTTTCGGTGTGGCTGGGATTTTATTTCTTTCAAGCGAAAGCGTTCTGGGACTTTTTGATTGCGCTGTTTTTCTTTGTCACGGAAATCGCGTTGTATTTTATGGAAGATTTGCCCGACCGCAAAAAACCGCTGAAATATACAAAGCGTGCCGTGAGATGTCTGATTTTCGTTTCGGCAGGAGCATGTGCCGCAGGAACGTGCGCGCTTGCGCTTGCAAATGCTAAACTTGCCGATTCTTATCTTCGGTATCTCGTATTTTTTGGATTCGTGCTGATTTTTCCGCTGATTTTTATAATTCTTGCGTCGATAATCAACGTTTTTGAAAAAATGAACAATCGCCGATTTGAAATGCGAACCGCAAGAAGACTGAAAAATCGTCCCGATTTGATAAAAATCGCAATTACCGGAAGTTATGGTAAAACTTCCGTGAAAAACTATATTGCGACGATACTTTCGCAAAAATACAACGTTCTGGCAACACCCGAGAGTTACAACACGCCTATGGGAATATCGAAGACGGTCAATTCGCTTGACCCGACGCACGAAATTTTCATTGCGGAATTCGGGGCAAGGCGAAAGGGCGACATCAAACGTCTTATGCAAATCGTAAAACCGCAAATTGCAGTATTGACGGGAATAAACGAACAGCATCTTGAAACTTTCAAAACTTTCGATAATATCAAGCATGAAAAATGCCGTATTCTCGAAGTGGGTGACGGAACGTGCGTGATAAACGGAAAATTGAGAAGCGTGACAGAACCAAAATTGGTTTCGCAAAATCCGATACCCGAAGTCATATATGCAGGCTTTGACGACGAATGTGACGTACGGGCGGTCAATATATCCGTAGGCAAGGACGGAAGCGATTTTGACGTTGTGATAGGTGACGACGTATTTTGTGCTCACACGAATTTGCTCGGAATTCACAACGTAGAAAACATAATGCTTGCAGTCGGGGTGGCGGTGAAACTCGGTGTTGAAATCCCTTATATTCAAAACGGCATACAATCTTTGCAGGCAGTGCCGCACAGGCAACAACTTGTGAAAGGAAACGGCATTACGATAATCGACGACAGTTTCAATTCAAATCCCGACGGGGCAAGACTTGCGCTCGACACGCTCGGTATGTTCGACACAAGAAAAGTGGTTATGACTCCGGGGCTTGTTGAACTCGGCAAAAACGAAGAGCAGGAAAACGAGAGACTTGGCGAATATATTTCGTCGATTGCAGACGTTGTTTTGCTTGTCGGGAAGAAGAGAAGTCTTCCGCTTAATCGTGCTTTGAAAAGATGTGAATTTGGCGGTGAGATATACGTTTACGAGTCGCTTAAAGACTGTGAAAACGATTTTTCAAACACTCTCAAAGTGGGTGATACGCTTTTGATACTTAATGACCTGCCCGATATATTTGACGACAAAGTGTAGTATAAAATTGCAAAATTACTCTATAAAACGCACGTTTTTATAATAGACTATTCTAAAAAGTGTGTTTTATTGTAAAACTTTTGAATTTTAACCGAACAAATGTAAAATTAAATTTTTCGATATCCGAATCCAAAACCCGTGGTCGGAAGTTTGAAATTAAGAGTAAAGAAAGTGTGATTTTATGCAATATATTCGGACTGTCACGAGAGTGTAACAATGCGTGTATAAAGAATCATATATTGTCAATACGACAAAAGGGAGAGAATATGCAAAGAAAAATTGCTTTGATTTTCGGCGGTCGTTCGCTTGAAAAAGAGATATCGATTATAACCGCGATGCAGGTGCTTGCAAACTTTGACAAGAGCGAATTTAAGGTTGAGCCTATATATATGGACGACGGAAACTTTTACGTCGGAGACGTTGACGACGTAAAAAAATTCGTGTCGTTCAATCCGCTTGAACACGAAAAGGCGTATCTCATCAAAGGAGAATTTTTCAAACTAAAACGCAACAAACTCGTCAAGTTTTTCAAACCCGACGTTGCGTTTTTGTGTTGTCACGGCGGTGAAGGCGAAAACGGAACTTTGCAAGGTCTTTTGGAATACAACGGCATTGCGTATACGTCGTGTGACGTTTGCGCAAGTGCCTGTTGTATGGACAAGGCTTTTTCGAAACAGGTCTTTGACGGACTTATGCTGAACGTATTGCCTTATGAAACCGTGCTTAAATCCGATTATGAAAAAGACGGAAAGGGCACTGTGGACTGGCTGAAAGCCGTTCTCGATTATCCGATAATCGTCAAACCGTCCACGGGCGGCAGCAGCATAGGCATAGCGGTGGCAACCGACGACGAAAGCCTTGCGTATGCGCTTGACGTCGCGTTCAGTTTCGACGACAAGGTCATTGCAGAGAAGAAACTTGTCGATTTCAAGGAAGTCAACTGCGCCGCATTTGAAGAAAACGGCAAAATCGTGGTTTCAAACACC
>ERZ808252.2330-NODE-2330-length-11696-cov-2.423933_pt1 | contig 11696 bp, 11 predicted proteins | sample MGYA00521242_ERZ808252 | MGnify/ENA primary metagenome ERZ808252 (study PRJEB31516, sample SAMN03275581) | gut metagenome | biome: mammalia-associated habitat; material: feces | host: Papio cynocephalus | place: Kenya | collected 2012-08-07 ...
GATGGAAAAAGGTAATATGTTTAGATACTATGGAAGTATTTGACAATGCTACTCTTGCAAGTCAATGGTGTAATGTTGAAAATAGGCTTCCTATACAAGCGTGTTGTAGAGGTGAACTTGAATCAAGTGGTTTTCATCCACAAACAAATATTCCTTTACATTGGAAATATTATAAAGATTATTTAAAAGAAGTCGCTTAATAGTGACTTCTTTTTATATTGGAATAAAAGGAGGTGGTCGTTAGTTTGGCTACGACAAAAGAAACACAGCCTACAAAATTAACGGCTGCACAATTAAAGAAAAAAGTTGAAACACAGGAAGAAAAAATTAAGTCTCTCAAAGAGGGAGCTTGGTGCTATATGTGTGACACACATAAAGCAAGGGATAAATTTTATGTAAGTACAGATCCAATGAACAAAAGTGGTCTTACTCCAATTTGCAAAGACTGTGCAAGAAAGATAGCCCTTAAAATTGGGAAGGATAAGGTTGAACATGAGCCTGACAAAAGTTCTGTAATTGAAACAATGAGATATCTTAACAAACCATTTTTATCAAAATTATGGGATGCTAGTATTCAAGAATCAGAAAATTTAGCATCAGGTAAAGTTCGTTCCAATGGTTATTATTCATATGTAAAGAATGTGGCTATGGGACAATATAATACCATGACATTTAAAGATTCGGATATTTTTGATAATCACGCAGTCGAGGATGAAACTTCAAAAGAACAAACAACCGAGGAAGAACTTATTGAGTCTCATGCAGGATTGGATACATACGATAGTTTTCTAAAAAACAAAAATGATGTTATTCGATTACTCAGTTATGATCCTTTTGAAAAAGAAGACATATCTGATCAGCCTTTCTTATATTCACAACTATTGGGAATTCTTGATTCTAGCGAAGATGCCAATGAAGATATGATGCGTACTTCTTCTGCCATTTCTATTGTTCGTGGATTTTTACAGCAATCTAAAATTGATGACACTGTTGCAAAACTAATGAGTGATATTTCTAATATTGAACGTAATTCGGCAACAATTAAATCTCTACAAGAAAGCAAAGGTAAAATTACTTCTGTTATTACAAGTCTTGCTCAAGATAGTTGTATATCTTTAAAGCACAATAAAAACGCCAAGAAAGGTGAAAACACTTGGACTGGTAAAATAAAAAAAATTAAAGACTTAAATCTTCGTGAAGGAGAAGTTAATGGTTTTGATTTAGAAACTTGTAAAGCGATGAAACAAGTAATGGATTTAAGCAACGCTTCTATTATGAAAACACTTGCTTTGGATGAATCCGAATGGTCAGACATGGTTGCTGAACAAAGGCAAAAAATTGTTGATTTACAAAGCGACTTGGATAAATACATTGAAATATCTCGTATATTACTTCGAGAAAATCTGGATATAAAAGATTATTTAAAAGATAAAGATATAAAGCTTGAAATGAATTTGGTCGATTTAAATGACTTATTCTCTTGTTTTTCAGAACAAGAATCCGAAAATGATGACTCTGAAAATGATTCAGAAAGTGAGGATGAAAACAATGAGATTTAAGGATATAACTGATTCATTAGATATGATTAAATATGACGATCAATGTATTCAAGAAGATATTATTTATGTGAAACCAGGCACGTATGCAATGTCATCAAGGAAAATTGATTCTTTAGTAAAAATTGCTTATATGCAAAAGTATTATCAATGCAATCCAGTAAGATTCATAAATGATTTTTTCAATATAGAATTGTTGGATGCACAGGCTTGGATAGTCCAACAAAGTTGGACGTGTCCTAATGTATTATTAGTATGTAGCCGTGGATTTGGTAAATCTACTCTAATCGACATAATCATAATGTCAAAAAATATGTTATTTAACAACTATTGGACGTATATTGCAAGCGGTAGCGGCAGTCAGGCTGAACAAACTTTCACCACTTTGGAACGACTTGCAAATGATAATATTGATACAATGATGGGTTCTACTGGATATATATTTAAAGCTGAAATTGAAATAAAAAATGCAGCAGGGGACGGATTTTCACACGGAAGTAACGGGTTTTCGTATTCTACTTTTAATGGCGGATTTACCCAGACCTTGAATTCTAACGTGGATCGGAAAAGAGGTATGAGGGGAAACGTAATTTTTGATGAGTGCGGTTTCCTTTCTGATGAAATGATGTCTGTTTACTCAGCTTTTGCTATTGTAAATAAAAGTTTTAAATCTGGCAAAGATAGAGATGGTAATAGGATTGATACTGTTCGATTAAGAGCAATACCAAAAGAAATTCCAAACCAAAAATTCTACATATCCTCCGCTTCTGATACTTCTACAAAATATTATTCTCTTTATCGTGAATTTTCAAAACAAATGTTAATGGGTAATAAGGATTACTTTGTCGCAAATATAACATGTGAAGTACCACTCCACCCTACTATCCATGGTCAGATGATGGCACCTCTGTTTGAGAAATCTACTATTGATTCAGATATGAGAACCAATCCCGAAAAAGCTAGGCGAGAATATTTTTGCGAATTCACTACAGATGCTGGAAGCGATGCCATTATTAGGCGAGGAGTTATTACACGAAATGAAGAAGTTCGTAAACCGCTTCTTTACAATGATACAGGCGATAAGAAATTTGTCATTACATATGATCCTGCTAGAAGTCGTGATAATTCAGTTATTCTTGTTGGAGAAATATATGATTTTGAACAAGTTGATGGAAGTATTGATACAAGAATGCGACTTGTAAATTGTATAAACTTAGTAGACGTAGGAAAGAAGATTAAATCTCCTATGCAAACGCCTGATCAGATTGAATATTTAAAGAAAGTTATTCTTGATTATAACGGTGGAGCTGATGCGTATGGAAATATCATTGGAATTTATATAGATGCTGGTTCAGGTGGAGGCGGTGTTAATATTGCTGATTATCTCATGCCAGATTGGACAGATTCTGCTGGAATAGTTCATAGAGGATTGATTGATAAAGAATATTCTGCTGATTATGTCAAAAAATTTCCTAATGCGGTAGACAAGATTCATCTTATGTCTCCTACTGCTTTTAAATCAGAAATGTACGAAGCAATGATTGAGTTAATTAATCAAGATAAAGTTAGTTTTACTGCTCCATATGATAATAAAGGCTATTTAACTGTTTTTGATATTGACGAAGAAAAACTCTCTCAAGCAAGAGAAAAGATAACAAAAGAGCTTAAAAAGGAAAAACTCAATGAGAAAGAATTTGAAAGTCGTTTAAATGATGAACTTGGAAAAATTCAATCGGTTAATACAAAAATGGTAAAACTTGACTGGCAAGACGAAATTGCTCTTGCTAATATGGATGCTTTAAAGGAAGAATTAGTAAACATGGTTCGTAAGAAGCGTGAGTCTGGAAAAGATTCATTTGAACTCACGCCAGAAAAAGCAAATAAGCTCCATGACGACAGAGCATATACGTGCTGCATGGCTTGTTTTGCTACAATGTGCGAACGTAGAAAAGCTATCACAAATAGAAAGCGACCAACCGAAGATGCTACAAGTTTCATAAATAAGCTTACAATCCGTAAAGCAAAATACAATTAAGGAGGTGCATTATCAAATATGCCTAGACCTAAGAAAGTAGATGCAAATTCTAATGCACCTGCTAAAGTAAATAATTCACAGAAGAAAACTACTTCTTCTGCCCCAAAACAGCCAACCGCAAATGAAATGCGTGAGTGGTATGAAAAAAATAAAAGTAGACTTGAACGTTATGAAGATGCAACAAGTGCTATAACAAGTCTTCGAGATATACAGAAATCAAAAACATATACAACAATCAGTAATTATTCTAAAGAAGATGTAAAAGATTATATTAAAAACATTTCTTCCAGTGAAGCAAGTCTTAGAAGTTTATCTCGTTATCTTTATTATCGTTCAGAAATCTACTATCGTCTTTGCAAATATTATGCAAACCAAATTGATTTATCTATTCGTAACATAGTTCCCCCATTTATAATTTCAGATAATAATGACGTAAAAGCCACATTGCAAAAGTATCAAGAGACAGTTGATGTCGTAGATACTCTCGGATTGAATTATGAGTTTCGTAAAGCCGCATCTATAACACTTCGAGAAGATGCGTTTTATGGATGTGCTTATTATACTGAAGGACAAGGAATGTTTATTCTTCCATTAGATCCATCATACATGAGAATTGCAGGTGTATTTCCTGATGGTTCATTTGCATGTGCAATGGATATGAGTTATTTTAAGCGAAATTCGGAGTTATTGGAATATTGGGGCGAACCATTCAATAGTATGTGGAATACATATCAGAGTACAAACGAAAAATATCAGCTCATTCCAGAAGAATATAATGTATGTATTAAATTCAGGTCTGAGGATTGGGAAACCATCGTTCCTGTGCTTACGCCTATATTTTTATCATTGATCGATCTTATGGATGCTTCTGATTATCAGGCAGTTCAACAGGCTGCTAATATTTATAAATTAGTATGGCTCGAAATGAAAACAATGGGAAATGACGTAGATGATTGGGCTGTTAATCCAGATATAATGATTCAGTATTTCAATCGTATGCTTGAAGAAGCATTGCCACCTTACATCTCCGCTGCTATTGTCCCTGGCGAATTACATGAAATTAGTTTCCCAGATGACGCAACAGGTGATGTAACAAAAGTTGAAAAAGCAACAAAAGAAATTCTTAATACTGCTGGTGGTGCTCAGATATTAAATTTAAACTCTGCATCCAATTCTACTGCTTTTAAATATGGAGTCCTTGCAGATTCTACATTTTCTATTTCAACTCTTATTCCACAGATTCAAGCGATTGTAAATCGGCTTTTATCTAGTTGGATCTCTGAGCCTTGTAAGGTTAAATTCTTTGATGTTTCCATTTATCAGAAAGACGATTTTAAGAAATCAATCCTTGAGTCTTGTCAAAATGGACTTCCAAACAAGATTTTATACAATACATTAAATGGTGTATCTGAAAAAGATACTCTTGCTATGAACTTCCTTGAGGAAGATTGTTTGAATCTTGGTGAGAAACTTAAACCTTTTAGCACGTCATATACGCAATCTGGCAATAATCAAGGCGGTGGTCAAGAAAAAGACCAATCAGATTTAAGTGATGAAGGACTCAAAACCAAGGATCAGGATAAGAACAATATGTAAGGAGTGAATGGATTATGAAACAGAAATTTATAACAACCCAAGATATTCCTACTGCTGCCCTCTTATCTAAGCAAGGATATCAACAGGTGCAAAATTCTAATGGTATTTATGTATTTTTGAATACCGAAAAGCTTCGGTTTTCAAATGATATAGATATAACAAAAATCCAGTATAGCAACATGCTTACATTTTAACCACTCTCCTATCTTGAGTGGTATATCAACAAAGAAAGGAGGAATAGGTTAAGTAATGCCAAAAAGAAAGAAAAGACGGATCATGTCTATTGATGAGCTGTATGAGTTCTGTTTAAAGAACAATTTTGCTCATTTCGATAGTAATGAATTCGGTAAAGAACTTATGGTTCGTATGAATGGTAATTTTGAAAAAACTTCCAAGGATGAAGATAAACATAAAGAGTCTCTTACTCCATTCGTCAGTCGTGCCTTCCACGATCATGTCAATCTTAATAAGTCGGAAATCTCCGAAGAATCTTTCAATGAAAATGTTCCATCGGCAAACTTTCGCCCAATCTTAGCTCATATTACTACTAACTCAGATAATGAGATGGATTTCGGTAGCCACGACTACTATGTGACTACAGATAAAGATGGTAATGACAAAGTTGTATACGAAGAACAGCCTATCGGTGTCATTGATGGTACAAAGACTACTATCGAATATGATGAAGATGCTGGCGTAAATCGTGCCGTATTACATGGTTATTTATATGACGAGTATTGTCAGGATGCTATTGAGATTCTTAATAGACGTGGAACTGTAGATTGTTCAGTGGAATTATGTATCAGAGAATTATCTTTCAACAATGAGAACAAGACAATTTTATTAGATGACTTCTATGTATCAGGTCTGACTTTATTAAGCAAGGATACTGCCCCAGGAATGGCAGGAAGCAATTTCAAAATTGAAGATTTTGCAGTGAATACAGAAACTGCAATATTTGATACGAATAATAAATTGGTTGAAACTTTAGAGAAATTAACAAATATTCTCGAAAGCTTTGATATAAAAGATAATTCAAGAAAGGAGGAAACACGAGTGGTCAACAAGGATTTTGAGGAAGTTACTGAAACTGAAGAGGTAACTGAGACAGAAGAAACCACCGAGGAGGAAGTAACTGTAACGGAGAATGAATCTGAAGAGACAGTCGATGAAACCTCCGAGGAAACTACTGAGGAAGAGACTTCCGAAGAAGATACTGAAACAGAGCCTGAGAATGAAGTAACTGTTGAGGAAGAGAAAAAGGATTATTCTATTTCGGTTAAATATGCTGATAAGGAATTTTCTATCTCATTACAGGAAAAGATTTATGCACTCTCAGATTTAGTGAACGCAACATATGCGGATTCTGATAATACATGGTATGGCGTAACTGCTTATGAAGATTATGTAATTATGCAGGATTGGTGGTCAGGAAAATACTTCAAGCAGACTTATAAAGAGGATGGTGAAGTATTCACTCTTACTGGTGATAGAGTTCCTGTATTTGCAGAGTTTGTTACTCAGGATGAATTAGATTCATTAAATGATATGCGTTCAAACTATGCTGCACTCAAAGAGTTTAAGGAGACAGCAGAAAAGAATGAACTTCATGCAAAGCGTGAGGAAATTCTTGCAAATGAAAACTTTGCTTCTATTTCTGAAAAAGATGAAGAAGGAAATTTTGTTAATAAGGACTTTGAGAAATTATACACAAATATGGATAACTACTCTCTCGAAGACTTAGAGAAGGAAGCAAAGCTTATTTATGCAGATTCTAATATGAAAACTTTTGCAGCTACTACTGAGAAATCTCAGAAGAAGTCAACTGTAAAGGTATTCGCTAATGTAAATAAGTCTAAGAAAGATAACCGCTATGGAAATCTTTTTAGCAAATAAAACAAAGAAAATATAAGCAGATATTAAGTCGTGACAATTCACGACTTTTATTATGCAAACAGAGAATATATCTATGAGGTCAGATGGATAATCTGGTAAAGAGTTATATGGGACGGTTTTATACTCTCCCATCTCTGCCTCTATCTTGAAATAGATTGGAGGTTTTAAATGAGTCATAGATTATCTCAGGAAGAATTTATTCAAAGAGTTAAAGAGATATATAATGATGAGTTTGAAGTAATTGATAATTATATTGATTCAAAAACAAAAATAAGATTTAAACATAAAAAATGTGGAACGATTATTGAACGAATCCCAAATAATGTATTGACTCATAAAAATATGAGTTGTCCAGTATGTAATGGATGTTCTGCTATGAAGGCAGTAAAAGGTGTTACTGATTTATGGACATTGCGACCTGACGTGGCTAAATTATTAGAAAATCCAGAAGAAGGTTATGAATATACAGTACACAGTTCTAAAAAGGCAAATTTTATTTGTCCATGTTGTAATAATGTATTACATAAACCTGTTTTGAAAGTTACGGATAGTGGATTAAGTTGCTCATATTGTGGAAAGACAAAATCCTATCCAAATAAATTTATGTGCAATTTACTTAAAGCATTATGTGTAGAATTTGAGACGGAATATAAAATATCTGGTTATGATTATAGATATGATTTTTACTTTGTTCTTAATAATAATTCTTATGCTATAGAAATGGATGGTGGTCTTGGTCATGGCAATAAAACATATGAGGGAAAAGAAGATAAAATTGGTTTAAAAACCGATTATATTAAAGATAAGATCTGCAAAGAAAACAATATCAATATTATTCGTATTGATTGTAATTATAAACATAAAAATAGGTTTAAATATATTTTAAAAAAAATAAAGGATTCTGAATTATCAAAAATATTTGATTTGTCAATAGTTGATTTCGATGCCATTGATATTACAAGTTCTATATCAACATTGAACTCGGTTGTTAATTTATGGAACAATGGAATAAGGTCGTATGATGAATTCTATGAACAATTACATATTCCAAGACAAACAGTTAGACGCTATTTACAAGAAGCGTCTAATAAAAATATTATTTCTGATACATATGATGAAATTTTAAAGTCTATGCGTAAAGCGTCAAATAAAAAACTTCAAAAATCAAAAGGTAAACACATATTGTGCGTGGAAACAAATCAAGTTTACGTATCTATATCAGAAGCTACTAAGCTTACAGGTATATCTTCAATACAAAGAGCTGTTGACAATGAACATCGTTACGCTGGAAAATTACCAGACGGAACAAAACTCACATGGAAATCTTTAACAACAAATGAATATGAAAAATTAGTTAGTTAAGAACTCAGTTATTTCTGAGTTCTTTTTATTATGTCAAAAAATAAGGAGGATTTTTAAATGATTCAGGTAAATATCGCAAAACACATCGTATGTTTTCCTTCTAAAACTTTAGCCTCTTCAGGTGGAAAGCATATCTATAGTATTCAGTTAGCAGAAGCTTCTGATAAGACAGTTGACAATGGTATGTTCGTTGCAAAGGGTGACTTCATTGAATTAGATCTTTATAAGGCTGCTGCTCCTACAAAGTTTGAGGGTAAGGTTCTTGGCAAGGCTGCCAATGGAAATCTTTATGTCGAAGTTGTAGATCCAGGAGACGCTCTTTTAATCTACCAGGTTCCAATGATTGAGGAGACATATTCAAATGTCTACAAGAAAGAAAGTAACTATACAAATGCTCCTACTCAGGTAGTTAGAGCTTATGAGCTTGCAGTTGGTGATGTATTTGAGATTTCTGAAGATGGTGTCAAAGAAGCTGTTGTTGCAAAAGACAGTGTAGAACTTGATGCTGTTTCAGGATTAACTTCTGCAAAGACACTCAAGAAGAAGTCAGAGTAATTATCGAGAAAGGAGAATTAAATAATGTTAGATACAAGCGTAAGAAATTTAATGTTTGACCTTGGAACAGGTCGTGAAGTATATGATGCTGATTCTAATCGTGTAATTTCTAAAACAGAAGCTAGTGACACAATCAGAAAGGCATGTTTTGAGTATCTTGGTCTTACAAAAGATTCAAGCAACAAGCAGATTAAGAGAGCTTTAAATTCTGAAAGAGGAACACAGTTCTTCGAGGTAATTGAGGAAATTATTGATGTTCAGATTGCACATGGTCTTTCTGAGAATGAGTTCTTCAACAACTATGTTGAGTCTAAGAATATGAAAGATGGTGATAGAAATGAGTTCTGGGCTGACGATGAAGTATTACTTACTGTAAGCAAAATTTCAGGCGATAGCCATGACTTATCTATTCAGCGTTTAGGTTCTGGTCAGTCTTACCACGTTGACACAGCAGTATACGGTATCAAGGTTGGTGGAGATATTCGTCTCTTCTTAACAGGTCGTAAGGATTGGAGTTCATTCGTAGATGCTGTTGTTAAGGCATACATTCAGAAGGTTCAGACTCTTATTGCTACACAGTTTACAAACGGTGTAAATATGATTCCTGTACCTGCTACTCTCAAGGGCACTGGTGCTTTATCTGCTTCTACAAAGGCTAAGTTCGATGAGATTATCGAGAAGGTTGGAGCAGCTAATGAGTCAGGTGTTGTAATTATGGGTTCTAAGACAGCTCTTAAATCACTTAATGCTCTCGCAAAAGTTGATTGGTCTGATCCTGCCAACTCTATCAAGGAGTCTGTAGCAAATACTGGTATTATCGGTGGTTATGAAGGAACACCTCTTATGGAAATTCCACAGAAGTTTACTGATAAGTCTCTTGCTACTCCTATCGTTAATAACAAGAAGCTTTACATCATGCCAGCAGTTGATGATAGATTCATTAAGTTCGTTGATTATGGTGAGACAGAGCTTGAAGTAAATGAGAAGGGTGCTACTAAGGATGATATGCAGTCTTATGAGGTACAGAGACGTATGGGTGTTGGTACTCTTATGACAAGATATCATGGTGAATGGGATCTTAATTAATTTTAAATCGTAAAAATACGGAGGGTAGTTTATACTACTCTCCTTTTTTGAAAGGAATTAAAGGAAATGGCATATACAAAGAAAACAACTGCTAATGATACAGTAAAAACAGAAAATAAAACATCTGAGCCAAAGAAAGAAGTTAAAACATATGCACCAGAGGATACTATACCATGTCGCTCATTGGTAAGCGGTGGATTATATGTCGAGGGTGCTCGTTCTCATATTCTCTATAGTTGGGCAGACTGTGGTGATGTTGAAGAAGTTGAATATAGAGATTTAATTTACTTGGTTAGGACTCGTGCTGATGCAACAATTTATTCGCCTAGAATTATCATCGAGGACGATGAATTTGTTGAACAAAATAAACAGTTAAAAGAGTTTTATGATTCTATGTATGACACAAGCGATTTAAATCAGATACTTTTGCTTCCTATATCTCAGATGAAAACAGAAATCGCTAAACTGCCAACAGGTGCAAAAGAAGCTATTAAAGGAATGGCTTCTACAATGATTGATTCACACGCACTTGATAGCGTACAGAGAATTAAAGCCCTTGATGAAATTTTCGGAACAAATATGTTACTTACATTGGTTCAGGAATAGTAAAGGAGGCATCAAACAATGACGCTTCCATACGAAACAATTTTTTCACGAACAAGAGGACGAATTTCAGACATGAAGGAACTCTCTCTTGATGAGTCAGATTTGCTTGAAATATATACAGAGCGATTACACAACGTAATCTCCAATCCAAGAGTGCGTAGACTATTCTCTTCTCTCACACTCGATGATGAAATTCAACAGATGGAATTTGAATTAAACAATTCAGTAGATGAAACCTCTGATATGGATTTTGTCGCAGGAATTCTTGTACTTGGGATGACGATTGAGTGGTTACAGCCACAGGTTGATTCTATTATGCACACATCAGTAATGATAGGTGGTAAGGAAGAAAAATCCCTGCTAAACAACCACAAAAATATGATATCTCGTCTTGATTCCATGAAAATTGAATTGAATAAACGTATTCGTGATTACGGATATATGTACAATTCATACATCAATGCGGAGTCCTAATATGCAATACATATACGGAACATTTACGGACAAGCAAATCAATGAAGCAGTTCGTGCAATGCACAATGACATTCACAAACTACTGCTCTATAAAGACAATACAATTGAAGAGAAAATATTTGAAGATGACGAAGCATTTCTCATCTTCTTTGAGAACGTTATGTTTAAATTAGGTGGTACAAAAACCTTATTTAATGATAACGGAATCATGGTCACACTCATGTCTGAATTACAGGCAGCATTAGATAACGCAAAGAGTGACCATTTTAGTTACAAAAAATTCCGTAGGGCAATCTTAGATTCTCACGGATATATAAAAGCAATGTTTGAGGAGGTGGATTGCGATGCCGAGTCTATCAACAGCTAGGCGTGTCGCAAACGCCAAAAATAACGGAGCTAAAACGATTGGTCAGATATATAAGGAACAGTCGGATTGGGCGATGGAGGAAACATTTGAAAACGACATTGCCACAAAGACTTGTTATATCTATGACCATTTTCACGATGACTTCTTCACAGATGAACATGGA
>ERZ808252.2332-NODE-2332-length-11691-cov-2.815486_pt1 | contig 11691 bp, 1 predicted proteins | sample MGYA00521242_ERZ808252 | MGnify/ENA primary metagenome ERZ808252 (study PRJEB31516, sample SAMN03275581) | gut metagenome | biome: mammalia-associated habitat; material: feces | host: Papio cynocephalus | place: Kenya | collected 2012-08-07 ...
AATACTTGGATTTAGTTTATCTTTTATTTGACTAAATAAAGCTTCTAAAGTTACATTGCTTGCAAAAGTTGTTTGTTTGTCAGTACATAATGTATAAACATTTGAATACATATTATAATCTTCAGGTTTAGATATGTTATTAACACTACCTTCTCCAATGATAGCATTCACATAATAATTATTAGATAATTTATTATCTTTTCTATTATATAAAGTATTTATAGAGTAATTATGTAGAATATTAGGATTTTCTACATTGGCATTATCCTTGTTTATTTTTGCGACAATACCACCATAGAAGAAATCTTTATAAGATGTTAAACTCTTATCATAAATAATTCCCAATGGGTAAATGTTCCCTGCGACAATATTATTGTAGAATTCACTTGCATAATTAGAATCATCCAAATACGCAACAAGACCAGATGTATAAAGTAACATCATTTCTTGTGCTTCATGATTTTTATTTAGATTTATTTCAATATTTCCAGTTGTATAACAATTGTAAATTTTTGAGCTATTTACAAATCCAAATGCACCACCAATATACATTTCTGGATTGTTAATTAATTTTAAGTTTTCTGGTACTACTATGTTTACATTTCCATAAACTCTTACTATTGCATTAGATTTATAACTTTCTTCAATACTATCGGCATTTACAATAGAATTTTCTGCATAGCCAGAGATTCCACCTATATATAGTATTGTATTATCTTCAAGATTTTCTTCTGGAAGATTTACAGATAGGCTAGAATAAATATTTACATCTGAAATCTCTGAACTGCTTTCCATTCTTCCACTAATATTACCAATATAATTCGTTCCAGAAGTATTTAAAATATTTATTGAACCTTGATTTTCGGATTTTGCACCTTCAATTTGTCTATAATTACCAATAGTTAAATTTGCGAATCGAGAATTTGTACTATATCCTACTATTCCACCAAATAAGTTATCTTGGAATAATTCATTTCCTATACTAATATTTGGAACAAAGCTAAATTTTTCAAAAGTACTATTAGCACTTTGCCCTGCTATTAAGCCTATGTGTGAATTACTAATTGAAGGAATAATTATATTTGGTAAATTAATTTCATTATCATTATCAGAAAGCAATCCTACTTTTGAATGTTTTACATATCCAAAAAGAGAACCAACGCTAATTCTTGTAAATTTAGGTCCTTCATTAGAACTATTATTTAATTTCATTTCCCAACCCAATATTTACAGAAATATTCATATCAGTTGTATATGATACACTATCTAATTGTCCAAATACTAATCCAATATATGAGTCTATATTTGTTGAAGAATTCCTAATAGATGTTATTGAAATTTTATTTGAATTTACTAAACTTACATTAATTGATGGATTTTCATCAAAATCGAATTTACCTTCTCCAAATAACATTCCTGCACTAACAGAATTTGTATCACTATTTACATTAATTTCACATTGTGTGAATGAAATATTATTAAATTTACATGAACCTTTTGCAACAGCACACAAAATACCAACATTAAGATTACTATTATTCGATTCATTAATTTTTGCATTTACGAATGATAGATTGTTAAATGATGTATCATTTGCAGTTCTTACCCAAATTGAAGTACGATTTAAACTACTTGTTTGAGTTTTATTATTTTCATATTTAACAACAAAATTGCTAAATGTTGCACCTAATGTTGTTTCAAACAATGCTCTTGTTTGGTCTACTTTAAATACAAAACCATATGTTGCTTCTGGGTCTTCACCACCACGAAGTACATTAGAAAAACCAACAATAGGAGCTATATATCTTGTTATACCAATATAATGTTCTTTCCCATCATGGACATTTTCAGCTGAATTATCAGGTTCTATAATAAATGTAACCTTACCAGATGAAACACTTGTTCTTAATTGTTCAATATCTCTTTGATTTCTAATTTTAATTGTTTTATCAAAATATCCAAATACCATATGTGGATAAAGTTCTGTGGTATCTCTTTGCCATGTATTTGCGTCCCAGTTATTTGCAAAGAATATTTTGTCAAATCTTTCACCAAAATCATAATCTTCAGCATATTTATCATCTACACTTGTTTGTGTTTCTTTATATCCTGTCCATAATGATGCTTGTCTAGTTGAAGATGAGAAAGGATAATTTTGGTCAAGTCTATATGATTCTCTAATAACTGCTTTATCATCGCTATAATTCTTATTAAGCACTGGATTTATATTTGTTTTACTGATATTTTCATCAAATATCCAAGAACCCCATAAATTCAACGCATTAACTCTTTCTAATACAACAAATTTTGTGTCATCATTATTTAAGTCTATACCGACAATTCCTGCTGTATATTCCTTACCTCTTACATCGCCTGTTGCATAAACTTCTGTAATCTTTGTTGCATCATTATCAGTTTCACCATAAGAGATATTGCTTACAATACCAACTATGCCACCAGCAATTTGAGCATTTGAATTTACAACATTTAATTTTGAATATGATTTTTCTATTTTCCCACTTTCTTGCAATCCAACAAGTCCACCTATTGCTATTGGACTATAAGATGAATTATCGAATAATTTTTTATTTCCTAATTCATATTCTGTAGTTTCATAGTTATATTTCCCATTTTCTTGAGTGTAATAACTTAAACTATTCTTTTCAATAAGTTGTTGTAAAGTTAAACTATTTTCTTCATCAGCAAATGTATTTACATTATCATTTTCTGACCTAACTTGTCTTAAATATCCTTTATTAATTCCAGCAATACCACCAGCGAACCCATTGTAAGAATAAAGTCCTTGTTTTGAATAGTCGGCTGTTGTTCTTGAATATGGCATAAATTGAATATCTTGCATTGTTGTTTGTGAACCAACATAACCAACGATACCACCAACAGTTCCACCTGTGATAATCATATTCCCAAGGTTTTTAAGAGCAACACTAGTTGCATTTGAAATTACAGTTACTTCTGTAAATTTGTAATTATCTTTTGTTTGTGCAGTATAGTAGTCAATAATACCAGCAATTCCACCTGCATAAGAGATTTTTGTGTTATCTCCAAATCTTGAATATCTATTATATAATTTAATTTCATTATCAAATGATGTAGAAGCATTGCTAATTGCTGTTGGATAATATGCTGATGTTACATTAACATTCGTAATAGTATCATTAAATAAGTGTGATTCGCCTTTTACAAGTCCAACGATACCACCAACAACATTTTTTCCTCTAACAGTAACATTATCTGTATTGTCTAACGCACTTACATTGACATTTATAATTTTTGAATCAACGATTTGTCCTGCGATTGTTCCAACATTTTCAATATTTTTTGCTTCAATACCAAATATTTCTTTTTCGTTGTTTTGGTCACCAACAATTACATTAAGGTTGATAACTAGCGCACCACCTTCAAGTTTACTAAATAATCCAAAACTATCAAGTGATGTATTATTACCAGAATCAGTTAAAGCAAAATTGTTTATAGTAAAGCCATTACCATCAAATTTACCAGTTGCTTTTGTGTTATAGTTACCACTAAGTGTTTTGGTTGATGATGTTAAATCATATTTACCTAAATCCGCTGATAAATCGTGGAAATCTATATCATTAATTAATCTATAGTTACCAAATACAGTTGTTTTTGTTGAATCATCAACAAATCTATCTACACTCTTATTTGCTGTGCCTGAGAATGCTTCATTGAAATCTTTTGCATTTCTAATTAATATTGGGTTATTAACTGAACCATATGCAAATTCATCAACATATGCTGTTTTTGGTTTTGCAAGATTTTCACTTTCCTTGCTTGTGTATCTAAGAGAAACAGCAATATTATTTGCGCTAATAATATCTGGACCTTGACTAGTCATTCTCCAAATTCCATCATTATTTGATGATGCAAAATTAAAACCATAGAAATAGTCTTCAATAATTACTGAAGAAACTGAAGATGCACTTTCTCCATATGCTTTTTGTATAAGTGTTGTATCACTTTCCATTGCAACTTGGTCATAATAATAACTGTTTATGATAGAATCTTTATCACTAATATAATTACCAAGTTCATCAACTCCAGAGAAGTTCATTTGTGTTGTTGTTGAACTTATAATTCTCGAAAGTGATAATGAATTCTTAACTTTTCCACCTTGAGTGTTTGAGTAAACAAAACCTGCACTTGACCTTCCTGGATTATTTTGAAGGTTTGTAAGGTTGATATTTGAATAACAATCACTAATACTACCTTTGTTTTGATATACAAAACCAGTTGCAATTCCAGAAGTTTCAATTCCAAATTTTGTTGCATGAATATCTGTAAGAGCAGATTTTACACCTTTTGAATAACTCATACTGATTGTGCCATTGTTATTTATTGCAAAACCAGAAGTTATTGTTGTGTAATTGATTTGAGAATTATTTACAATTCTAATATTTGAAGCAAAACTGCTTGTTATACTTCCGTTATTTTCATAAACAAAACCAGCGATTTCTCCAAATGAACTAATCGTAAATACTGGTAAATCATAATTTGATGAATTACCACCGTATGAATAACTATATTTTTGTGTTCTTGAAATATATCCTGTTTTGTCAACAGTATAAACATTAAGTGATGTTCCACCAACTCTACTATTTGTGATTGTACCATTATTATAGATAACAAAACCTGCAGTTTTTGCTGTAACTTTTGTTGTTGAATCTGTTGTGATAAGAATACCTGTTGATTGTTGTCTTACATCTGCACGAACATCAAAATAATTAACAACTTCACTATTTGTTATTATACCATTGTTATTAATTGCCATTGGGGCAACATTAATTTCACTGATTTGTGAACTATCAACATTTATTGTCCCAATGTTGTAAATATTCAAACGAATATTCTTTAATAATGTATTTGAATCAATATTTTCAAATAATGTAAAGTTTGAAATACCTTGTGCAAAACTTACAATAGAAATTGTAAATCCATTTCCATCCAAGCTTGCAACACTTGATGTTGATGAGATTGGTGTAAATTCATATAATCTAATATCTCTCATCAAGATATAATGTTCTTCACTTTCTGCATTGAATATTGCCAAAAATTCATCGGCTGTGTAAATTTGAACTGGTTCATCATCATTTAATTCTGCTTTTATTTCAATAGTAAAATAGTACTTGTAAATGATATCATTACCATCAGGCATATGAACTGGTATTTCAAGTAACATATCTTGAGAACCTATCGTTTTTCCTATGTAATGAAGTACTGCATCATTTCCTTCACCAACTTCACTAAATTCAACTATATTGTTTTCAATATATCTATTTGTTGTTGAATTGTAAATTGATGTTTTTGTGTCGCCATTTACATAATATAAATTTGTTCTTAAAACTTTTGCTTTTGATGAATTTCTTGAATTTTGGTTGATACTAAATTCATTTTGACTGTTATAGTAGTAATAATTTTGAGAAATAAATTTGTTAAATTCTGTTTCACCATTTTCTGTAAATTTGCCAGCAAAATTGAAATCTAATTCATGTTCAAAATATATATCTCCAAATGCTTTATCTTTGCTATTGCTATTATTTATTGAAGTATTTTCAACATCAATATCAAAAGGAATAACATATATTAACATTTGTGATGTTACAACTTCTTCTTTTCCATTAATAACTCTTGATGTTTCAACAGTGAATGTAACATTTTTTAATGAATTTTTACTTAAATTAATTGTAAATGTTGCTTTTTCATATTGTGCATCAACATCTTGCCAGTCATTATTAAATGATACTGTACCATAACCTGTTGTAACTTCTGTGCCATCTATAATTGTTGAAAGTTTGTAATTATTCTTTAATGTTTGTGATTTTTCTTTAATTATTTGAACAGTTAAAGTATCTCCAAGAAGTGCAAAGTATGTATCTTGTTGTCCATCAATACTAAGCCCTGGTTTTGTTGGAGGATTAACTAATAATGAATAAACTTGTGTATATACTACTTCATCATATCTATTATATACATTAATATATACATTAAATATTGTGTTTGTTTTTATGTCTGATGAAGCAACTGTACGAACATAAAATCTTGAAATTTCATTTTCTAAATCTGAACTATTTTTGAAAATCTTTACACCATTTTCAATAAATTCAAAATTCATAAGTTTATCTGCAAAATATGCAGATGAATCGCCTTCTTCATCACCCTTTCTCATACTGAGTAATGCTAATTTTTGACCATTTACTGGTTCACTTGTTACTGTGATATATTCAAATCCTGCATATGAAGGATATATCATAATATCTACCAAGCTTGCTTTATTTGTTGAGATTGTGTTTGTTGGATAATAATTATATCTTTCACCATTATTTCCAGAAACTTCTCTAAATGCGTAATTGTTAACATCTATTCTTATAATTTCTTGGTCTATAACAGTAATTTTTAAATCAACATAGACTGAAGAATAAATATTATTTGCGTAAAATCTTACGATATAGTAAGAAGAATTAATATTACTTAACTTATTTTTATTAAGTTCTATTGATAAATCATAGTATGTTACTCCATTATTTGTATAACGAGAATATACATAAGAATTAAACAAACCTAAATCATTTGATTGATTTAAAATTAAGTTTGAACTATCTTGACTGAATATTTTTACTCCATTTTCATCAAAAATTTCACAAGCGAGATTTTCATCAGCAACATCAGAATTAATATTAATTTGGAATTCTAATGAATCACTGGCTGACATATTAACTTCTTTTACTGAAATTGCAATGCTATTTGGTCCTTGTAAAGGTTGTAACGTCAAATTCTTTAATGTTTCATTTTTAAGAATCTTTGCAAATTTATCTTCAAGTCCATTAAGTGTTAAATAAACTGACATATTAATAGCATCATCACTATTAATAGAAATTAAATGTGTTCCAATTTTGCTACCAACAACATTATTAAGTTTGCTTTCATCATCTTTATTTTCAAAAACAACATCAAAATCATTATTTTGCAATGTGAAAATAGTTTGATTTAGAACAACATATTCATCAAGAGATGAAATAAATTTTTGTGTTGTTCCTTTTTTAAGTCCAATTGTATAACCACTTGGCAATACATAGTCATTATAAGAAATTGTAAAGTTATTAGTATTATAAATAACTTTTATATTAATTGTTATTGGGTCAATGCTTCTATCATACTTTGAGTAAATTGTTAATGTTGCATCACCAATATTGTTTATTTGCAATGTGCCGTTTGTTAAAGTCAAAATATTTGAATTTGTTTCAATACTAAGTCCATAAACACTTGAAATCCCAAATAAATCTAACAAACTAATAGTATTTTTAAGTGATAAAGCATAGTTATCTCTTTCTGTTAATGATTGAATTGTTTTATTAACAAACAATATTGCATTATCTTCATCTTGTTTAAATGAAAGATTTGTTCTTTGAATTTTTAATGTTGCAAGTTCATCAGCTGTTACAGGAACAACTCTTTTTACATTTCTTAAATATGGATAGCCATAATTTTGTTCTGTATTGTTGTCATTTAACCAAATTTCAGAACTTCCAAATCTTACACCACTATATATTTGATTTGTATCAGTTGCAATGCCACTTAATATTTGTCCATTTTGTCTTGTCATATAGTAGTTAAATTCATAAGCATCATTATTTTTGTAAGTTACATAACTATCTTTGATTACTTTTTTATCATCAATATTTTGTGAAAGTTCACCAAAAATTGACTGTGAAACACCCAAATTTGCAAAACATTCTGCGACTTTTGCATTTGAACTATTAATTTTACCAACAATGCCAACTATATTTGCATCGTTAATAATTGAATTATTTTTACCAAAGTTAAAAGCATATGATTTTGTGATTATTCCTTGCCCATCTAATTCGCCAACTAATCCTGCACACAAGTTTCCTTGCATAAACATTTGATTGCTATCACTTTTTAAATCATAGAAAATAACTTTACTATTTTCAATTAAACCAGTGTTTCTTCCAGCAATTCCACCAACAGTTGACAAATTATTATCACCTGAAATTGAACCTTGGAATGTTATATTTGAGATTGTTCCGTTGTTTTGTCCAACAAAACCACCAACATATTCACTATCATTTTGAACTAATGAATATTTTTCTTGTGAATATGAATCAATGCTAATATTGTTAATTTTACCATTGTTTATATCTGCAATAGCACCAGAAGTATTTGATACATTACATACAATATCAAAATCTTCAATTATACCATCTTCACCAATTTCATCAAATAACCCGGAATTAAGAGTTAATGTTACTGTGTAATTTGAATTTAATTGTTTTCCATACAATCCACCATTAAATTTTTCAAATAATTTTGTATTAATTGTAAGATTTGCAATGATTGTATAATGTAAATTTTGATTTCTAATTTGACCTATTTCTGTAACTCTTATTGATGTTTCTCTTGATTTACCATCTGCAACTGTCAAATTTATTCTTGCAAAAGGTGTATTTTCTCTGTAATATGTATTTCCATTTTCATCTAATAAAATTGCATCAGTAGGAACAATAACGATTGTACCTTTTCCACCATCTTCGCCTGTTACACTAACAAGACCATCAGCTGAAATTGTTATTATATCATTTCTTGTTCCATTATCTGGATAGAAAATATATGAAACATCTTTTACTAATGCGTTTTCTGGGAGTACATTGTTTATAATTTTAAAATTATTGTCATTGTATTCTTTTGATATTGATTTTGCTGATAAATATAAGTTATATTCATCATTAACAATATCAACATTTGTTGGAACAATATTTTCTACTCTTTGAGCTTGTTTGATTACAAAACTTATTGCCTTTACATAATGTGTTAATGTTCCACCAATATCATTTGCAAAAACATACATTGTAATCGTATTATTTGCATCTTGAATTCTGTAATTTGCTGTTACCAAATAACTGTTATCTAATTTTTCTATAACAAGTTGAGCATCATCATATAGTGGTGGGAAAAATTCATAAGGATTTTCTGCATCAATAATTCTACCACTTTCATAATCAGGAGATTCTGCAAAATAAACTCTATCATATGTTGCAAGTGAATTTGAATCATTTAGCTTTATTGTAAAAGTATATCTTGAAAGTGATTTATTTTTTTCACCAACTTCATTGTAAGCATAAAGTTCAATTACTTTATCACTTAATGTTAATGTTTGAACTGGATTATAAACTTCAACAAGGAAATATCTATCAATTTCACAAGATATTAACTCATGGTTCTCATTAAGCATAGAACCAATAAATGTTGCTTTTACCCAAACTTTACCTAACTTTATTGTTGTAAGATAATCATTTGCTCTTAATGTTTCTGTGTTTATAATAGTCGAAGTTTGCGACATATTTAGTTCTGTATAATCAAGGGTATTAAATTTTACATATGTGGAATCTTCATCATAAACATCATCATTTCTTAATAATTCTCTATCAAAAAATTCAAAAGAAACATCGGAAGACATATTTGATGTAAATTTCAATGGAACCATACGACCATTTTTTATTGCAATATAGTTTAAAACGCCATTGTTATCATATGATATTTTGCCAACTGCTGAAGAAACAAAGTTTACCAAATCAACATCAATATTTGCTTCTGTTAATCTTTCAATAACTTTAATGTTTGCTTTTATTTGTTGGCCAGATTCAAATCTTAAAACAAGTGTACCTTCGCCAACAGCACCATTTACTGCAACAACATGAATTTTGTAAACAGCTTCATTCCCTTCATTTGATACAAGTACAACTCGACCAACTGTAAACACATTATCTCCGTCAATGATAACAGATAAATTATCTATTTCAATGCTTGCAGGAGCAACGGTGAATAAAATATCTCTTTCATTTAAGTATTGTTCTTCTTGATTATCATCTAATGAAGATTTATTTTCAAAATAATATGTTTTTTCACTTTCTATATCAGCACCAGTTCCAAATCCAAAAGTTCTTACGCCTTCTTTTAGACTTAAACTGATAATTCTTGTAACGGTGTTTGCTTCATCTTCACTACTGCTTGTTACAGTTAAAGGAATAACCTTGTTTGCTTCACTTTGTTTTGCAATCAAATAGAATACTTTTCCACTTGCAAACTCATATTTGCCATTAACAAATTGACCGTTCAATTCATTTCCATTTTCGTCTTTAATTGAAATATAAGTCAAATCTCTTGAATCAACTGAAAGTGTGAAATTTGCATTTATTGCAGTGAAAGGAATTGCTTCAAATTTTATTTTAAGACCTTTTGAATTTGAATAACTTGTATACAAATTAAATTGGTCATTTGTTACATTTACATCATTAACACTTACAGAAATACCAGTAATTTCATCATAAGCAGTAAGTGTAATTATACCTGTATGATTCCCATCTTCATCAACTTTATTTGCTGTGCTTGATTTAATCTCTGGGAAATCTACATATGAAAGTTCAAACCAAATCTTATCTGTGATTGTTCCAGTTTTTTGAGTTTGTAAAAAGCCAAATTTGAAAGAATATTCATAAACTTGATTTTGAACATCATTGAGTACAATTTGTTCATCAACGTTTAAACCCATATCCCCATACAAATAAACTGGCTTAACATTTAAGAGTTTGTCTGAAACGCTATATGGAACAACAACTTTCAAAAGTAATTGATTTTTGTTTGAATTGTTTCTTGGGATATTGTATTCAAGTTTTGCATCAACATTATTATCTTCTTTTATTTCCACCAAAGAAACATCTATTGATTTTATAATTTCAAAATGTAATGTTGTTTTTACACTTTCATTATAAACGGAAATAACCTCGACATCAATTCCAGTTGGAACAACATCAAGGTTTGGTTCAATCACCAAATAATTATTAACAATACTTACGCCATTGATTTCTGAAGCCAAAGCGTACTTGATACCAGTTTGACTTGTTCCTTCTGGGAATAATTCAACAAGGTTATTAGATAATTGGTATCTGCCACCATTTGCTTGGTTATATTCAATGTAGTATGTATCTTGTTTTGGAACTATGGATGAAATTGGGGCAAAAACAGAAACTCTAAAAGTCTTTGTAACTTTTGCACCTTTAACCATTACATCAACATTTGAACATTGACGAAGAGCTTTAACAGTTATGTCTGTTACCCCTTCACCTTTGTACTTTGATGTAACAACAATATCTTGGCTATCATAGTCAACAACAACTTCCATTGTTTTGGCATCTGTTACGACAGCTTGTACAACATCAGTGTTGTCATTTTCTCCAAGAGTAATTTCGACATTTGTTTTGCTTAATTCAAGTTTCATATTATTGTCATTATCACAGCCTGAAAGAATTGTGCCACCAAACACAAGTAAAGCTAGACTTAATAATAAAACCCATTTTTTTAATTTTTGCATAGTCCGTTTCCTCCATAGTATTGTTATCAAACTAACAAAAAATATTATAATAATATTATAATATCTACACCAAGTATATATTTTAATTAATAGCAAGTCAACTAATTTATGTCGAAATTTAAACAAAATTAATAAATTTTAAATATTTTTTAAATTAAAAATAATTAATAATTTATCGAAAAAATTAATTTAAAAAATAATATAAAAAATAAACATATTTTAACTTTGTTAAAATATGAATATTTAAAAAATTATTTTTTTAATTA
>ERZ808252.2333-NODE-2333-length-11690-cov-2.523593_pt1 | contig 11690 bp, 11 predicted proteins | sample MGYA00521242_ERZ808252 | MGnify/ENA primary metagenome ERZ808252 (study PRJEB31516, sample SAMN03275581) | gut metagenome | biome: mammalia-associated habitat; material: feces | host: Papio cynocephalus | place: Kenya | collected 2012-08-07 ...
TTCCTGGACGGCACGGTCGGTGTCTTTTTGATCAATCAGCACCGACAGTTTGATCTCACTGGTCGAGATCATCTGGATATTGATATTGGCATCTGCCAGTGCCTCAAACATCTTTGCTGCCACGCCGGGATTCGACTGCATTCCCGCACCGACGATCGACACCTTGGAAATCTGATCGTTGCAGGTGACCGAAGCGTTGGGAATGACCGAATGGAGCACTTCGATTGCAAGATCCTTATTATCCTTGGAGACCGTGAAGCTGATATCCTTCGTATTATTGCGTCCGATCGACTGAAGAATGATATCGACATCGATCCGTCTGGACGCCAGCGCCGAGAAGATTTTAAACGCAATACCGGGGCTGTCCGGAAGTTCCATAATCGAAATACGGGCGACATTTTTGTCGCTGGTCACGCCTCTGATCAACATTTTTTCCACTTTGATTACCTCCTTGACTTTCGTTCCGGGTACTCGTTCGAGACTGGAAACCACTTCGAGATTCACATTATACTTTTTCGCCATTTCGACCGATCGGTTATGCAGCACCTGCGCGCCGAGCGTTGCCAATTCCAGCATTTCGTCAAAGGTGATTTCATCGAGCTTTTTCGCATTCTTCACCTTGCGGGGATCGGCGGTATATACACCGTCCACATCGGTATAGATCTGGCAAAGATCCGCCTTCAGCACGGCGGCAATCGCCACGGCGCTGGTGTCCGACCCGCCGCGTCCGAGCGTGGTAATGTCATCGTAGCGGTTGATTCCCTGGAATCCTGTGACGATGACGATATTGTTTTTGGCAAGCTCGTTTTCGATTCTCTCCGCCTGCACGTCCTTAATGCGGGACGCGCCGTGATTGGTGTCGGTATGGAATCCCGCCTGCCAACCGGTCAGAGAAATCACCGGATAGCCGAGTTTTTCCAGTGCCATTGCCAACAGTGACGCGGAAATCTGCTCTCCCGTGGACAGCAGGGCATCCATTTCCCGTTTGGAAGGATGCGGATTGATTTCCATCGCTTTTTCAATCAGCTCGTCGGTAGTATCTCCCTGCGCGGAAACGACCACGACCACGCTGTTCTTTTGGTTATAAGTATCCGAGATAATGCGGGCGACATTAAACAAGCGTTCGGCGTTTGCCACCGAACTTCCGCCGAATTTTTGTACAATCAGGCTCATAGGGTTACCTCCAAGATCAATAAACGGTTGTTCCTGTATTATCCGCTTTCAAAAGCACCGGGTTCCACTCTTTCAGTCCGTATTCTCCCATTTTCCGGCGGGCGTTTCCGACAAAAGCCTCGCCGTCCTTTTCAACCACGGACATGATCGTGGATCCCGCACCGCTGAGATAAGTAGTCAAAGCCCCAAGCGAAGCGGACAGTTCAAATACCTCCCGCGCGCCGCGAATCAATGGCAAACGGTACGGCTGATGCAATTTATCACTCATAGACACTGCCAGATTTTCATATTTTCCCGAAAACAGCGACGCAGCGGTCAGCGCTGCACGGGACAGGTTATACACCGCGTCCTTATGGTCAACGGTTTTCGGAAGTGCCGCCCGTGCCACGGAAGTTTTCAGCGGAAAATTCGGAATGAAGGCGACAAAGGACAGCGTGTCATCCATCGGCTTCTGCACCCAGTGTACGGTTTTTCCGTCAAACACCGAAGCTGTGAATCCTCCGAGAATCGCCGGAGTGGAATTGTCGGGATGTCCCTCCAGTGTTGCCGCCAGGTTCAGCAGCTCCTGTTTGGACAGCGGTTCGTGAAGCAGATAATTCGCACCGACCAGGGCTCCGGCGATGCACGCCGAGCTGCTTCCCAATCCGCGCGCCATCGGAATCTTGTTTTCCTGTTGCAGACGCAGTCCGGGAAACGGTTTCCCACATTCTTCATACAGACGTTTCACTGTCTGATAGACCAGATTATGTTCATTGGTCGGAATCGGCGTATCATCCAACGAGGAAATGTCTATACCATCATATTCTTCCATATACATATTGTTGTATAAATCCAGGGCAACTCCCAGACAATCGAATCCCGATCCGAGGTTGGCGCTGGTCGCCGGTACACGTATTTTAATCATGGTCGTCCTCCGCGGAAAACACGCACACGGCAGAAGCAATACGGGCTTCTTTTTTCAGCTGCTGTACCCGCGCTTCGCTGATCGGATTCGTCAGCACCGCACCGGAAACCTTTCTTGCCGCCACATCTTCCGGCAGGGAATCCTCGGTACGCAGCATGAACGCGCTTACCCGCTCCTCATGCGAAAGCTGCAATTTCGGATCCGTTTCTTTCCATGCCATGGACTCCGTATAGAAATTTCCGACCGCCGCATTCATGACGTCGGACACGACAGCCGAAGCCGTCGGGAATTTTCCCGCGCCCGCGCCGTAGAACATCGCATCTCCCACCGCATCTCCGTGCACCAGAATACTGTTGAATACGTCCTCGACCGAAGCGAGCGGATGATTTTTCGCAACCAGCATCGGCGCCACAATCAGCGACACTTTTTCGCCGACCTTCTTTGCCTGTCCGATCAGTTTGATCACGTATCCGAGAGCTTCCGCCGCACGGACGTCCTCATCGGTGATTGCGGTGATTCCTTCGGTTTTCACCGTTTCCGGAGAAAATTCGTGTCCGAATACCAGCGACGCCAGAATGCAGATTTTGCGGCAGGCATCCATCCCTTCCACATCAGCGGAGGGATCACGCTCGGCATAGCCGAGTTCCTGTGCGGTTTTAAGTGCTTTTTCAAAAGACTCCCGCTCACGGATCATTTTCGTCAGAATGAAATTCGTCGTACCGTTGAGAATTCCCGCCACCTGTGTAACCCGATTGGCATTGAGTGCGGTACACAGCGGCTGAATAATCGGAATTCCGCCGCCGACGGCGGCTTCAAACAAAAACGCGGCATGATGTTCCTGCGCGATCTTCAGCAGCTCCGTTCCCTTTGCCGCCACCAGCGCTTTATTGGACGTCACCACGCTTTTTCCGCGTTCCAGACAAGCCTTCGCGTAGGAATACGCGGGTTCCACACCGCCCATCACTTCCACTACAATCGACACTTCCGGGTCATTGACCAGCAGGTCGAAATCGTGAATAAACTTCTGCGCATACGACAGCCCGTCAAAGCTGCGCAAGTCCAGAATATACTTGATCTCCAGTTTTTCGCGGCACCGTTTTTCGATAACGGCGGCATTTTTCATCATCAGTTCGCAAACGCCGCTTCCCACGACGCCATGTCCCATGACGGCTATTTTCTTCATGTGATCCTCCTTACAGTATACTGCGGGAATACGTTTCGGCATTCACCACACCGTCGATCTGCGACAGCTGACGCGTAATGTATTCCGGATTGGTTTCGTCGGTTTTCACGGTGATTGTCACCGGTGCCACCATATTCATCGGAATGTTCTGATTGATGGTCAGAATATTCGCGCCGATTTCGTACAGCTTGGCGATCACCGCCGCCAGCACACCGGCACGGTCAATCAGGTTCAGCGAAATCGTGGTGATTCCGTCCGACTTCATCTCATCGTAACGGAAAACCCCGTCCTTGTACTTATAAAAAGCGCTGCGGGAAATTCCCAGCATTTTGGCGGCATCGGAGGCGTTTTTTGCTTCATGGCGCGCCAGCAGTTCTTTTGCCTCGCACACTTTTTGAAAAATCGGCGGCAGCATATCCGCCCGCACCAGAATGTAATTTTTCTCGTCCGTAAATTCCACCTCACAAAGACAGATGTTTTCTAACGGAAAACATTTTATCATACTTTTTCTGTTTTTGCAAGAGTCAAAACCGTATTTTTACAAAATTTTTGCCTCATACTATCAAAAAACAACCGACGGAGTGACTATGACAAGTTCACAAAGAAAAGAGTTACTGATCAATCTCCTGTATTTTTTGATTCTGGCTGCCGCCGCTTTTTTGGCGATCCGCTACGCGCTGCCGTGGTTTCTGCCGTTTCTGATCGGCTTTGCCATTGCCGCGCTGCTGTTTCCCGTCAGCGAAAAAATGGCGGCTTTAAGCAAGATGAATCAAAAAATCTGCTTTGCCGCACTGGCGCTGCTTCTCTATGCCGCCCTGCTCGGCTTGCTGATTTTCGGCGTTCTGAAAGGGATCGAAGCCTCGCGAGGGTTTGTGGAGACGCTGCCGGAGCTTTACAGCGAACGGATTCTCCCGCTCATCGGGCAAATACGCGACTGGGTGGAAAACAAAATTTCCGTCATTGCTCCTCAATTTCAGACCGGCACCGAAGAAATCACCGCCTCGCTGATACAGAATCTTTCCGCCGTCATCAGCGACTGGTCGGGAAGCGCGGTGGAATTTGCGGGAAAGCTGATTACCGGCACGCCGGATGTCCTGCTCGGACTTTTCTTTTCGGTGCTTTCTTCGTTGTTCATCGGCACCAACTACCGCCGCATCACGGGCATGATCTACAAACAGCTTTCGCCGAAGCTGCGCGAAATTCTCTCCGCCTCCAAAGCGTTTCTTTTCGGTTCGCTTTTCAAGATGCTCAAAGGCTATCTGATTCTCATGCTGATCACCTTCGGGGAGCTGCTGCTCGGGTTCTGGATTCTGCACATAGAAAATCCCGCGTTCAAGGCGCTGCTGATTGCCTTTCTTGACTTTCTGCCGCTCATCGGGCTGAGCCTCATTCTGCTTCCGTGGATCGGCATTTGCCTGCTCCGGCACGATTTTCTGCTGGCGGTCGGGCTTTCCGTGCTGTATCTGGTCATGACGCTGGCACGAAATTTTCTTGAACCGAAAATCGTCGGCAAGCAGATCGGGTTGACCCCGCTGACCTCGCTCATTTGTTTTTACGTCGGGCTGAAGGCTTTCGGATTTTGGGGAATTTTCCTCCTGCCTTTGGCGGTGATCCTGCTCAAAAACCTCCACGAACACGGAATGATTCATCTTTGGAAATCGTAAAACGGGCAGGATTTCTCCTGCCCGTTCGGGTTTATCGATTCAGAAGCGTTTTCAGGTCTTCCTGCGGCGTCGTGATCGGAGCGATCCCGAAATTCTCCGTCAGATACCGAAGTACATTCGGCGACAAAAACGCCGGAAGCGTCGGTCCGAGACGGATGTTTTTGATTCCGAGATGCAGCAGCGTCAACAGAATGCAGACCGCCTTCTGCTCGTACCACGACAGCACCATCGAAAGCGGCAGATCATTCACGCCGCACCCGAACGCCTCGGCAAGTGCCACGGCAATCCGAATGGCACTGTACGCGTCGTTGCACTGTCCGATATCCATCAGCCGCGGCAGTCCCGCCACGGTTTTCAGATCAAGGTCATTGAATCGGTATTTTCCGCACGCCAATGTCAGCACCACACTGTCCGACGGCGTTTGTCTGACGAACTCGGTATAATAGTTTCTTCCCGCACGGGCACCGTCACAGCCGCCCACAAGGAAGAAGTGGCGGATCTCTCCGCGTTTGACCGCATCCACGATTGTTCCCGCTTCCCGCAGAACCGCATTGCGGGCAAATCCCGTAGTGAGCGTCTTTCCGCCGTTGATTCCGCAGAACTCCCGATCCTCGGCGTATCCGCCCAGCGCCAACGCCTTTTCAATCACCGGCGAAAAATCCTTGTCCTCCCCGATATGCACCATTTCGGGATAGGACACCAACGCCGTGGTGAACACACGGTCGGCATAACTTTCCTTCGGCGGCATCAGGCAGTTGGTGGTAAACAGGATCGGAGCCGGAAGATCAGCAAATTCCTTCTGCTGGTTCTGCCACGCCGTGCCGTAATTTCCTTTCAGATGAGGATATTTTTTCAGTTCGGGATATCCGTGTGCCGGGAGCATTTCCCCGTGAGTGTACACGGAAATTCCCTTGCCCTGCGTTTGCTCCAGCAGCAGCTTCAGATCATGCAGATCGTGACCGGTGATCACAATAAACGGACCTTTTTCTACCTTCAACGGCACCGCGGTCGGTTCAGGATTGCCGTACGACTGCGTGTTTGCCCGATCCAGAAGCTCCATACAGCGGAGATTCTTTTCGCCGACTTCCATCACCGTCGGCAGCAGTTCCTCCATAGACAGTTCCTCGCCGACCGTGAACAGCGCTTTTGCAAAAAAGCGGTTCACTTCCTCATCCGAATATCCCAACACCATCGCATGATGTGCATACGCCGCCATTCCGCGCACACCGAACAGGATCAGCGATTTGAGACTTCTCACATCCTCCTGTGCGTTCCACAGATTCTGCATCTCATAATCCCCGTTTCTCTCGCAAGGGGAAGCACAGCACGCGCAGTGCGGAATCAGGCGGTTCTTTTCTTCGCGCACACGGCGAATCTGCTCCGAGATCGTCTGTTCATTGAAGTTGACATTGGTGACCGTGGTGAAAAGCCCCTCGATCATCAGCCGCCACGTCTGCGCCGTCACTTCCGTCTCGTTTCCGTCCGTCGCGCGGGCAAGCCCGATCAGCGCACCCGTCAATTCGTCCTGCAGCGCCGCCACTTTCGCCGATTTTCCGCAGACACCTGCGGCTCCCGTACAACCGCCGCATCCGGCGGTTTGTTCACATTGATAACAAAACATCGTTTTTCTCTCCTAATCCAGAATTCTTCCGTCGGTCGAAATTGTCACCACCTGCCACGGGATGAACTTCCCGCTTGCTTGCAGGGATTTTTTTGCTGCCTGTTCCAGCCCGCCGCAGCAAGGAACCTCCATGCGCACCACCGTGACGCTTTGAATATCGTTATGCAAAAGAATTTCCGTCAGTTTTTCGCTGTAATCCACATCGTCCAGCTTCGGGCAGCCGATCAGTGTGATTTTCCCGCGCATGAACTCGCGGTGAAGATTCGCATAGGCATATGCCGTGCAATCGGCGGCAATCAACAGCTTCGCGCCCGAAAAATACGGTGCATTGACCGGCACCAGCCGAATCTGACAGGGCCACTGAGCCAACTGCGAAACCGCCTTTTCTCCACCTTCCGCCACCGTTTCCGAACGTGCGAAGCGTTCCAGACGGTGTCCCGGACAACCGTGAGCGGGTGCGGATTTCCGAAGCTGATGCTGTCGGACGGCTTCTTCGTCGTACGCCGCCGCTTCGCGCTCCACAAACGAAATGGCATTTACGGGGCAGGAAGGCAGGCAGTCACCCAATCCGTCACAATAATCGTCACGGAGCAGCTTTGCCTTTCCGTTCACCATTCCGATTGCTCCCTCATGGCACGCATTCGCGCAGGCTCTGCAGCCGTTGCATTTTTCTTCGTCGATATGAATAATTTTTCGAATCATTTGTTTTTCCTCCTTGCTTGACTTTACAACAAAAGTATACTATCATAAAATCAAAAAGTCTGTGGTTCTAACCACAAATGGAGTGTTTTTTATGTCCGTTTCCGCTTCCGTTTTCAACCAAATTCCGGAAAATGAGCTTGTTCCTTTGCTCAAGACCTTGCAAGCTGTCGAAAAAAAATTTCTCAAAGGCGAAACCATTCTTTTTGAAGATGAGGTCACTGACCGTCTCGGCGTGATTCTTTCCGGTTCCGCATTAGTGGAATATCACGACGCCTGGGGAAACCGCCGGTTGTTCGGGTATGTCCGTCAAGGGGAGGTATTCGCCGAAGCCTACGCCTGTCTGCGGGAGGAAAAGCTGATGACCTGTGTGGTCGCCGCCGAAAAAACCACCGTGCTTTTCCTGTGCCTGACACCCCTGCTGAACGCAGAAGCGCCGTCGAAAGCGGCATGGCAATTGATGAAAAACCTGCTGACTGTCGGTGCCGGAAAAAGTTTGCAGCTGTCCCGAAGAATCCTGCACACCTCTCCGAAAACCATTCGCGAAAGGCTGATGTCTTTCTTTTCCGAATGTATGCGCAAAAACGGCTCGCGTGCCTTTGACATTCCCTACAACCGCCAGCAATTGGCGGATTTTCTCGGAGTGGATCGCAGTGCCATGTGCAAAGAGTTGTCGAAAATGCAAAAAGAACAACTGATTTCTTTCAACAAAAATCACTTTTTTATGTGTTAATTTCACAAATTATTACCAAATTATGAATGCTTTTATGAATCGATATTGTTTTTATCGCTTTTATGTGCTATCCTTATATCATGTAACATCGTAAAAGCGAGGGGAATCAAATTGACTCAAAGAACTATCGTCATCATCGAACGGGACACCGTCTTCGCGCAAACCTGTGCGGGCGAATTTCAGCGAAACGGATATCGCGTCCATCTCTGCACGGGCACCCTGGTAGGCGTCATTGACTCGCTCCGGCAACATGTGCCGTCTCTTATCCTGCTCAACGCCTCCGCCGTCAGTGCGGACCTCGAAGAAGTAATCGAATTGCTTCGACTGAACACAGAAAAAGACACCCACATTGCCGTGATCACCGACACGAGCGATGCCAACACTTCCCGATACATCCGTCAACTCGGCGCGGACAGTTGTTTTTCAAAACCGATCGAACCCACCGACATCTGCCGCGAAATTTGCAGTCATCATTTTACCCGTCCCGAAAAACCGGTTGAAATGTCGGAATCCGAAGCCGACAACATGGTGGCACTTCTGATCCTGAAATTGGGCGTACCGGCACACATGAAAGGATACTTTTACCTTCGGAAAGCCATTCTGCTTTCCTTACAGGATATGTCTTATCTGCACCATGTGACCAAGCTGCTCTATCCGACCGTTGCCAAGAGCTTTGCCACCACGCCGAGCCGCGTGGAACGTGCCCTGCGTCACCTGATCGGATACCTGTGGGAAAACGGCAACGAAGCGGCGCTGAACGAATATTTTGTCTGCCGCCCGGCAAGACTGAACAAATGTCCGAGCAATCATGAATTTATTGCCACGGTGGTGGATCGCATCAAGCTGCAATCCAATCACAGAAATACAATTTTTGTAAAAGACTGATTTCAACAGAAAAAGAGGAGCACATCGGTGAGATGTGCTCCTCTTTTTATAACACTCGGGACAAAAATTCACGGGTTCGCGGCACCTGCGGATTTTCAAAAATCTCCTTCGGCGTGCCTTCCTCGGCAATCAAGCCCTGATCCATGAAGATCACGCGGTTGGAAACGTCCTTGGCAAAGCCCATTTCATGCGTGACGACCAGCATCGTCAATCCCGATTCCGCCAGTTTTTTCATGACCGTCAGCACTTCGCCGACCATTTCCGGATCCAGTGCCGATGTCGGCTCGTCAAACAGGATTGCTTCCGGATCCATGGCAAGCGAACGGGCGATTGCCACGCGCTGTTTCTGTCCTCCGGAAATCTGTTTCGGTTTTGCCTGAATGTATTGATACATTCCGACCTTATTCAAAAAGTCCTTTGCCTTTTCCTCGGCTTCCTTGCGTGAGCGGTGCAGCACCTTCATCTGCCCGATCACACAGTTTTCCAGCACCGTCAGGTTATTGAACAGATTAAACTGCTGAAACACCATCCCTACCTTGGCGCGGTACTGCGAAAGATTCATATCACGGTCTTTGATATTCTTTCCGCAAAACAGAATCTCGCCGTCCGTCGGCGTTTCCAACAGATTGATACAACGCAGAAGCGTACTTTTTCCGGAGCCGGACGAACCGATGATCGTCACGATATCTCCGTGGTGCACACTAAGGTTGATATCCCGCAGCACTTCGTGGTCGCCGAACGTCTTGCGCAGGTGGTTCACCTGAAGAATGGTCTCACTGCTCATAGGGCACCTCCCGAACCTTGATTTCCGCCTTGGGGTCCGTTTGCGAGCCGAAAATCGTATAGTTTTCTTTGCCGTCGAGCTTTTTTTCCAGATACCGAAGCAGACGGGTGATCGTGAAGGTCAGAATGAAATAAATCACACAGACAACCAAATAGGTCTGGAAGGTCTGGAAATTGGCTTTTTTGATGATGCCCGCATAATAGTACAATTCCGAAACACCGATCACATTCAGTACCGAAGTATCCTTGATGTTAATCACAAACTCATTGCTGATAGACGGCAGAATATTGCGCATAACCTGCGGAAGGATGATATGCACCATGGTCTGCCAATGCGTCATTCCGATGGAATTGGCGCCCTCGAACTGCCCTTTATCTATGGAAATAATGCCGCCGCGCACAATTTCCGCCATATACGCACCGGTATTGATCGACACGATCACGATTCCCGAGGTAATCAGCGGTAGCGTTTTTCCTCCTGTAGCAAAGGCGTAGCCCCAATAAATGACCATTGCCTGCACCATCATCGGCGTGCCGCGGAAAATTTCCACATACACGGCAATGATTCCGTTGAGAATTTTATGCAGCACACATACTACGGGATTTGCCGAGTACGGCGCGGTTCTGACGATACCGGTCAACAGTCCGATCACAAGTCCTGCCAGCGTGCCGGTCAGGGCAATCAGCATGGTATTGCCGATGCCCTCCAGCAAAAACGGCCAGTATTGCAGGACGATTTCGTAGACATCCTGAAAAAACTTCATCATTTTTCCCGTTTCCCTTATTTGCGGATGATAACCACAAGGTTGGAGTTATAATACGTATTTGTGAAATCCACCTGCTCCTCACGCTCTGCGGTCGGACTCATACCAGCGATGATCGCCGTCAGCGCACCGGACTGCACACCGGGAACCAGAGAGTCAAACTCATACTGAGCAATTTCCAGCTCCATGCCGAGCTCATTGGCAATGTATTTAGCAATCTGCACATCGTAGCCGTTGGCATACATTCCGTTCTTTCCGGAAATCGGAACCGCACCGTTTTTGTCGTCGGTCTGCGTCCAGTTGAACGGCTCGTAACCGCATTCCATGCCGACAATGAATTTTCCGTTGGTTGCTTCCTTGACTTCGTACTGAAGTGCAAGATCGCCGATTTCCTTCTGATTGGTCAGATCCACCATCTGCTCCATCAATTTCATTCTGGTTTCCGTCGAAATCGTTGCCAGAATATCGTTGGTTTTTGCGACAAGTTCGGAGCCGGTCTGATAACCGACGGCAATTCCGACATCGGCATCGGTGACGGTGAATCCCGTATCGTTATTCACAAGCGGGATGTAGGTCAGCGTGGATTCTTTTTCGCAAACGGACAGTGCGGTCGGTTCTTCTGCGATATAGCCGTCGATTGCGCCGCTCTTAAGGGCAACCAGCAGATCCGTGAAGTCCGGATAGGTGCTGGAAACAACATCTTTAATCTGATTGACGGCGTCGGCATGGAAGGTTCCCGACTGAGCGGCAATTTTTGCGCCTGCCAGGTCTGCCAGCGATTTTGCATTCGTCAAGTCTTTCTTTCCGGCATCCTCACCACAGGCGGCGACGGCGAAAACCACGCACAGAGCCAATACAACAGCAAACAATCTTTTCATTTTTCTTCTCTCCTTTTTAAAAATAAAAAAACGGTCGAAGTACTAAACCCGACCGTTCATTCTTACGCAAAGCAAGCAAACGATGATAGCACTCCACAAATGTGACAGCCGAGCGGATTTTCTCCGAACGTCCAACGGGAATTGCTCCAACTCAATTCCAATTTCGGCGAACCGTCCTTTGATATGACCTCTTCGACCTTTGGCTGTCTCCGTCATACGACTCATACAAGTTCGCGCCTCTACCAAATCAATATTGAATTTTCTTGAGTATAACGCGTGAAAAGTGCCTTGTCAACCGCTTTTTGCAAATTCATGAATTTTCACAAAAAAGCGTGTTTTTCAGACGCATTTCCTGTCTTTCTTCCGATTATCTCTCGTTCATCGGCACATACGGCGTGTTTTT
>ERZ808252.2335-NODE-2335-length-11684-cov-8.398229_pt1 | contig 11684 bp, 8 predicted proteins | sample MGYA00521242_ERZ808252 | MGnify/ENA primary metagenome ERZ808252 (study PRJEB31516, sample SAMN03275581) | gut metagenome | biome: mammalia-associated habitat; material: feces | host: Papio cynocephalus | place: Kenya | collected 2012-08-07 ...
GTGCGCCTGATAGGACTCGAACCTACACGGCCTAAACCACCAGATCCTAAGTCTGGCGCGTCTACCAATTCCGCCACAAGCGCATTTGTGGGTGCAAAGTTAGCTATTTTTTTTGACTTCAAAGAACTGTTGCCAATGTAAAATCAGCCCCATTAGGATTTTTGAAGGTCAAAAATCAAGCCGATAATTACCACAATCCAAAAATAATCCGTAATTTTGTCCCTTAATGTTCAGCGGTCTTTACTGGCATTTGTCATGGTAGGAGTACGGGAAGGCATCCCTTTCCGCATTACTTCTTCCTTGCCTCATGTACAGAAAGGGCTGACATTGATGAATAAAAATGATGCATACAAAACTGCTTTTCCTATCCATCGCCATCTTTTTGGCCTTACCTTTGCCAACGCTTGCGCAACGCACCGATTGGAAACCATCCAAACACTACTTACACATGGTCAGCATCTTTGAGCACCGCAACGACATCGACACCACCACCATTGTCATGTTGGGCAACAGCCTGACAGAGTTTGGCGGCGACTGGAGCGAGAAATTAGGGGTCTGCGGCGTGGTCAACTATGGCATTATGGGCGACAATGCCCAGGGAATGCTCCGCCGACTCCACCAGATTACGCCCCATCACCCTAAGGCTATATTCCTCATGGTGGGCACAAATAACGTCTGCAGCGAGGAGAGCGCGGAGGAAACATTTGAAAAATGCCGCAGCGTGATCGACTCCATACGCTTGCAAACTCCCCAGACTCGCCTTTTCGTACAAAGCCTCCTACCTGTGAACATGGCGGTGAAGAGGTGGAAAAAGCTTGAAAAGCAAGAGCAAAAGATTGTGGAAATCAACCGCCTGCTGGCCGACTATTGCCACTCTTGTGGACTGGACTTCATCCATCTACACCCGCTTTTTGCTGCCGAGGACGGGCTCACCATGCGGAAAGAGCTGACCGTTGACGGCCTGCACATCAACGAAGCGGGCTATCATATCTGGAGTAAAGCCCTGCAACCCTATCTCCGACAACTCCTTTCATCGCCGTTTTCTGTTTCAGCCCACCCACAGAACTTGTAGCTTCATGAGCACTTTGTAGCCAATCCGTCACGAAATCTGTGGTATAGGAAACAGTTCTTATGAGCGTTTGGCAGGAAGAAGGAGATAAAGTAAAACGCTGTTGCACTTTTTCCCCCCTGTTTTTCTTTTTTTAATGTGGTGGGGTTGAGTTTCCAAAACTAAGGAAACGCACCCCTTCGGACAGGGGTATTGCCGGAAAACCACAGCCAATTCCTGCCCGATGGGGGGATGAGCGTCAGAAGATGAAGGTCCGCAAGAGATAGTACGACACTATGCCCGCGACGTAACCGACCAATGCCGCCCACGAGATGTGGCGCGCATACCATCCAAAGCTGATTTTCTCCAGACCCATTGCCACCACGCCGGCAGCACTTCCGATAATCAGGATCGATCCGCCCACGCCCGCACAGTAGGCAAGAAGCTGCCAGAACACGCCGTCGAGAGCAAATGCGCCGGTCTCCTGCATGGGGTACATTCCGATGCATCCCGCCACGAGAGGTACGTTATCCACAATGCTGGAGAGGATGCCAATGAGTCCGGTCACGAGATAATGGTTGCCGTGGAAGGTCGTGTCAAGCCCCTTACCTGCAGCTGCCAGCGCACCCACTTCTTGCAAACAGGCCACTGTCATCAGAATACCGAGGAAGAAGAGGATGGTGCTCATGTCCACGCGGCTCAGCAGTTGGCTGACGCGCTTGCCCATATCGCCCGTGGCCTTGGCGCGTTTCGACAAGCGGAGAAACAGCTCCGTGGTCACCCACAGTACAGAGAGGACGAGCAGGATGCCCACAAAGGGAGGCAGACCGGTGAGGTAGCGGAAGACGGGGACGAAGATAAGTCCGCCCACGCCGAGTACAAATACCACCTTGTGTTGCCACCTCGAGAGCACACTTGCGGTGGCTTGCTCCGATGTGTCGACCGTACTGGTCAGCTTGCCGTGGAGCTTATACTGAAGGATGAGGGTGGGGATGATGATCGAGATGGCCGAAGGCAGGAGCAGCTCCTTGATCACTCCTGCTGCGGAGATGCTGCCATCGTTCCACAGCATGATGGTCGTCACGTCGCCTACTGGCGAGAATGCGCCGCCGGCATTGGCTGCCAGAATGATGAGCGAGGCGTAGATGATGCGGTCGGTGTGCTCACGCACCAGTTTGCGGAGCACCATAATCATGACAATCGTCGTGGTCATGTTGTCGAGTATGGCCGAGAGGACAAACGTCAGTGCCACCACCCGCCACAGCAGACCACGCTTGGAGCGGGTGCGGAGGGCGTTGCGGACAAAGTTGAAACCACCGTACTGGTCAACGACTTCCACGATAGTCATGGCTCCCATGAGGAAAAACAGCGTCGTGGAGACGTTGCCGAGGTGGTTCTCAATGACGCTGTTGATACGGCTGGGCAGCAGGTCGGCAGTGAGTCCGGGCAGGTATTCTGCGGGATGGATGATGTATAGCGTCCAGCAAGCCACACACATCAGCAGCGCAATGGCCGTCTTGTTGATGTGCGTTGCGCTTTCGAGGGCGATGAGTACATAGCCCGCGACGAATACAAAGATGATGAGAAGTGTCAGAGTTGTCATATTCTTGTTGTTTTATAAGGGTTGAGGCTGGCCTGGGGCAGGCACTTTCTCCCGCCCAGTGCCAGTCTTTTAGTGTCAGAATAGCTCCGCAAAGGTTTCGGCGTCCCTTCCCTCAAAGTAGTGGACAGAGCCGTCGGGTTGGAACCTCAGTTCGTTGTAGCGGAACAGTTGCGCGGCGGCAAACTGCCTGTCTGCTGTCACCAAGGCCTCCAGGCGGACGTTGCCGAGCGACTTTTCAACCAGTTTCCCCGTCTCGTGGATCAAGGAGGCCAGCTCCTCGCCGGTGGCATTCAAAATGCGGTTCAACTCTTGCGCCCGCTCCTGTGGAAACTCCAAGGCAATGGGGCGCATCTTGCTGCCTGTGGGTGTGTAAACTGCGGTCTTGCAAAGACCAAACAAACTGCTCTTGACCTTAATGCGGTCATCGCCCGTGGCCGTATTGGCCATGAGCATATTGTGTAGACTTGCCATAGTTTTTCTGTATTGTCTGTTAAAATAATAATGTGATAGACTGGGGTGAAGCGGCCTTGCCGCATCTCCCTCATCGTGAAACAGGATGGTACAGAAAATGCTAACAACGAAGCCGTCTCAGCGCGAAAACGAAATAATCGCTTGAGACAGCAGGCAGGAATGGGGAGGTATGGCTCTTCGTCACCCATTCTGCCAAGTGGTTTTGAAGTGGGTCATCATGGAGCAGATGGGGGTTGCGGACCCACATCCTTCCAGGTTTGCCGATACTCAGTGAGACTACCCGCTGTGGACGGGAGCTGCAGATACGCACTAAGTTTTGCGCATCCACAATCACGGCATTCGTGGCTTTGCCGTTGTCCGTGACGCGTTCCACGGGTATGAGCTTCTCCTGTGTGTTGCCGTTGCTTGCTGAGATGCTGTCCGGGCAGCCCAGCAGGATGGTCAAGAGAAGGAGAAGGGTCTTGACGTATCTTTCCATCAGGGTGCAAATGTACGAAAAATATTCGGATTAGTGCGACGAGTCGAGGTTATGATTCTATGACATTTTACAGCCCGTCCGGTCTCACATCCATGCCCCGAGGTCGGCTTCGGCCTCCACGCGCCGCTCCACCTTGTCGGGAAGTGAGGGGAAGAAGTCAATGCCCGTGATGCGTTCCACCTCGTCCACGGAGTTCACATAGTCGCCCTTGGGGCGGTTGCCGTCGGTGTTTTTGTAGATGAATCCGATGGCTTTTGGCTCTCCCCGGGTGCAGAGTACGACTTTGAAGAAGGCTTCGGGCACGGTCACGCGGTGCTGCCCAATGTGCCTGTGCTGGCCGCGGTACAGAATGGGGCCCGCCACGATGTACACGTCGCCGTACTGCTCCGCCCATTGACGGCATTGTATCTCCATCTCGTTCCAGTCACCCCGGTTCAGACTGGGGGCTTGGGGGCAGATGTTGGGCATCAGAAAGCTCTCCTCCATGGCGCGCTGACTCCATTTGTTGTCGCCCGCCGGGCACATGTGACCTCTGTCGAAGCCCGAACGGGCGTAGTCGTGGGTGTCCACCGGCGCGCCGGGTGCCTCGGTGTCCTCCATGAATGGGATGCCCTTGCGTTTCGCCGGACCCGTAATGCGGTCACTGGTCAGGTGCCAGGCCACCCAGTTGGATATGCGCAAGTCCTCGTTGTAGGACGCCGTGTAGCCCGTCCGCCGCAGGATGGCCTCCTTGCGGTCGGTGAGTGGGGCGGGAATTTCCAGTTCTTCTGCATCGTTCGTGCCCTCGGTGGTCTCCGCTGCCTGCTCCTTGGGTGCGTCGTCCCATGCTTGCGCGGTAGTGTTTTCTTCGTTGAATGTCACTCCATCCTGTGAATGATGCCCTTTGGAGGAGGAGAGCGTGCAGCCTGTGAGGATCAGCACGGCCATCAAGGCTGCTGCCGACAGTGCCGCCATTGGCTTTTTTGTGAGGGTGCAAAACGTATGACCTGCGTTGTGTAACGCGGTGGAAAAGTAGATGAAGTGGTGGTTCATGTGGTGTATGGATGTGAGGAAAGGACAGAAAATGGCGAAGCCCGTTGGCTCCACCATTGTAGTTTGTTCCTTGGCTGGAATGCTCAAGGCAGCCCGACCAAGTCTGCCGGCCTACTTCTTGTGGCGGTTAGCCCGTTGCTTCCGGTACTTTGCCTTCTGCCTGGCCGACCCCGAACCGTGTGCGCCGGTGATGTATTTCTTCTTTTTGGCTTTGGTCTTCACCTTGCCGTCGCCCTCCTTGGGCTGGGAGGCGGGGTGGAAGACGATGCCGTTCTCAATGACTTCGTTGATTGACTTCATGCTGTGGGTGGTTTTCCTGCGCCCCTTGGTGGGGCGCAGATGAATACGATGGGATGGACGGGGAGCTTAGTGATGGAAAAGCCTCACATGGGTAAAGGCCATGGCGATGCCGTATTTGTCGCACGTGGCAATCACATGGTCGTCGCGAATGCTGCCTCCAGCCTGTGCGATATACTCCACGCCGCTGCGGTGGGCGCGCTCGATGTTGTCGCCGAAGGGGAAGAAAGCGTCCGAGCCTAAGGCCACCCCCGTGTTCTTGGCTATCCACTCCTTGCGCTCTTCGCGGGTCAGCGGTTCGGGCTGGCGGGTGAAGAACTGCTGCCAAGCGCCGTCGCTGAGGATGTCCTCGGCCTCGTCACCAATGTAGAGGTTGATGCAGTTGTCACGGTCTGCACGCCTTATGCCCTCCTTGAAAGGCAGCCCCATGACCTTGGGGTTCTGGCGCAGCCACCACTCATCGGCTTTGTTGCCAGCCAGACGGGTGCAGTGGATGCGGCTTTGCTGCCCCGCGCCGATGCCGATGGCCTGTCCGTCCTTGGCATAGCACACGGAGTTGCTCTGGGTGTACTTCAGCGTGATGAGGGCGATGATGAGGTCGCGCTTGGCCTCGGGGGTGAAGTGCTTGTTCTTTGTGGGTATGTCCTCGAAGAGTGAGGGGTCGTCCAGGCGCACCTCGTTGCGTGCCTGCTCAAACGTGATGCCGAAAACCTGCTTGCGCTCGATGGGCGCTGGGGTGTAGGCGGGGTCAATCTGGATGACGCAGTAGGTGCCCTTGCGCTTTGCGCGGAGTATCTCCAGCGCCTCGGGGGTGTAGCCCGGGGCTATCACACCGTCGCTCACCTCGCGCTTGATGAGCCGCGCGGTGGCCTCGTCGCACACGTCGCTCAGTGCGCAGAAGTCGCCATAGGAGCACATGCGGTCAGCACCACGGGCACGGGCATAGGCCGAGGCAAGGGGAGTAAGCTCGAAATCCACGTCGTCGACGAAGTAAATCTTGCGCAATGTGTCGTCTAAGGGCAATCCGATGGCCGCCCCTGCGGGGCTGACGTGCTTGAACGATGCGGCGGCAGGGAGTCCCGTGGCTTGACGAAGCTCCTTGACGAGCTGCCAACTATTGAGTGCGTCGAGCAGATTGATGTATCCTGGGCGGCCGTTGAGCACCTCGATGGGAAGCTCGCCCTCCTCCATAAATACGCGGGCAGGCTTCTGGTTGGGGTTGCAGCCGTACTTCAATGCTAATTCTTTCATGTTGTTGGGTTTTTAATTTCAATGCAAAAACAAAATGCCAGCGAGCGCAATGAGCGCTCGTTCTCATATTGTTGAGTGCAGCTTTTCTTTTGCAAAGATACGAAGAAGTGGGCAAAGGACAAAGAAACGGGGTGGTTTTCTCCATGTGGAGACCAGTTCTGTCCTTCTGTCGGTGTCTATTGGCAGCAGGAAAACGCCCACTATGGGAGCTAAAGCGCAAACAGTCTTCAGACCAAACGTCCGTGTTGCTGACGCTTGGTCTGAAGACTGTACACTCCACTAAGCCGTAATGGGGATGCCGTGCCTTAGATGCAGGCGACGGTAAGTCCTGCCATCACGATGCTTACCATCGACATGAGCTTGATGAGGATGTTGAGGCTCGGCCCGGAGGTGTCCTTGAACGGGTCGCCGACGGTGTCGCCCACGACGGTGGCCTTGTGGGTCGGTGAGCCTTTGCCGCCAAAGTTGCCTTCCTCGACATATTTCTTGGCGTTGTCCCATGCGCCACCCGAGTTGGCCATGAAGACGGCCAGGGTGAAGCCTCCGGCCAGTCCGCCCACCAGCAGACCGAGCACGCCAGCCACACCGAGCACCACTCCCACGATGATGGGGATGATGATGGCCAGCACGGCCGGGAAGATCATCTCGCGTTGTGCGCTGCGGGTGGAGATTTCCACGCAGCGTCCATAGTCGGGCGTGGCTTTTCCTTCAAGTATTCCCTTGATGGTGCGGAACTGGCGGCGTACCTCCTCCACCATCGTCCCGGCTGCGCGGCCTACTGCGCCCATCGTAAGACCGCTGAAGAGGAACGCCGTCATCACGCCGATAAACGCGCCCACGAGCACGCGCGGGTTCATCAAGTTGGCCTGAAAGAAGTTCATAAACTGGAGCATGTCGGCCGTGGAGGGGTCAAACACCTCGCCCGCTCCAGTGAGATACTGTGTGCCCGACTCCATGGCGCGGGTCATTGCGATCTTCACCTCTTCCACATAGGAGGCCAGCAAGGCCAAGGCGGTCAGGGCGGCGGAGCCGATGGCGAAGCCTTTTCCAGTGGCGGCGGTGGTGTTGCCGAGCGCATCCAGCTCGTCGGTGCGCTGGCGCACCTCATCGCCCAGCCCGCTCATCTCGGCGTTGCCGCCGGCATTGTCGGCGATAGGGCCGTAGGCGTCGGTGGCCAACGTGATGCCCAGTGTGGAGAGCATGCCCACGGCGGCGATGCCTATGCCGTAGAGACCCCGCGAAATGCTCTCGGTAGTGAGTGCCAACTCGAAGCCGTTGGCGCAGAGATAACTCAGCATGATGGCCACGGAGACGACAATCACGGGCAGACAGGTGGAGATCATGCCTGTGCCGATGCCCTTGATGATGACGGTGGCAGAACCCGTTTCGCCCGCCTCGGCAATGGATTTGGTCGGCTTGAAGCTCAAGGAGGTGTAGTACTCCGTGCCCTTACCGATGACGACACCGGCGAGCAGGCCGCAGATGACAGAGAAGGAGACACCCATCCAGTTGTCAATCTTCAGCGCATAGAGGATGCCAAAGGTGGCGAAGGCGATGAGGACGGCAGCTGTGTTGGTGCCCAGGCTCAGCGAGCCCAGCAGGTCTTTCATCGTTGCGCCCTCCTTGGTCTTGACAAGGAAGATGCCGATGAGCGATAGAAACACGCCGACGGCGGCGATGATCATCGGGGCAATGACGGCGCGGAGCTGCATGTCGCCATTGATGGCGAAGGCCGTGGCGCCCAGTGCGGCCGTGGAGAGGATGCTTCCGCAGTAGCTCTCGTAGAGGTCGGCTCCCATTCCGGCCACGTCGCCCACGTTGTCGCCCACGTTATCGGCAATGGTCGCAGGATTCCGGGGGTCGTCTTCGGGAATGTTGGCCTCCACCTTGCCCACGAGGTCGGCACCCACGTCGGCGGCCTTGGTGTAGATGCCGCCACCCACGCGGGCAAAAAGGGCCTGGGTCGATGCCCCCATGCCGAAGGTAAGCATCGTCGTGGTGATGGTGATCAGGGCCGCCTGCTCGCCTTGGTAGAAGGCGTTGAGCACCAGAAACCATACCGCAATGTCGAGCAGACCGAGTCCGACGACCGTCAGACCCATCACCGCGCCGCTGCGGAAGGCCACCTTCAGGGCGGGGCTGAGGCCTGTGCGGGCAGCGTTGGCGGTGCGTCCGGAAGCATAGGTGGCGGTCTTCATGCCGAAGAAACCGGCCAAACCGGAGAAGAGGCCGCCCGTGAGGAAGGCGAATGGCACCCAGGGATTCTGCACTTTCAGCCCATAGGCCATGAAGGCAAAGAGCAGGGCAAGCACGATGAAGGCAATCAGCACGACCTTGTACTGTTGCTTCAGATAGGCCATCGCGCCCTTGCGGACGTAGGCAGCAATCTCGCACATGCGGGGTGTGCCCTCTTCGGTGGTCAGCATTTGCTTGTAGAATGTCCAGGCAAAGCCTAAGGCCACAATCGAAGCCACGGGGACAATCCAAAAAATTGATGGTATTCCGTTCATGAATGAATAGGATAATAGGTAATACAAAATGTTAGTAATCGACTGCAAAAGAAAGAATTTTTTGTTGAACGACCAAGGAAAACAGGTTGTTTTTTGGGTAGAGTCGTGACTTTTTGCTCTTTCAGCCCCGTTGCACCTTAGTTTTCGCCTCAGATTGCTGTTGATTTCATGCCGTTGGGCTGCTGTAAGTGTTGGAGGCATAACGGGCTATGACATGACACTTATGGCAGCCAGATGCTGAAAGAAACAGTGGCAAAGAATGGAATAATGGTAAATGTCTCTTTATTTTTGTTCATTTCGGTATCATGGCCGTTTGGGTTGAGGCGTTGTTCTCGCGATAGATAGTCAGCCGTCTTGCCAAGCGCATACAACAGATTCAAACAGTGGACGAAAGAAAAATATCAGGACAAAACGCATGCCAGTTTTCCAAGCTTTGCCATAGGGGCTGAATCGCATGGTCATATAGGCTCTATCACGTTGCAATATGGGCTCTTTTGCATTGTAAAAGGGGCTTTATTGCAAAGCGATTTGGGCTGTTTTGTAACATCTTGATAATCAAACTATTATAGAAGTAGTATCGTTTCGGATGGTGGTCATTTCGCCTTGTCGGTATGTTCCTGCCCATGAATGTCTCCTTGCTTTGTGCTGCTCGCTACTGTGGGGAAAGGTGGCAGCAGACGGGGCGGCTGGTAGGCCAGTAGCTTCCCAATCGTTCTTTGTCTTGAACAAAATTGTAAAAAAAGTCTTTTGCTTCTTGTTTCTTCTGTAATAATTCTGTAATTTTGCAGCGGCTACTGAGTAACGCTCAATACGGAGTGGAAAGAAACCACATAGTTGCCGGCTATAACTTGGCTTGGTGGGTGGCCTATTAACACGCAAATACTTATTAGAAGTTCAATAGTGTTTAATTTAATTTTACTATTATGCTAACATGCAAATTTAAGAAATGGCGAGCCACGCTGGTCTTGCTATGCTTATCGGGGGGGGGTAAATGTAGCCTACGCCCAAGTTGCGAATGATGGAACGACTGATTATCAGACGCTAAAAGATGCGTTTGATGGTGCTGCCACTGGAAAAACAATTAAGGTCCTGAAGGACATTGAAGACTTCGGGGCAATTTCATTTACAAACAAAACACTGACGCTGAACCTGGATGGGCACACCGTAAGCGGAACAAGTATTACGGTAGGTGCTGGAGCAGCTTTTACCATTCAGACTAAAACGACTCCCGCTGTCACGGTAGATGCTGGGTATAACGTCTCTTACGATGCTGCCCAGTATGGCAAATTGTCGTTGACTGAATGGGTAGAAGCAGTGGATGGTGGACAAGTTACCATGACAAGTGGCATGGTAGAGTCCACGGATAATACTGCTTTTTTTGCCTTTGGTGACAAAACGGGAAAAACTTCCGTGTCGTCAAAGGTTACCATTAATGGTGGCTATGTCAAAGCACAGGAGGTTTGCGCCTCGCCACAAGGAAATGGCGCCGAAGTCATTATTGAAGGAGGCATCAACGGAGTGGTGCTTGAATCCTTGGACAACGCAGTGGTTGCTGGCAATGGAACATATACCGCCGATAAGAAACTGGGCGGTACAACCATTAACATTAAGGGTAGCAAGAAGAATCCATGCGTGCTGATTGGCCGTATACAGACTCTTGGTTATGTGGCCTGTGGCGTGTATCACCCGCAGCAGGGAAAGCTCACGATTGGCAACTATACCAAGATTGTGGCTCTTGGCGGCGCAGGTGTCGTGATGCGTGGCGGTGAACTCAACTTGGGTGGAACGACAAACATTGAGGTTGTCGCCACAGGTGATGCCAATCTTACAGGCAAAGTGGGCGATTCGCGAGTCGTTGTGGGCACGAGTGGAATTGTGTTCGACCGCGACTGCGGTTATTATGATGTGGCCAATACGAAGATAAAGGTCACTGGCGCTAACACCAGCGTGACCGGTTCTCACGCTGCCGTGCAAGTAATCAATGAGAATAATCACGACGTTTCCAACGTGATTTCCATCACAGGTGGAACCTTCTCTTCTGATGTGTCAGCATTTGTGGACGCTGACCATGACTTTTATCAAAAAGATGATAAATATTATGTGACGCGTTATGTGGCTCAGGTGGGCAATGAAAAATATACGAGCGTCTTGACAGCTGTGAATAAGGCAGCCGCAGGTGCTACGGTTCAGCTGTTGAAAAATGTGAGCATGGGCAACGCTTTCTCTGTGAGCAAGCAAGTCACCTTAGACCTTAATGGTAAGACTTTGACCATTCCTTATATAGAAGTAAACAAAGACGGCAATCTGACGATTAAGGATGGAATCGCTGCCCAAGCTGGTCAGGAAGGCGGTCAGCTTGTAGGCACTTCAGGTAATTATAGTGTTTATGTCCGAAAGGGCGGTGTGTTTACGCTCGAAAGTGGAACACTGACCAACAACTCTACCGTAGAGGGCACTTCTAATGTCGTGGTATGGGTAGAAGGCGACGCTTCTACTGCCGTGGCATCGACCGCCAATGTCAAGGGCGGAAAGATTGTGACGAATGGAACACCAGTCTTTGCACGTTATAATGGGGCTACAGTCAACGTCTCTGGCGGCGAGCTTGAAGGACACGGACTTGCTGCTATCGCCGGCAATGGCAGTAAGGGTATGGGTGGTACTACCATCAATATCTCTGGCGGCACGCTGACTGCGTACAACGCAGGAGGAGAGAACGATATGGCTTGCGGCGTGTATCATCCGCAGGATGGTGTGCTCAACATCACGGGCGGAACAATTAACGCCGTCGATGGCGTGGGCGTGCTGATGCGCAGCGGCCAGATGAAGATGACGGGTGGCGTGATAACCGCTACCGGAGATGCAAACAAGTCGGGTACGGTCGGCGATTCACGGGTAGTGGTCGGCAGAAGCGGCGTGGTGATAGACCGCGATGCTAACTATCCCGTGGCGGAGAATATGTCCCTGACCATAGATAAGGATGCAAAAGTGAGCGGC
>ERZ808252.2338-NODE-2338-length-11681-cov-3.910459_pt1 | contig 11681 bp, 10 predicted proteins | sample MGYA00521242_ERZ808252 | MGnify/ENA primary metagenome ERZ808252 (study PRJEB31516, sample SAMN03275581) | gut metagenome | biome: mammalia-associated habitat; material: feces | host: Papio cynocephalus | place: Kenya | collected 2012-08-07 ...
GTTTTCCGAACCTTGCCTTGACGAAAAATCTCTCGCCGAGGCTTCTTGCCAAATTATGCGGTGTTGCCTTAGAACAGAACGGACATCGAGGTCTCTTCGTAGATCCGCTGGATGGCGTCGGCAAAGACGGGCGCGACGTCGATGTAGCGGATCTTCTTGGGCGCGTTTTCGGGCGCGGGGATGGTGTTGAGCAGAGCCAGCTCCTTGATGCAGCTGTTTTCCAGACGCTCAAGCGCGGGGCCGGAGAGAACGCCGTGCGTTGCGCAGGCATAGACCTCCGTTGCGCCGCCGATCTCCACGATGGCCTTGGCCGCATTGCAAAGAGAACCGGCCGTGTCGACCATATCATCATAAAGAAGGCAGCGCTTGCCCTTGACGTCTCCGATGACGTTCATGACCTCGCACTGGTTGGCACGCTCGCGGCGCTTGTCGACGATGGCAAGGCCCATGCCCATCTTGTTGGCGAACGAACGGCTGCGGGCGACGGAGCCGACGTCGGGGGAGACAACGACCATTTCCTCGGGGTTGTCGAATTTGTCCAGGAAGTACTTTGTAAACACGGCGGTCGCGTGCAGGTTATCGACCGGAATGTCGAAGAAGCCCTGGATCTGCGAGGCGTGCAGATCCATCGTGAGCACGCGGTCTGCGCCGGCGGCTTCGATCATGTTGGCGACGAGCTTTGCCGAAATGGGGTCGCGGCCCTTGGCCTTGCGGTCCTGACGGGCATAGCCGAAGTAGGGCATGACGGCGGTGATGCGGCCGGCAGAGGCGCGGCGGCAGGCGTCGATCATGACAAGAAGTTCCATGAGGTTATCGTTGACGGGCTTGCAGGTGGACTGGACGATGAACACGTCGCTGCCGCGTACGGATTCGTTGATGCTGACGGAAACCTCGCCGTCGGCAAATTTGGCCACGGCGCAGTCGCCCATGGGCAGCCACAGCTTGCGGCAGACGCCCTCGGCGAACGGACGGTTGGCGTTGGCAGAGAACACCTTGACGTTTTTACCGTGCGAAATCATATGAAATTACCCCCATAATTTTTGAATTCCGTTTGTTCTTATGTTCTGTTTATTCAGCGGCTTGCACCGCAGGAATACGAATTACTTTTCCTTGATTTTGTGCTTGCTGGCCCAGTCCTTTTTGTTCTGCTGGCGGGCGCGGGCAATGGAAAGGGCCATGGCGGGAATGTCGTCGGTGATGGTAGAGCCCGCGGCAATGTATGCGCCCTCTCCGACGCGCACGGGCGCGATGAGGTTCGTGTTGCAGCCGATGAAGGCGTTGTCCTCGATCACCGTGCGGTATTTTTTTGCGCGGTCGTAGTTGACCGTCACGGTGCCGCAGCCGAAGTTGATGTTCTTGCCGACGTCGCTGTCTCCCACATAGGTCAGATGTGAGATCTTCGTGCCGTCGCCGATGGCGGAGTTTTTGATCTCCACGAAATCGCCCACGCGCACGCAGTTTCCGACGGAAGATCCGGGCCTTATATAGGCGAAGGGGCCCACGTGCGTGTCGTAGCCGATGGAAGAATTATAGACCTGCGAGGCGTTGACCTTCGTGCCGTCGCCGACGCGGGCATTCTCCAGATAGCTGTTCGGGCCGATGGTGCAGTTTTTGCCGACGGAGGTCTGTCCGCGCAGGATCGTTCCGGGCAGAAGCGCCGTGCCGGGGCCGACGTTGGCCGCGGGGTCAACGTAGGTCGTGTTGTAGTCCCAGATCTCGACGCCGTGCCTGGACAGCTCATAGAGCTTTGCCCGCGATAAAATGGGCTGCCAACTGGTCATTTCCTGTAGATCGGCCACGCCGTAGACGCCGTCGCGGTCGGTGTAGGGAACGCCGTGGTCTTTGAGAAATGCGGTGAAGATGAACTTTTCGTCCAGCGCCGCCATCAGGGCCTGGCGGGAAACGGAGCTCACGGGGCTTGCGATGGGCGCGGAATCAAACTGCTCTTCGTCGGCGGCGAACGGCAGGATGACCGCGGGGCCGGTCACGACGATGATGTCTTCTTCGGATTCGTCCGCCGTGGACAAAAATACGTGCAGCTGGTCGCTCGTTGCCTCGACAGAGGGGCAGCTGAAGTCGATATCGTCCGGGAAGCAGGCTCTTGCCTCGCGCTTGAACCGCTCGTGGCAGACCAAAAAGAACCGCCCAACGCCGCCGGCAATCAGAGAGGACGCCAGCCAGGAAAGCAAAGGCGTACCCATGATATTTTGCAGCATCATTGGGCGGGAAAAACCGGTTTTTGGCGTATCGTCGGGAATAAAAATTACTGCGGACAATCCGGCCAAAGCGTTCACACATCCTTTCATCCACACGGGGACTGGTCATAAGTACATACATTATAGCAGATGTTTTCCCTTTTGTATAGGAATTTCCACGGAAATTTCGGAAAAAATAAAGCGGGAAACCTTTTTTCGGAAAACAATACCGGAAAATTGCACGAAGAATTGCACATTGCGAAAAATTATGCTATACTGATTGGACAACTGCGAAAAAGAGGAAAAATCATGCTCGAACTGAAAGATCTTTGCTTCTCGGCTTCCGCGGAAGGCGGAACGGTAGACATTCTCAAGCATATCGATCTGACGGTGGACGACGGGAAGTTCATCGTCATCACCGGCCCCAACGGCGGCGGCAAAACGACGCTCGCAAAGGCCATCATGGGCCTCGTGACCCCGACGGCAGGCCAGATCATCTGGAACGGCGAGGACGTGACCGGCCTTTCCATCACCGACCGGGCAAAGCGCGGCATCTCCTACGGCTTCCAGCAGCCGCCGCGCTTCAAGGGCATCCGCGTGTCGGATCTTCTGAACGTTGCGGCGGGCAAGACGCTCGGTCACGACGAGGCGTGTTCGTACCTGACGAAGGTCGGACTTTGCGCAAGAGACTATCTCACGCGCGACGTGGACACGAGTCTTTCCGGCGGCGAGGTCAAGCGCATTGAGATCGCGACGATCCTTGCCAAGAATGCGAGCCTCATGCTCTTTGACGAGCCCGAGGCGGGCATCGACCTGTGGTCGTTCGCGCGGCTGACCGAGACGTTCCAGCGCCTGCACGACGAGGGCGGCCGGACGATCGTCATCATCTCGCACCAGGAGCGCATCATCCGTCTGGCCGACGAGATCGTGCTCATTTCCGGCGGACAGGTCACGGCCCGCGGCACGGCAGACGAAATGTATCCGCAGATCCTGGCCGAGACGGTCACGGGCTGCAATATGCTGGAGGTGGACGGAATATGCTGAACGACGTACAAAAGCACATCCTGGAGATCGTCGCCGATATGAAGGGCGAACAGGCGCCCGGCGCGGTCAACATCCGTTCCGACGGCCAGAAGGCCTACCGGCACAACACGGAAAATATCGAGATCGTCTCGAAGACCGACAAAGACGGCATCGACATCAAGATCAAGCCCTTTACGAAGCACGAGGACGTGCACATTCCGGTCGTGCTGACGAAGTCCGGTTTTCATGACATGGTCTATAACGACTTTTTTGTGGGCGAGGGCGCTGAGGTGACGATCGTTGCGGGCTGCGGCATCCACAACTGCGGCGACTGCGACTCCCAGCACGACGGCATCCACACGTTTTATGTCGAAAAGAACGCGAAGGTCACCTACATTGAAAAGCACTACGGCGAGGGCGAAGGCGCCGGCAAGCGCATTTTGAACCCGCAGACGATCGTCTATCTGGCTGAGGGCGCACAGATCACGATGCTTACCTCACAGATCGCGGGCGTCGACGACACGAAGCGCTACACCAAGGTCGTGGCCGAGGGGGAAAATTCCGAGGTCATGATCACGGAAAGGCTTCTGACGCACGCAGATCAGCACGCCGTGAGCGAGATGGACGTGATCTTAAACGGCGCGGGCTCGCGCACGAGAGTCATTTCGCGCTCGGTCGCAAAGGAAGAATCGACGCAGGTCTTCTATCCCAGAGTGCAGGGAAACGGCCCGTGCTTCGGCCACGTGTCGTGCGACGCGATCATCATGGGCACGGCGAAGGTCCGCGCGATCCCCGAAATTTCGTGCAACCACGTCGACGCGGGCCTTATTCACGAGGCCGCCATCGGCCGCATCGCAGGCGAGCAGCTGCTCAAGCTCGAAACGCTGGGATTGACGCCGGAAGAGGCTGAGGAAAAGATCCTCGAGGGCTTCCTGCGGTAATTGCAGAAAAATCAACACGGAAAAGCGGTACTTGGCGCGGTTCAGGTATCGCTTTTTTGCGGAGTAAGGAAATTTATGCAGAAAAACAAACTTCGGCATCTCATGCCGCAGCTGCGCGAGGTGTGGCGGCTGAGCCTGCCGGCGATCCTCACGCAGATCACGACGATCGCCATGCAGTACATTGACTCGGCGATGGTCGGAAGGCTTGGAGCCAACGCGTCGGCGGCCATCGGACTGGTCGCGTCGAGCACATGGCTGTTTAACGGCGTGTGCTATGCGCTTTCGGCGGGCTTTTCCGTGCAGGCGGCGCACCGCATCGGCGCGGGACTGGACCGGGAGGCACGATGCGTCGAGCGGCATGGGCTGCTTGCGGCGGCGGTCGTGTCGGCTTTTTTGTGCGCGCTCGGCATTGCCATTCATAAGGCGCTTCCGGTGTGGCTCGGCGGCGGCGCGGAAATTACGCAGGACGCGGGACGATACTTTCTGATGTTCTCGTGTATGCTGCCGTTTACGCAGATCTGCTCGCTCACATCGTCTTTTTTGCAGTGCGCAGGCGATATGCTGAGTCCGAGTATTCTGAACGCCGTCATGTGCGTGCTGGATGTTATTTTCAACGCGATCTTCATTCCACGGCTGGGCGTTCTGGGCGCGGGACTTGGCACGACGCTGGCCTGCGCGGTGGTGAGCGTGCTGATCCTGTATCAATGCGCGGGGAAAAATCCCATTCTGCGATTGCGCAGGGAGATGCGGGAATGGAAACCGGAAATCTTCAAAAAGGCGCTTCGCATCGGAACGCCCGTTGCGGTGCAGGAGGTCGCAATGTGTGGGGCCCAGGTCGTCTCGACGGCGATCATTGCGCCGCTGGGGGCGGTCGCGGTCGCGGCGAATGCGTTTGCCGTGACGGCCGAGAGCATCTGCTATATGCCGGGGTACGGCATCGCGAGTGCGGCAGCTGCGCTGGTGGGCCGGTTCGTCGGCGCGGGAGATATGGAAAACGCGAAGCGCTACGGCGATCTCTGCACCGGGCTCGGCGCGGCTTTGATGGCGGGGACGGGAGCGGTGATGATACTCGTGTGCCCAATGGTGTTCCGGATGCTCACGCCGGTTTTGGAGGTGCAGGAGCTGGCGGCGCGGGTGCTTCGCATCGAGCTTCTGGCAGAGCCGCTGTTCGGCGTGTCGATCGTGGCGGCGGGCGCTCTTCGCGGGGCGGGCGATACGCTCGTGCCGAGTCTTCTGAATCTCGGGAGCATCTGGCTCGTGCGCGTGGGAAGCGCGCTGGTGCTCGTGCGGCGCTTCGGGCTGATGGGAATGTGGATCGCGATGGCGGTCGAACTGTGCATCCGCGGGCTTCTGATGATCTGCCGGCAGAAGACGAGCCCATATTACAGGGAGAAATAGCGAAATTTGGAAAAACATCACAAAGCTGTGGATAAAATATGAAAAACGCGGGCAAACGTTACAGTTACATTACAGATCAGAGCCTTTGCTTGCAAACGGCGGCGGGTGCGCTTATACTGAACGCAGAAGTATGATAAGGAGGCGGAGTATGTTGAAGAAAACCGCTTGCCTGTTGATCTGCGTTTGTCTGCTGCTCTGCCTGAGTGTGCCCGCGCTGGCGCTTGACGGCGACGCGGCGTTTACCGATCAGGGGAGCATCCGCAATGTCGGCGCGGTACAGATGCTGGTGGATCTCGGACTCATTTCCGGCTACACCGACGGCACGTTCCGGCCCGGCAATTACATTACGCGCGAGGAAGTGGCGAAGCTCATCGCCATCTTGTGCACCGAAAACCCGCAGGCCCCGGCAGACGTCTATTTCTATGACGCGCAGAACTCGTGGGCGCTGAGCTACATCGGCTATTGCGCCGGACAGGGCATCATCGGCGGCGACGGCCTCGGCAGCTTCCGCCCGAAGGACAATGTGACGGCGCAGGAGCTGGCAAAAATGCTGCTCGTGATCTTAGGCCAAAGCCCGGAAAGCTACTCCGGCGCAGGCTGGGACGAGCGGGTGAACGCCGACGCGCAGACGTTCGGCATTTACTACGGACTCAAGGCGCAGGTAAGCCAGCCAGTGACGCGCGACAATGCGTGTCTGCTCATCTATAACGCGATGCGCTGCCCGGCGATCGCAGACCCCGAAGAGGTGGGGCTCAGCCGGTATGTGCTGGACGATCTGATGAGCCCGAAGTCGTATCTCGAGGTGCGCTACAGCCTCACGCGCTACACCGGCGTTCTGACGGGCAACGAATTTGCCGATCTGACCGGTACGGACGCGCGGCTCGATGCCGGCACGACGAAGCTGGCGGGGCACAAGGCGTTTGCCGCTTCGTCGGATCTGAGTATGCTCGGGCGCAATGTGGATATTTACGTCAAGGACGGACGCGTGGTCGGTATGCCGTGCGTCGTTTCAAGCGAGCTTTCCTATACGTTTGAAAACGCGCAGGCGCTTGGGAAGCTGCTTTCCGGCGGCGCGTTCAGCATGGCAGAAGACGCGCAGTACTACTATAATTTCAACCAGACGAGCGCGGAGGTGCTCTCGCGGGCGAATGCGCGGATGACCGTGATCGATCACGACGGCGATATGCAGTTTGACACGGTGCTGGCCGTGGGCTGCCAGGAGGCGGTCGTGACGGCGGTCTCTCCGTTGACGGTCGATCTCGGCCAGACGGTCCAGAGCGTGGAAAAATACAGCTTATCGGACGCGTTCGCGGTAGGCGACAAGGTCTGGTACATGGACATCGGCGGGCGCGGATTTATCCAGCCGGCGGACTGATACAGAATAACGAACACCCATCTTCCGAAGACTGGAAGGTGGGTGTTTTTGTATGCGGTGCCGCCCTAGCCCTTGAGGGTCATCTTTGCTTCTCGCAGGGCGTTCACGAGCGCGTCGACGTCTTCTCTGGTGTTATCGGCGCAGAACGAGACGCGCACCGAGCCGTCGATGACGGCGGGAGAAAGGCGCATGGCCTCCAAAACGTGGCTGCGGTGGCCCTTGGAGCAGGCAGAGCCCGCGGAGACGTAAATGCCTCGCGTTTGCAGGCAGTTGATGATGCCCTGTGAGCGAAGGCCGGGAAGAGACAGGTTCACGATGTGCGGCGCGTCCTGCTTGCCGATCAGCACAAGGCCGGGAATTTCCGCAGCTTTTTCGCGGCAGTAGTCGCGAAGGGCCTTCATCTGCGCGATCTCGGCTTGTACGTCTGCGCTTTCACACGCGGCGGCAAAGCCGCAGATGCCGGGGAGATTCTCCGTGCCGGAGCGGTAGTTTCCCTCCTGCCCGCCGCCGTGGATGAAGGGCGGGAGCGGAAGACCGGGCCGGATGAAGAGCGCGCCCACGCCCTTGGGGCCGTGAATTTTGTGGCCGGAGATGGAGATCAGATCCGCGCCAAGCGTCTTTGCTTTGAAGGGAATTTTCAAAAAGCCCTGTACGGCGTCGGTGTGGAACAGGGCAAGCGGGCTTAAGCGTCTGGTCGCGCGGACCATGTCGGCGATCGGCATGACGGCGCCGGATTCGTTGTTGACCATCATCACGGAAACGAGGATCGTATCGGGGCGAAGCGCGGCCTTGAGCGTGTCGACGGAAACGAAGCCCTCTTCGTCCGGCGGAAGATAGGTGACCTCGAAGCCCTTTGCCTCCAGCGCCTTGAACGGATGCAAAACGGCGTGGTGCTCGACGGCGGTGGTGATGATGTGATGGCCGCGCTTCCCAAGCCTTTCGCACGAGGAGAAGATGGCCCAGTTGTCGGCCTCGGTGCCGCCGGAGGTGAAGAAAACGCGCTCGGGTTCCGCGCCGAGAGAGGCGGCGACTGCCTTGCGGGCAGACTTCAGTTCGCGCTCGGCCTCGATCCCGAGATCGTGAACAGACGAGGGGTTTCCCCAGTGGTCACACAGAAGGCGATTGATGGCCTGCACGCAGGCGGCGCTGGGTTTGGTCGTGGCGGAGTTGTCGAGATAGATCATGTGGGTCTCCTCTTTTCTAAAGAGTGGGGAAATGAATTTGGTATGCCGTGACGCGGCGGCAAGAACGAATATGGCCGTGCGCAGGAAAAAAGATCACTTACCGACGCAGAAGCGTTCAAAAATTCGATTGGTGATATCCTCGCGGACCACGCGGCCGGTGGCCTCGCCGAGCGCTTCCATGGCGGCCTCGACATCGACCAGAACCGCGTCGGGCGTCATGCCGAGGGCCAGAGACGAAAGAGAAGCCTCGATCGCTTCGCGGGATCTTGCGATGGCGTCTGCCTGCCGGGCGTTGGTGAGGATCGAGCCGTCGCAGGGCGTTTCGTCCTCGAAGACCATGTCGAGCGCCTGCTCGAGAAGATCAAGGCCTTCGCCCTTTGCGCAGCTCACGGGGATGACGTAGGCGAACGGAAGCTCGCTGGGGTCAATGACGCAGGGAAGGTCCTGCTTGTTGAGAATTGCGATGGCCTCGGGCGCTTGCAGGGCGGCGTCCATCGCGGCCTCGTCCTCCGGGGTCAAAGGCTTTGAGCCGTCGACGACGAAAAGGGCCAGCTGGCAGAGCTGGGCGGCTTTCAAGGAACGCGCGACGCCCAGCTGCTCGACGGTATCGTCCGTTTCGCGGATGCCGGCGGTATCTAGCAGGCGCAGAAGGTGGCGGCCAAGGGTCACGGTCTGTTCGACGGCGTCGCGCGTGGTGCCGGGAATGGCGGTGACGATGACGCGTTCAAACCCGGCAAGGGCGTTGAGAAGGCTCGATTTTCCTGCGTTCGGTGCGCCTAAGATCGCGGTCTGGACGCCGTTTTTGATGAAATTGCCGCGCTCGCAGGACGAAAGAAGCGCGTCGAGTTCGCGCGAGGCGGTTTTCAGGGTATCTGCGTAGCTTTGCAGCGCGAACGGCTCGATGTCCTCGTCGGGATAGTCGAGCACGGCGTGAAAATGCGAACAGATGTCCATGAGACTGTCATAGATGGGATCGAGCTTTTTGCGAAGCACGCCGGCTACCTGACCTGCTGCGTTGGCGGCGGCGTCGGCGGTTTCGGCGTCGATGAGGTCGATGACGGCCTCGGCCTGCGTGAGGTCCATCTGGCCATTCAGAAAGGCGCGTTTGGTGAACTCGCCGGGCCCTGCCTGCCGGAAGCCGGCGGCGAAAAGCGCGGAAAGACCTGCGGTCAGGACGGCAGGAGAACCGTGGCACTGAAATTCCGCGGTATCCTCGCCGGTGTACGAATGCGGGGCGCGGGAGACGAAGACCATGGCCTCGTCGATGGGGCGGCCCTGCGCGTCAAAGAGCGTGCCGCGGGAGAGCCTGCGGTCGGGAAGATCAAGCAGACTTTTTTTGGAATAGAGCGAAAAAACGCGGTTTGCAAGTTCAATGCAGCCGTCTCCGGACATCCGCAGAATGCCGATGCCGCTGCGGTTTAAGCCGGTTGCGATGGCGGCGATGGGATGGGCCATGCGATCACCTCCGAAAAATTACTGGAAAATCACGTCGACGCCCTTGAGCATGAGGGGGTTGACGTCGAAAATGGCCTTGTCGCCGAGCTTGCAGGGGACGTCGGTCACGTCGACGACGGTGTGGAGCATTCCAATGTGCCCCAGAACCTTGCAGCGCTTGCCGCCGAGCAGCACGCTGTAGCCCTTGCGGCCGAAAATCAGGTGCTTGAGGTTCGAGAAAACGCCGCGCAGGCTGTCTTTTCTTCGGGTGAGGTCGTTTCCCATCTGGCAGCCGAAGCCGTTGTACCAGCCGATGGGAAGGATGGCGATGCGGGTGGGCTTCTTCGCCTTCCAGCCCGCGCCGTAGCCGCAGGTGTGCCCCTTGGGAAGCCAGCGCAGCTCGTCGACGCTTGCCTCTAAAACGCCGACGCGCTTGAGGTTATAGCTTCCCTTGAACGACAGCCTTCCGAGGATCGCAGAGCCGACGCGCACGGCGTCCATTGCATAATTGGGAAAGCGCAGAAGGCCTGCGGAATTGCAGCAGTGGCAGACGCCGACATCGAAGCCCTTCTCCTGAAGCTGCCGGATGACGGAGCGGAAGGCGACGACTTGAAGGTCGGTCGCTTTTTTATTACAGAAGGCAGAATGGAAGTGTGTGTAGATGCCGAGAAGCGCCAGACCGTCCATGTAGGAATAGATGTGAAGGAGCTTATCGATCTCGTTCGGCAGAAAGCCGTACCGGCCCATGCCGGTGTCGATCTCAATGTGCGCTTTGACCTTCTGCTTGCGCTGGGTGGCGATGCCGTTGAGAACGGCGGCGTCATCCTGGCTCGAAACGGTCAGGATCACGTCCAGATCGAGAAGCTGGTGCACCTCGTCGACGTCGCACGTCGGGCGGATCATGAGGATATTCTGGGTAAAGCCCGCGTCTCGCAGCTGCTTTGCATCGAGAACTTCCGTGACGCAGAAGGTCGTGATACCGGCGTCGCGGCAGATGGCGGCCAGAGGCACAAGACCGAGGCCGTAGCCGTTTCCCTTGACGACGGCGAACAGCTGCGCTTTTCCGGCGCGTTTTTTGAGCGTCTCCAGATTCTGACGGATGGCGGCGGAATCGACCGTGTAACGTTTCATGCGCGTGCTCCTCCGTGCTTATTTGCCGCGGTTGCGGATGAGATAGACTTTCTTGCGAAGCTCCTTGAAGACGGATGTGCCATGCTCGACAGCCCAGTAAATCGCGGGGGAGAGAACAAGGTCCATCTCGCCGACAAATTCCGTGAAATCGCCGCCGAAGCCCTGCTTGAAGCGGAACAGGCCATAAAGGGGATTGTCCTCGGAGACGTCGCCGGAGACGCCGCGGAAATCGTAGATGCGGCACCCTGTCTCCACGGCCCACTGGATCATGCGCCACTGTAATAAATAGTTGGGCATGAGGTTGCGGTGCTCGTTCGATGACGCGCCGTAGAGATACCAGACCTTGTCGCCGTAGTGGATGGCAAGCGTTCCGGCGATGGGTGTGCCGTTGGGGTCAAAGGCCATGTAGAGCCGGGCGTGCTCGCCGAGGTTATCGAGCATATTCGCAAAATATTCGGGCTTTCTGGTGACGAAGCCGTCGCGCACGCCGGTGGTGAGCATGAGGTCGGAGAAGGCCGGGACCATTTCCTTGCCGCAGATCTTGACCGTGACGCCCTTGCGTTCGGCCAGGCGGATGTTGTAGCGCCACTTCTGGTGGAAGTTCGCAAGAAGCTCGTCCTCGGTCTTTCCTTCGACGTTCAGGCGGAAAACGTAACGAGGCTGGATGGCCTCAAAGTTTTTGCCGCCTTCCTTGGACTGGAAGCCGAAGCTCTGAAGCATGGAGGAAAAGGCGGTGTTGCTGGAGGGAACGTCGGGGTCAATTTTGATGACGTAGGACTTGTATTTTTTCGCCAAGGCCTTCGCGCCGTCCAAAAGCTGCGAGAAGGTCTCGCGGTCGTCCAGATCGCACACGGGGCCGCGGCAGCCATACATTAACGTTCTGCCGATGCCGGGTACTTTGCGCGTCATGACGGCAAGGCTGCCTTTGATTTTTCCATCCGCACCGCGCACGGCGATGGCGTCCCAGGTCCACATGGGCTTCTGCTTGCCCCAGAGATAG
>ERZ808252.2340-NODE-2340-length-11670-cov-15.769092_pt1 | contig 11670 bp, 9 predicted proteins | sample MGYA00521242_ERZ808252 | MGnify/ENA primary metagenome ERZ808252 (study PRJEB31516, sample SAMN03275581) | gut metagenome | biome: mammalia-associated habitat; material: feces | host: Papio cynocephalus | place: Kenya | collected 2012-08-07 ...
AAGTGTCGCAGATGGCAGGGATGGACGGGCGAAACATGCTACCTAAGTGTCGCAGTTGGTGAGAATCGGGCGTGGAGGTGGAGCAAAATCGGTGCGAATGGGGTGAAAAATCGGCGGAAATAGCACGGAAGGCAGCGAAAATCGAATGAAAACAGCGGTAAAAGCCCTGTTTTGTTCTGATTTTTCAGACCACAAGATAAAATAAGGAGACAAAACAAGGGATAACAAGGCTTATAGAAACACTGCGGTCACAACATCTATATATCTCATTATCAGTACATATACGACAAAAAATGAAGTAAAGCACAAGCGGTAAAAAAACATTTCACTTTTTTGTCGAAGTTCCCTTGCCTCCCCTTTCCCCTCCTCCGCTATTGCGGCCCATCCGCCTCCCCTCCGCAGCGTGTCCGTCTTTCCTCCCCAGCCCAATCGCCTCCTCTCTGCAGCGTGTCCGCCTTTCCTCCGCAGCCCAATCACCTCCTCTCTGCAGCGTGTCCGTCTTTCCTCCCCAGCCCAATCGCCTCCTCTCTGCAGCGTGTCCGCCTTTCCTCCGCAGCCCATCCGTCTTTCCTCCCCAGCCCGACAGCCTTTCCTCTGCCATACCGCCTATATCGCATCCTAATTCAGCCGCTATCAGCCCGCCATCCAGCCCCTTTCACGACGCAATAGGGGCTGTATGGCAGGCTGGAGGGATGGCCACCTTACGGAGCGGATGGTCAAACAGACGTTGCTTGTGGTCTGCCTTGTGAATATTTTGTGTGTAATTTATGTAAATATATCTGCATTTTATATAACAAGGAAGGTCTCCGACTGTGTTTGCAGTACGACTAAATAATAAAGCAGACAATTGTATGTTGACGACGTGTTATATTGTATACAATTTGCTATAACACAATTGTATGCAAGAAGACAAAGAATATTTGGAGCAGTTCGCCAAAAGAGTGCGTATTCTCAGAGAAGAACAAGGAATCTCACAGGAGAAACTTGCAGCGAGGTCGGGACTTCATCGTACTTATATCGGTATGGTGGAACGGCTTGAACGTAACCCTTCATTAATTTGCATTCATAAGATTGCAAAAGGATTGGGTATAAATGTAAAGGATTTATTTTAATAACAATAATTGCTATTAGCCCATGAAGAAGTTTAAAATTTCAAATGACGAGGTGGCAGAATTATCAAACGCCCCTCATTATGAATTTCCCAAGTATGTCACCCAGTTTATAAACTTGGTGAACAGCAATGCTGGGGGTACACGCCCAAAGGTTGTTGGTCAGATGTCCGAACTTGTCAAGGAGTTTGACGGTAAAAATATTGAAGAATGGATCGCATGGTACACGGAGCGTTATCCTAATGCTGTAAATGACGCCACGGAAAAAGTTTGGACGATGTATGAGACCATGAAAGATGCATTCAACGCAATTACAAAAGACATGGTTGAAAATTGGGTGAAAGACCTTGTCTATGTTAAAACCTATTGTGGCATGAAATTCCAAACAGCCATAATATCCGCAATAGCCAACCAACTGAGCAAAGGCTGGAGGGAAGCTAATCCTGATGAGGAAGCAAAGGGTATTGACGGATTCATTGGTGAAAAGCCCTTGCAAATCAAGGCTTCGACATACAAATTAGAAGCACATCTTTCAGAGGTAATTGATGTTCCCATTGTCTATTACGACAAAAAGAAAGATGGTATAAGTATTGAATACAATCCTGTTGATTTTCAGTAGGATATTATAAAGGACAGGCTTCCGATGCCTGTCCTTTATAATGCCTGCTGTACAAGCTCGCTAAGTTTCTTTATTTTTGCACGATATGTGTTTTTGTCTTCTTTGAGGTTGGGTATATGGTTCATTTGAATAGGATGATAGTTGTCAAAATGCAACACCACGTAATAAGGTGAAGTGTGTGGATTAAACCCTATTTGCCCAACAACCCCATAATCTTTAAGTTGCCAATAAGGCGGTGAGGTCACAATAAGTTGCACCGATTCGTTGGGAAGCAATGACATATTGCGGCTGTCTCCGTTTATGAGAATGTGTTTGGTGGCCATTCTTAATTTGCTTTTTTGAAAAGTGTATGTGAAAAAGGCAGTGTTGTCAAATCAGAACGATTCTCATATTTCACCATATATGCACCAGTATTTTTGTCTTCGCTAATACTTTCTATATAATTCAATTCTATTTCCTTTTCTTGGTTCGTCATCACCTCACAATTCAAGGTTTCATTGAAATGCTTGATTTCCTTGCCTGAAGCTTTCCTGTTCGCAATAAATTCTTTGTGCGCATCAAAACGGTTTTTTATTAGATTATTGCACATGTCAATATCCAACTTATCTATCCCTTCACGTATAATGGTCTCAAATTCTGGGTCGATCTCATAGCCACAACTATTGCGTCCTAACAGTATGGCGGCTTGCATCGTTGTACCTGTTCCCAAAAAAGGATCTAACACCATATCTCCTTTTTGCGAGAACATATTTATCAGTCGGTAAGGCACCTCGAATGGATAAGCTGCGCTACGTTCGCGAGAGGAATCCTTTCGCATTTTCTGCTTTGTCCCTTTTACATCCCAAATGTCAGAAAACCATACATTGCGCTCTTCCCAAAAGAAAGAACTTTTCATTCGGCTAAGTTTTTCATCAGCTTTTTTGAACTCCCGTTTGCCGCCTTTGCGGAATATAAGTATCCATTCATGTTCAAGTGTGACATAAGCACCACAAGGCAGCATTCCGCTACCCATAAACTTGTTGGGTGCGTTTGTCTGTTTGCGCCAAATGATGTTGGGTAATCCGACAAAACCTAAATCAACACAGGCTTTTGATATGCGGCTATGGTTATTATAAAGAGCGAAATTTCCGTTTATTGTACGAGTAGCATCACCGATGTTGATACAAATGAAGCCGCCAACTTTCAATACACGGAAACATTCTTTCCAAACTTTATCCAATTCCTGGTGCATCAGTTCAAATGCATCTTCTGGGTTTTCCTCAAGCTTGTCGGCTATCCTATGATTTTGTTTTGACATTATATCGTCCCACATTTCTATCATAGGATAAGGAGGAGATGTAACAACCAAATCGATGCTGTTATCTTCCGTGTGTGTCATGTGCTGAGAAGCACCTATATATACAGAATGTTCTGTTATCATTGGAATGTGTTTTACGTTATATCGTTTTCTCTATTTCGGGCAACTCGTCAAGTCTGATCAAATAATCCACCTGCACACTCAGCAGCTTTGTTATCTGCATGAGTGTGTTTCTAATGATGGCAGGCAAGCATCCGAACACCATTTGCTCACCTTTTCCGGATTCTTGCCCAACTGTTCGACAGTCCACTTGTTGGTTTTGCCGTTGTCCACCAAGGCTGTTTTATACGATTGAGTTTTGAGTCCATTGCTTTTGTATGTTTCTAATTTTAATGCAAAGTTACTGTTTTTTACTTCAAAAAATGTGTAATTCGCAATAAGAAGGGCGTTTGCATACAAACTGTTAGCTATTTATTCACCTCTCATAGAGAGTGTAAACCAAACGGTGTCAGGCTTACAATAAAAGTAGGTGGACACAGTTTGTCTTATACTCTCGGACGGGAGGGGAGTAGGACGCTTCCATCCTGTGGGCGGAAGGCTTCCTGCTGGAGGGAGGATGCCGCGGGGCGGTGAACAGGTAGCTGCTGGGCGGGGAGCGGACTGCTTACAGCAGGAGACAGGATGCCGCGAGGCGGTGGACGGAAAGCCGCAGGGTGGAGGACGTGGTGGGGCTGTCGTTTAGAAGCCGAAGTCGATGGTGGCGGCGGTTTTCTCGACGGTGCTCTCGATGTTGTCGGGGAGGTTGCAGAAGAAGTCGATCTTGTTGTCGAGCCGCTTCTCCAGCTCGTCGATGGAGATGGCGTAGGCTTCGGGTCCGTCGTCGTGGAAGACGCTGGTGTGCTCGTACCAGAAGGCGATGCCGGAGTAGACGTTGCGGTGGGCGCGCTTCCAGACGATGGCGGCGTAGAAGTATTTGGGCACGATGATGTTGTTTCTCCTCATGAGGATCTGCGCCTCCTGGTCTATGGTGCCTCCCTTGCAGATGAAGAGGGTGTCGGCGGCGTCGAAGCGGCTGCTCTGGACGAAGTTGTAGATCCAGTTTTCCAGGTTGATCCACTGTCCTTTGTACTTGTGTGCGTTGCTGCTGCCGTTGAACTCCTTGTACTGTGGCTGCATGTTGGTGAGGTAGAAGGTCTGCTTGTTGACCTCTTGGCTGTATAGGCGGTCGTTGGACGGGCAGAGGTGTCCGTGGTCGAATCCCGAGCCGTAGATGCAGTCGGTGCCGTCGGGCTTGGTTTGGTAGTCGTCCATGGTGAGGTGCTGGGTGTCGAAGGGGTATTGCAGCTCCCCGCGGTCGGCGTGCCATCTCGATACGTTCTTCTTGCTGTTTTGCTTGGTCATGACGTAGCAGGTCCATCGGTTGGCCTTGAGGTCCCTGTCCCACTCCACGGAGAAGTTGACGCCGTCCTTGTCAAACGCCTTGTCGGCGGTCCTGTAGGCGATGAAGGTGCTGTTGCCGCCCTGCAGGTGGGGCACTTCGGTGCGCGTGGCCGCGGGGTCGGAGTAGACGGTGTTGGCGTTGTCGTTGCGTGTGGCGCTGGCTGTGCCGCCGTTGATGTCGTTGTCGCTGCCGCACGCGGTGAGCGTGAGGACGAGGAGCAGGAGGTGAAGGAGGGGCTTGATTTGCTGTTGGGTGCTGAGATGTTTCATTGTGTTGTTTCTCCCTTTATTGATGGCAGAAGAGAATGCCCGCCGTGGATGTTCTCTTGTCCTGTATTTTGTGCCGATGGGATAAATACAGAAAAATCCCATCATCCGTCATTGGGGATGATGGGGTTCTGCGTTGTGTCGTGTTTGCCGCTTACTTGGCGTAGATAATCTTGATGGTCTGGACGCGGAGCTGCACGCCTCCGCCCTGTGCCTCGGTGTAGAGGTTGGTGTAGACGAGGTTGTTGCCGCTGACTTCTACGGTGGCTGTGGCGTTGCCCACGTAGTCGGTGCCGTTGTATGCGTCGCAGGTCATGATGATGCGGGCGATTTTCTTCACGCCGGCAAAGATCATCTTGTTGTTCTTGTAGACGCGGAAGCCTCCGGTCTTCTCGTAGTACTTCGGGGTGTTGGTCTCTCCGTTGCCGTCGAAGGTGAGGGTGGTGCCGTCGCTGAACGTCACCGTCCCGGCGTCCTGTGCGTTCTCATAGTCGAGCGTTGAGCAGTCGATGGACACGCTCTCGGTGCCCGCCTCGGCCGCTGTGTTGGTCAGTGTGACGGTGGTTCCGCTGATGTTGAGCGCGTCGCCGGTGGGTGTGGAGGGCTGGTCGCCGCCGCCAGTGCCGCCGCCGTTGCTGTTGAGTGACACGAGGTAGGCCTTGTTGGTGGCCGTCTCGGGGGTGTTGCCCTTGTAGTTGGTCACCTTTCCGCAGACCACCACGTCGTCGCCCACGCTGATGTCGGTGCCCGAGGTGTACTTCTCGTTGTTCAGATAGTAGGCGCGGTAGACGCAGAACTGGTTGTCGGCCTTGCCGTCGTCGGAGATATAGAAGGTGGCTGTGCCGTAGCTGGTGTCGCCGTACTTCTGTGCTATGGACACGATCTTTCCCTTGATGTAGACGTCCTTGTCCGACACCTGGTCGGCTTCGAGCGAGGAGGCGTACTTGTTGGCCGCCACGCTGTTGTAGGGGTTGTCCTTCGTTCCGTCGCCAGTGGCCTCGCCCGTGGTGGGCGTGGAGGGCTGGTCGCCGCCCGTTCCCTCGGTGATGGAGAAGTTTTTCACCTCCCATGTGGTGGAGTTGCTGGTGGAGCAGACGAACTTAAACGCCACCACGACCTTCTTGCCGAGGTACTCCTGGGGCACGGCGATGGTGTTGGCGGCATAGAAGTCCCACGTGTTGGTGGCCGAGGCTACCGGTGTGTAGCCCAGCTTGGTCCATGTGGCGGTCTTTACGTCGCCGGTGTAGTCGCTGCTGATGTACATCTCGTGGTTGGCGAGGTCTGCGTCGTTGAAGACATAGCGTATGACATGGTCGAAGTTGATCACTGCCCCGCTGACCTGCGGGAGCGTGATTTCCGGCGAAACGAGCCATGCCTCGGTCTCGTCATATCCCGACCCGTTGTATCCTGTGGCCTTGGCGTAGCTGCTGCCGAGGCTCCATGCCGCTCCCTTCACGGTGACGGGGGTCCAGTCGGAGAGGTTGTCGTCGTTGTAAGGCAGGGAGTTTTCGCCCGGTGTGTCGTCTCCGCCCTGGCCCGGAATCTCGTAGGGCGCGGGCACGTCCTCGCAGCTTGTGAGGGCGGTAAATGACAGTGTGACGGCTGCTATGGCCATCATCTTGCAGAGTATCTTTTTCATAAGTTATTGTTTTTTCTTTGTTCGGATTATCCTTTTATTTGTTGTTCTCTTCGCCTACGGTCTCAATGTCCTTCTCGCTGCGGAGCAGGATCTGCCAGGTGTAGCCGTACCTTGATGGGTTGGTGGCGTAGACGGTGAAGATGCCCGTGAGGTTTACCTTTCCCGTGGGCATGGGCTTGGCCGCGAAGTCGGCGTAGGTGCTGCTGCGCACGACCATGAGCGACTGCGCCTTTCCGTTGACCTTGACCGTCCGGCTCACTCCGTTTCCGGCGTCCTTGTCGGCCTCCGGCGCCCATGCTCGCTTTCCGTCGGCGTTGGCCATCTCCACGTTCCTCAGGGTCATGAGCTTTCCTCTGTGCGACTTGATGTAGGCTTCGTCCTCCAGCTTGCTGACGTCGAACTCCTCGGGCTGCACCTTCGACGCGTCGGCTGTGCCGATGATCCTGAAGTGCTCGTTCCATGTGTTGAAGCTCATCCTGCTGGGGAATGTCCTTCCGCTGGTGTTGGTGTAGGGCGTTCCGACCTGCACGTTGTTGCCGTAGATGCCGATGTACAGCCCCTTGAGGTTGACGAGGATCTCCTGTCCGACGGGGAGCAGTCCGTAGAGTCCGCCCTTCTGTATGCAGATGAGCAGTCCCTGTCCGCTCTCGTCCTCCACGGCGACCTGGTTGTAGATGTTTCCGGCGATGTCGTTTCCGGTCACGCGGACCTTGATCTGCCAGTCCTCAGTGATGCGTATGGTGTCGTTGGCCACCGACGCGGGGAGCTTGTCGACGGTGTTTTCCTTGAGTTGCTGTATGGATATGAGCTTTGCCGGGTCCTCCTGGATGCTGTTGTTGCCGTAGGGCGGCAGCGCGTTGCCTCCGTTGGGGTCGCTCCAGTCGTCGTCCATGCACGATGTGGCTGTGCCGCCGAGCAGCAGGGCCACGATGATGAGCTTGATGTATTTGATCATTTTCATTGCTGTGGGAGTTGTTTAGAATTTGTATGCGATGTTCAGCATGGCGTTGGTGCCGTAGGCGTAGAACTTCATCGGGTTCCTGGAGAACTTGTAGGCGCGCGTGGTTGCTGTGCCGTCGGCCTTCGGTGTGCTGTAGTCGCTTCTGCTCTGCTCGTATCCTCCGGTGACGATGCTGGTGTTGTTGAGTATGTTGGTCACGGAGAGGTTGATGGAGAGCGAGCCTCGCTTGAGGTAGATGTTCTTCCCTATCGACCCGTCGATCATGAATCCTCCGTGTCCTTTTGCCTGCTCGAGGTTGTCGCGTATGGGCTCGTTGTTGAGTATGTCGCCGCGCACCTTGCATGCCGACTGGTAGCGGTAGTTGGGCGAGTAGGACAGGTAGATGCGGTCGTAGTAGTTGGCGTTGAGGTCGATGTACCATCCTCCGCTGTGGTAGCTCAGCCCGAGGCTTGCCGATGTGAGGGGCGTTCCGCTCTCGCGCATGCCTTTATTATATATGTGGTCCTCCACCAGTCCGTCGGCCACGTCGCCATATACGGTGGCGTCCTGCGACTTCATGTACTCCAGCTTGCCGTCGTTTGTGATCTTGGCGTCGCTGATCTGCCCGATGAGCTGGATGTCGAAGGCGCTGGTGACCTTGAACTTCAGTCCTGCCTCCACGCCGTAGTATTCCTTGTCCATGTCGGAGATGGAGACGTAGGTGAAGGAGTTGACGTCGTCCATGTAGAAGTTCTGCCAGTCGGCGGCGTTGGTCACGCGGCTGTAGTAGGCGTTGATGTTGGCGTGGAGCCATGCGCACTGCAGCTGGTATCCGGCCTCGGCGTTGAATATGCGCTCGTTCTTGAGGTTGCGCACGAAGTCGTTGTTGATCTCCGGGGAGATGAATGCGGCCTTTGCCTGTGGCGCCCTGTGCTCATAGGCCACCCCGAGGATGAGGGTGTTTCCCCTTCCGAGGTTGAGGTTGGCGCCCAGCTTTGCCCCTCCGTCGAGGAACTGTGCGGTGTGGCTCTTGCCGTAGGAGTTGTCCTTGGCCAGTCCGTTGCGCATCTTTCCGTCGCGCTGCATGCTGGTGTATCCGATCTTTCCTGCCACCATGTAGTGGAGTATGCCGACGTTCTCGGCGTAGCTGGTCCAGAGCTTTCCGTTGTTGACCAGGATGTTGTAGTTGTAGCCGAACTTGTCGCCCTCCTTCACTACTGCGTTGGGGTGGTTGAGGTCATACTGCACCTCGTCCGCGTCGGGGGCGTAGGTGCCTATGGCGTAGGTGTTGACGTTGTGGAACTGTGTGGCTCCGAGCAGGTCCTCCATCGTCTGGTAGTGCATTCCCTTGTTGGTCGCCCCCACGATGCCGAGGTTCCAGGTCTTGTCCTTGTCGATCTGCTTGTTGTAGGTGGATGACAGTGCTACGGTGAGGGCGTCGTTGTGCTTGGCCTGTATGTAGTACATGGCGTCCTGCCCCTGCGCCGATGCCTGCCGGTTGCTGTAGTAGAGCCTGTCCCATTGTATCTGGCGGTTGGCCTTGTCGCCCGACCAGTAGTCGTAGGCCTCCTGCCAGTTGGCCAGTGCCGATGCGCTGCGGTAGGAGGTGTTGGTGTCGTCCCAGATGTCATAGTAGCTGCTGGGCATGTTCTTCCAGTAGTTGGGATGGGGGTTGTCGGCGTTGTTGTAGTTGAGCTTGGTGCTCTTGTACATGCTGTATCTGCCGAGCAGCGAGGTGGTGAGCTTGTCGTTGTCGGAGATCTTCCAGTCCCAGGTGAGCAGCGCCGTGGGCGCGAAGTCGTTCACGATGCGCGAGTTGCGCTTCTTCCCGTTCTGGTATCCCCAGTAGGGATTGTAGAATCTGTCGTTGGCCATCCAGTACATCTCGTCCGTGCCTGCGCCCTGCGATGCCCGCTCTGTGGGGTTGCCCCATGTGGTGAGGGATAGGGAGTGTGCGCCCTGGCCGAACACCTTCTGCACGCCGAGGAAGTAGGACAGCGCGTTGTAGAACGTGCCCTCCACGTATCCCTCGTTTGCCCACCGGTAGGTGACGTTGCCGGAGAATGCCCATCCCTTCTCGCTCAGGCCGGTGTTGAAGGTGTACATGCCGCGCAGGATGTAGCTGCGGTTGGTCCCCGAGAGGGTGATGCGGTGGCCGGCGGGCATGCTGGCGGGCCGGAAGTTGTAGTTGTTCGACCCCGCCATGGCCGGGAAGGCGAAGGTGTTGGACTCGTAGGGCAGCGCAAACTCGCGGTTCTTCGTCTGCTGGTTCAGCCCGCCCACGCCCGAGTAGCGAAACTGCCCCGTCTCCATGTCGTTCAGGGGCACGCCGTTGGCGTAGACGTCGTTGTACTTCTGGTTGAGCGCCCGGTAGCGGAAGCGCACCGGGGAGAAGAGGTATCCCACCTCGCTTGCGTAGATGTTGTTGTTGGAGTTGACGATGGTCACGTTCTGCGACATGTCGTCATCCTCTCCGAGCTGTGCCTCGGTAAACGTGAAAGCGGACTCCGGCAGGGCCGGGCTTTGCTGTTCGGTGGAATCATTGGGATTCTGTGCCTGGGCCAACGATGCGGAGCATAATGCCGTCAAGGCCAGTATCAGATTCTTTTGCTTCATAAAATGAGTTGAATTAAGATGGGCAAAATTAAGCTTTTTACAGAAATCCAACAAATATTCCCCCCTCCTTTTCCGCACTTTTCAAAATCTTAACACATTTGTAATAAAGATGTAGTGGTTTATCTGCGCCGTGAAGGCTATAAAATAAAAATATATGCTTACCTTTACCGCCCAAAAAGAAACAACAAGAAAAATACGTTTACGCAATGAAAAAGTTCAACATCATTTTGCTTCTCGCCCTCTGCCTCGCCTCGCTGGGCACCCGCGCGCAGAAGAAGTTTGCCTGCTACGGGGTGGGCTTCTACAACCAGGAGAACCTCTTCGACACCTGCCACGACGAGGGGAAGCGCGACTACGACTTCCTGCCCACCGGCTCCTACCGCTGGAACGGGATGAAGTACACCCACAAGCTCCACAACATGGCGCGCGCCCTGGCCGACATGGGCACCGACAAGCTGCCCGGAGTGGGCTGCGCCGTGATCGGGATGAGCGAGGTGGAGAACGACAAGGTGCTCGATGACCTCACCGCCCAGCCCCCATTGAAGGCCCGCGGCTACAAGTATGTGCACATCGAGGGGCCCGACCGCCGCGGCATCGACTGCGCCCTGCTGTACAACCCGGAGTTCTTCACCGTGCGCAACGCCAAGCTCGTGCGCTACAAGCCGGAGCTGGAGAAGGACAGCGCCTTCCTCACCCGCGGCTTCCTCACCGTGAGCGGCGACCTCGCCGGGGAGCACGTCGCGTTCGTCGTGTGCCACTGGCCCAGCCGATTCTCCACCTCCTTCTACCGCGAGTCGGGCGGAAGGCAGGTCAGGGCGCTCAAGGACTCGCTCCTGCGCGACGACCCCAACGTCAAGGTCTTCGTGATGGGCGACATGAACGACGACCCCAACAACAAGAGCATGACCGACTGCCTGGGCTGCAAGCCCGAGGTGGACCAGGTGGGGAAGGGCGAGATGTACAACCCCTTCTACGACATTCTGGTCAAGGAGGGACAGGGTACCCTCTTCTACAACGGCTCGTGGAACCTCTTCGACCAGATCGTCATGACCCCCAACCTGCTCAACCCAAAGGGCAAGAAGGACTACTCCACGCTGAAGTTCTTCAAAAACCAGGTCTTCCGCCGCGACTACCTCATCCAGACCGAGGGCAAATACAAGGGCTCACCGAAGCGCACCCATGCCGGAGGGTCATGGCTCGACGGCTTCAGCGACCACCTGCCCGTGGTGGTCTACCTGGTGAAGGAGGTGAAGTGATGGGCGCATGGGGGATTGGCGGACCCGCATCCGCCCCCCCGTCCGTGCGCAGGACTCCTCTCTTTCATATAATGTCCGTCCCCTTTTGAATGATATCCGTCCTCCTTTCGGACAATGGAAAGTCCCCCTTTTGGATGACGTCCGTCCCCCGTTAGGATAAAAAACCAAGCAGGAGGCAAGCACCGACTACGGCGTTTGCCTCCTGCTTGTCTCATTCCCAGCCCATAGGCAGCTGTGGACGGGTCATGACCTCCGTCCCCAGACAACCCAAACATTTTGGTGTCAGGGCGTAAATCGGGGGAATAAATTTTGGTATCAGTCCATAAATCGGGAGAAAACATTTTGGTATCAGGCCATATTTTGCCCCAAAACATTTTGGTGTCAGGGATTTTTCATTTAGCTTTGTGGGCAAAAACAGGTGATGGCAGACATGATATTCAAGCGTAAGATCTATTCCAAGCTAAAGGAATGGAAAGAGACATCCAAC
>ERZ808252.2341-NODE-2341-length-11670-cov-2.733965_pt1 | contig 11670 bp, 7 predicted proteins | sample MGYA00521242_ERZ808252 | MGnify/ENA primary metagenome ERZ808252 (study PRJEB31516, sample SAMN03275581) | gut metagenome | biome: mammalia-associated habitat; material: feces | host: Papio cynocephalus | place: Kenya | collected 2012-08-07 ...
GGCAAGAGCCCCCTACTATCCGTATTTTTTCTCTATTCTACAATTAAAATACGGTGGTGTCAATTGCAATTATTGCCAAAAAGTATTGCATTTTTCACTGCAATTTTTTACAAAGAACGATCGATACGAAAAAACACAAATCAAGACAAAAATCTTTGAATTATGCGAAGATTAAAACGAGGTCGTCAGTCCGGATTCCGTTTTTCAAAAAACGAATCAAAAATGCACGTCTAAATTCAAATATTCCGAGAAGTACGTACAAAAAAACACAAGATTTTTAGATCCTGTGCTTTTTATGTTTTGTAGCTATCTGTCCAAAGTTGTTTCCTATGGTTTATGTTCTCTTCGAGTAGTAGAATTTTTTGAAATAGCAATACTGTGCGGCGTCGTAAGCGTTGTCCGATTTTTCGTTCTTAAGATATTCGAAAGAAACGCTGTTAAACACCTCGGCAAGACAATATTTTTCCGCTTTTTCTTCAAGTTTTTTGCGATACTCGTTTACATGAACATAGTCGCCGCACAAAACGATTCTTCGCGGCACGCAAATCGTCATCACGGCGGAAAGCGTATATGCCGTAACGTCGGCAATTCTTTCGAGCAGTTCAAGCGCGTCGGCGTCTTTTTGGTCGATGAGTTCGACGAAATCGAAAATATCAGCAACGGCTTTTCCTCTTGCGGAAAGCGCGTCTATTATGGCGTTGTTTCCGATTATCGACGCCAGATTAGCCGCCGTTCCGTCCTCGCTCTGCACGGGAATATACCCGATTTCGCCGTCATAATTATGCTCGCCGCTGAAAAGTTTATCGTTATAGATAAACGCCATAGAGCAGCCCTCGCCAATCAGCATGAACACAAAATTCCCGTAATTTTCCGATTTTTTCTTCAGATAGTGCGCGATAGTTTTCGTCTTGACCGTTCCGCACACATAGGCCTCTATCCCGTATTTTTCTTCGATCGCCTTACCGATCGGAACGGGTTCGTCGCCGATGAGATCGCAATATCTTTCGAGAATCCCGTTTTCCGCGTCGACAAGCCCCGGACTCGACACGCCGATTCCGCATATCCCCTTTGGCGAGTTGTTTTTTATGATATCGTCGACGCAATCGAATATCGACGAAATAAGATCGGTCGAGGACACTTTGAATCTGTCGTATTTCTTTTCGTAAACATAAAGGGTGGTTCCCGCAAAATTCATAAGAATCCCGGAAACCTTGTGCGCGGTGAATTTTATTCCGATAAACCTTCCGCCGTCGGGGTTTATTCTGTAAATTTCGGACTTGCGCCCGACGCCGTCGCCCCTTTTCCCCGATTGATAAATAAGCCCGTTCTGAGTCAGGTAATCGATATAGTTCAGAACGACTTCCATCGACAATCCGCTTAGTTTCTTGATTTCCGATTTTGAAGAATCGGGATTTTCCCTTATCACGTTCAAAACATAGTATATTCTGTTGAATTTTCTCTTTTCGACCATTAACATTACGATACGATCCCCCGCCGCAAGCCGTTTTTTAATGCGTTTACACGCAGTTTTTTCTTTTGTCGCTTTATCTCATTGACTTTTTCCATTTTACCATATACAATATCAATAATCAAGCGATTATTTTTTTTATCAATTTAATCGGTTTCGATTTAATATATTAAGGAGAGAATATGACAAAGATCGGCAAAAAAATCTCTGATAAACTGAGCGTTGTTCTTCCCGGAGAACTTAACGTTTGCGGTTACGGCGGAAAGCTCGTGAGATATACGATAGAAAAGCAACTGACCGACGGAGAAACTTGGAAAATTTTCGTCGAGCAGTTCAGGCTATATTCCGACCATGACAAATGCTGGCGCGGCGAATATTGGGGAAAAATGATGCGCGGCGGCGTTTTAACTTACGTCGCGACGAAAGATCGCGCGCTTTACGACGCGCTTACGGACACCGTCAAAGACTTGCTGTCCTCCGCCGACGAAAACGGTAGGATTTCGACCTATCCCCCCGATAACGAACTTATAGGCTGGGATATGTGGGTAAGAAAATACGTTATGCTCGGACTCGAATATTATTACGAGATCTGCGACGACGACCGTTTAAAAAAGCAAATTCTCGACGCACTCGTGAAAGAAGCCGATTACATCGTCAAAAGAATCGGAAACGGAAAAGGTCAGAAAAGTATTTTCGGAACTTCTCAAGTTTACGGCGGACTGAACTCTTGCTCGATCCTCGAACCGTTCGTAAAACTTTACGGATTGACTGGATATTCGCGCTTTTTCGATTTTTCCACGATGCTGATCGAAAGCGGTTTATGCAAGGATTTCAATCTGATTCAAACGTTCCTGTCGGGAGACACGCCGCCATACAAACTTAAACACACAAAAGCTTACGAGATGATGAGTTGCATGGAAGGGGTTCTCGAATACTACGAATACACGGGGAAAGAAGAACTTCTCACGGCGGTCGAAAACTTCGTCGCGCTCATTCTCGAAACCGACTACACACTGATCGGAAGCTGCGGCTGTACTCACGAACTTTTCGACAATTCGACTGCTCGGCAAACGGAATATTCCGAAGAGGTCATGCAAGAAACTTGCGTTACCGTGACTTTAATGAAACTTTGTTTCAAACTGCTTCTTCTGACGGGAAAGGCGGAATATGCAAGGGTTATCGAGCATTCAGCGCTGAACGCGATGTTCGGGGCGGTTAACAACGAGAACCAAACGATGAAACGAGCCGACGCGATGGTCTATTCGAGCGGCTATCCCGAAAAAGTCGAACACGAACCCTACCCGTTCGACAGTTACAGCCCGCTTTATATGAACAGACGCGGGCGCAAAATCGGCGGTTTCAAAAAAATGCAAAAAGGCAGATCGTACGGTTGCTGCGCTTGCATCGGCAGCGCGGGAACGGCCATCGCCGCACTCGAAGTCGCTCTCCGCTCGGAAGACTGCCTGTTTATAGAAAGATTTTGCGATTTTAAACTTGACACGCACGTCGGAAAAGTTCACGTTAAAGTATGCGGATATGCCGACGAATTTGGCGGCGACAAATCGAATTTTATCGTCGATTCGGACGGCGCGACAGATTTCGCCGTGCGTATTCCGAAAAAAGCTACCTCTTTTTCGGCGACGATCGACGGAGAAAAAGCCGAGGGTTCGATCGTCGACGGTTATTTTATAATCGAAAACAGAAAATGGAACGGCGAAAAAATCGAAATATCTTGTCCACAACCCGTTACGGTGGAAAGGCTTAACGGAAAAATAGCGTTCACGAAAGGCGAAGTCGTCCTTGCGCGCGATTGCAGACTGGACGAAGTCGACAAACCCGTGCGTTTGAAAAACGGCGAACCTCTCGCTTACGAAAAATTTGACAATCAAACTTTCGAAAGCAACGTCGCCTTTGAAATAACCACGGAAAACGGAAAAATCAAAGTATGCGACTACGCACAGGCGGGCAAAAATTACGACGACGAAAATTGCAATATAACCGTCTGGCAAAACACGTAAAAATTCCGCTCTCAACTCAAGGAGAAAAAGATGAAAGCAATTCCCGAATATTTTAATCAACCTCTCAACGAAGCAATAGAACGTTTCGAAAAACTTCCCCGCGAAGCGTCGTTCTTTTTCGTAACCGACACGCACTACCGAGATTGCGCACATGTTGCCACCCCGCTCATCAAAGCGTTCGCAAAAAAAACGGGCGTCAACAAACTCTTTTCGGGCGGCGATTATGCCTTTGCGTTCGGAACGAAAGAACAATGCCTCACGGATACCGAAAAATCACTCGATTATCTGAGCGAAGTCAAACCCGAACTCGACTTCTTTTCCGCGCGCGGCAACCACGACATAACGATTAAATTCTCGCGCGAAGAAAAAACCGGATATACGCATCCGAAAGCTTTGACAGACGCGTTTATTATGAGCCGAAACTCGCCCGCAACCGCGACTATGCAAGGCGAATCGTGCTATTATGCGGACTATCCCGAAGAGAAAGTCCGCTACGTTGTCGTAAACACGAGCGACAGCCAGAGCGACGACGAAAATCAATATTGGGGCGTTCGTTACAGCATAAGCCAACCTCAACTCGAATGGATCGCCAACAACGCTTTCGACTTGAAAGACAAACCCGATTGGTCGATAATCGTTTTCGGGCATATTCCGTGCTCAACGCAACTCGACCCGGAAGGCGCTCCCCCTCTGAAACCGCTTAAAGAACTGCTTGCCGCGTTCAAAAACAGACGGGCTTGCGAATACGGCAATTTCGAGAACGCGAAAGGCGAACTCGTCGCATATATCTGCGGACATAACCATGCCGACCGAAATGCGACTGAGGACGGCGTTCTTCACATTTCGACGGGTTCCGAAGCATATTACCACGACGACGTGTGGCAACGAACCCTCGGAGCGGCGAGCGAAACCATCGTCGACGTGTTCGCCCTCGATAAAGCCGCGCGCAAGCTTTACGCCGTGAGAATCGGCGCGGGTAAAGACCGCGTTTTCGATTATTGATCGGAAATCAATTTCCGCTCAGCGCGTCGTCCGATCAATTTTAAAAAAAACTTAAAAAAGAGCAGTCCGTTTGAGGGCTGCTCTTTCGATTATCTCCCGGTAAAAACATTAAAGCCGATTGTCCGAGAACGACTTTTTAGCAATCAGTTTATAAACCGCGAAAAACAATCCGAAAACGATCGTCGAGATCGCAGAGATTGCGACAAGGCTCAAAAACGTTCCGTTCCACCCGCTTTTGTCGGCGATCAGCCCGAGTCCGTAAGTGGAAATGGTACTTCCGACGTACGCCGCGCCGTTCATAACGCCCGCATAAAACCCGGACGATTTTTTATCGGGCACGCTCATAGGCACTTTTCCGGTCATAATATTGCCGAATCCGTAAAGCAGACAAGACGAAAAACCCGAACCGATAAACAGCAAAACGACGGACACGCAAGCCACGCCCGCATAGGCAACCGCCACGAACGCCGCAGTCGCCGCCATAAATATCACTCCGAACAAAATGAAGTCTTTCACTCGCTTGTTGCAAGCCACGCCGATGAAATTGCCGAGTATTCCGAACAACGGAATAACGAGCGACGTCACGACGGACACCGACTCGTCGAAATTAAACTTTTCGATAAGCACAGACGGAAACCATACGCCTATCCCGTCGCGCACAACGCTCGAAACCGCGCTCATGACGGCGAGAACGCAAATATACACGACAAGATTTTTCGGAGTAAGCACGCTTTCCCCCGCTTGATCGGCCGACGGCTTTTCCGACGGTGCCACGGACTTTTCCGACGAACCGGGGTTCGTGAAAGCGGGATAAAAGATCAACCAGACGACCGAAACCAAGGACGAAACGATAAAGCCCGTCGTAAATATCGCGGTGAACGAGGCGATCTTTATGTAAAGCGAACTCAACCCGTAAGTCAAAATCAGCCCGACGGGAGTCGTCGTGCCGATAATCACGATCGCTTTGTCGAAATCTTTCGTTTCGAGATTTTCCGCAAGCGTTCTCACGATGAGCGGCCATAAGAGCGAAAGCGTGAACCCGTTCAGAATCCATAAATATTTTATGGGATAGAAAACGGTGAGCAGTCTTACGATAATGTTTATGATCGCGGACACGGCAAGTGCGCACGATACGAGATACCGCGAATTATAGTGCTTGCTGAGTACGCCGTGAATGATCTGCCCCGCCCCGTAAGAAAAGAAAAAGAAGGTCGAAACAAGCCCCGCTTCCGCATGATTTACGTTGAAAAAAGGCATAATGCAGTTGATATTCGCATTGTAACTGTATTTTGTGAGATAGGTCGAAACGTAAACGAGCCAACACAGCGCTATCAGCCGACCGTTTTTCTTTTTTTGTTCAATCATAGTTTTTCCCGCCCGTTTTTTGTCGGCGGGCACAATTATACCATCGGACGGAAAAGTACTCAACCTTTTGAGTCCGTTTATCCGATTTTTTTCATATATAACAAGGCGGTATGTATATCAGAGCAATATTCGCCGTCGCGTGTGCGGATAAAGAGGTCGTTCAGATCCGCGCCGTATGAATTGAGCGCGTCGCCTCTCGCCACGTATTTCACGTCGCTTCCGAAGCAACTTACACGATAAACGAATCCGTCGTCAAGCCCCGCGAACTTATATTTTCTCTGCTCCTCGTTGAACGGATTTACGATCTTATATAAAAATGCAACCGCTTCCGTCTTGTCGGCGGAAACTATCGTTCTGACGCTCGCAAACCCGTCGAAAGAAGTCGAAGAAATGTAATTCTCGCCATACTCGATAAGCGCTCTGTGCTTTTTATAAAACTCGATCTGCAACGCAATTTCTTCTTTTTCTTCGTCGGTCAGCCGCCTTACGTCGAGTTCGTACCCAAGAACGCAAGACGCGGCGACGGCAAATCTGTCGCACAGACGAGTTTTTCGGTCGAGCCAAGGCGTGAGCGCTTCGCCCGCATGAGCCGAAACCGCACTTTGCGGGTATCCCGCAAGCGTGCCGTCCTGAATAAACACCCGAGCGAGCGCGTCGGTCGTATCGCTCGCCCATATTTGTGGCATGTAATACAGCATGCCGAGATCGAACCGTCCGCCGCCCGCGGCGCAACCTTCGAACAAAACGTTCGGAAAAGACTTTTTTAATTTTTCAAGCACGGAATACAACCCGACGTAATATCTGTAATCGTAATCGACTCCGCCGCTTTCGTATTGTCCGTAAGCGTCGGTAACGTTTCTGTTGCAGTCCCATTTGACGTAATCCGCGCCGTATTCTTTTATCAGCCGCCCGACGCTTTCGAAAACGAACTCCCGAACCTCGGATTTTGTCAAATCGAGCCAAAGTTGATTGCGCATAAGAAACGGTTGCCGAACGGGATTTCTCATAACCCAATCGGGATGAGCCTTAAACAAATCGCTTTCGGGACTGATCATTTCCGGCTCTATCCACACGCCGAGCATAAGCCCTTTTTCATGCAGTTCATCCGACAAACTTTTCAGCCCGCCCGTTTTCTTTTCGTTATCGAACCAGTCGCCGAGCGCGCGGTCGGCGGAATCCCTTTTTCCGAACCATCCGTCGTCGACGACGAGCCCTTCGATTCCGAGTTTCTTCGCTTCTTCCGCATAAAGGCGCAAATCGTCGCGAGTGAAATCGTAACTCAGCCCGCCCCAAACGTTAAGCAAAACCGGGCGTTCTTTTTTATGCATTGTCGGAACGATATGATTGTTTACGAAAGAATGAAAACTCCTTGCCACGGCGGAATCGTCCGCTCCGAAAGTCATCGCGGCTTCCGGCGTATGGAAACTTTCCGTCGGCTTTATTTCTCTTTCCCCGCCGAAGTCGTTAAGCCCCGTCATAACGCGAGTCAGTTTCATCGGCGACGTTTCGACAACTTCTCTGTGGTTGCCCGAATATACGAGATTAAACGCATAAGTACCGCTATAGGTCGATTTAACGACCATAAACGGATTTGCCGAATGCGACGAAACGCCACTTACGGTACCGCTTGAAAAGACGCCCGCGTCGAGATGATTTTTAGCTCTTCCGCGCTCGCGCCCCCAAGCGCCCCTATACGTATAAATATCGTAACCGCCGCCGTCGAGGTCGAGCTGACAGCTCATAAGTCTGTCGAGTCGAATCGTCTTTTGCGAATCGTTCGTAAGTTTTGCGGACGGCAATCACGTCGGTATCGTCGAACACCGAATAAAACTGCCGAAGTTCCAAACCGTATTCTTCGTCGGTAAAAATAAGGCAAAGCGTTTCGCTTGCCTTAAACGAACTCGGAAGCCCCGGTATCTGCGGTTTTTCCGTAACGACGGCGGACTTAAACAAAAACTTATTCGCAAAGCCGCCGTCGGCATTTTTGACGAGCAGCGAAAACGCCCGATCGCAGCCCATACCGTAACATGAAAAAGTCGTTCTTGCCGTTATAATGTCGTCGCTCGACGAGTGGCAATACTTTCTCTTGTGCGAAGTGAAAATATCGTAATCGGACATATAGCCCAACTTTTTGCCGTAATACACGATCTCGAGAAGCTCGTCGTATGCGCAAAAAATCAAACTTGTCGCGGGGGTGTCGATTTTAATATATTTTTTCCCGATCGTTATCATTCCGAGCCGTTCCCGCTTACTTATATTTCACGCCGTATTTATCGAGAAGGGAGTGAAGTTCCGAGGTATCGACTTCGCTGCATTTTATCTTCTTTTTTGCGGCGATTGCGGCGGCGTACCCCGCACTTTCGCCTATGTTGCAAATTATGGGCATTATTCTGTAAGCCGACTGCGCCTCGTGCGTGGCGGAAATACATCTTCCCGCGACAAGCAGATTACCGATGTTTTCGGGCAAAAGCGATCTGTACGGTATCGTATAATACTTCGTCCGATCGAGATAAATAAGGTGCGTACCCGTACCGTCGGGACTATGTAAGTCAATTTCATAGCATCCGCAAGCGACTGCGTCGTCGAACTTTCTGTACGACAGCACGTCATCTTTCGTCCAGACGTATTTTCCCGTTATCATGCGGCTTTCTCTGATGCCGATTTCGGGAGCGGTGAGCAAAAGAACGGAATTGCGGAAACATTCGAAATTTTCCTTTAAAAACGCGTACATTTCAAACACTTGCTCGCGCGCGATGAACTGTGCCTTCGTAACATCCGCGGGATCGGTCGGATCGAGCCCCACTACCCGCGTGGTATTGAAATGCAGAATGCCTTTCGCAACGTGCTTGAATATCAGCACATTTTCGCGCACGTTTTTGATTCTGCCCTCTTCGCGGAATTTTTTATAAAGAGGATTTATACTCGCGCGCTCCTTTTCGAATTTGTCCGTATCAACGCCCGACAACCAGAAACACAAGGTCATCGGCTGACACAAATTATCGCCGTCGCGCCCGACTCTGCACGGAACGCCCGCAAAATATGCGAGATCGGCGTCCCCCGAACAATCTATGAAACAATCGGCGGCATACTCAGTGAACTTGTTCCCCGCAAATACCGATATATGCTCGATTTTGCCGTTTTCGGTTTTCGCGCCGGTAACAGTCGCGCCGAACAAGACGTCGACGCCGCTTTCCAGACACAGTTTTTCGAGCAGATATTTCATATACTCGTTATTAAAGACTATATCCGGCGACAAACTTTCGTCAAGTCCGTTCATTCTGCGCATTTCGTCCACGAGATACCCGAATATTCCGTTATTGATCCGTTCGAGCCCGTTTTCGCCCTTGATGCAAAACTTCATGAACGGATTGATAAGACAATTGCTTGCCGCTCCGCCCAAATGATTGTTTTTTTCGAGAAGGAGTACCTTTTGTTTTTCTCTGGCGGCGGCAACCGCGGCAGCCACGCCCGAAAGCCCACCCCCTACTACTATTACGTTATACTTTATCATTTATATCGACCGTTATTTTTATTACGCTGTTATTGTGAATTTTGTCGTCGTCTATCTTTAAAACGCTTCGCCCCGTCAGCACGTCTTTCCCGCAGACGAGCGGAACGCCGTCTATCGAGCCTTCGGTTTTTTCACCGACCGCAAACTCGAATTTAAGACTCATTCCGCGGTATCCGAACGAAACTTCGGACGGCAATCTGTCCGCACCGAGACACGGATCGACGGTAAGTCCGTCCACGGACGGTTTGATTCCGTACATAAAGAAATACACGTTTCTAAATATCATAGCAACCGTCCCCGTAAGGAACGAAAAGCCGACTCTGTGGCGGCACGGCGCGACGTCCTGATAGCAGTTGACGATCGCATACGGCGCATTAAGAGTTTCTTCCTCGGGATGTCTTGCCCCGTCGTAAGGAAGCGACCACATGAGAACGTCTTTCGCAAAGTCGTAATCTTTAAGATTCAGACACGCACGGGTGAGGAAGCCTTGCGAACCGTGATTATAAACGGTATAGTTGCCGAGAAGCCCGCTTATAACGTCACCCGACGCCACGCGCCCGACGTTATCCAGCTTCTTTTCGAACGGAGTTTCAAAAAGTTTATATCCCGTTCTCGTTTTCAGTTTTTTGAAATTTTCAAGCACGGAACGCCCTTTTTCTTCGTCCGCAACGCCCGAAACAATCGCGAAAGCGTTGGGAACGGCAAACATACGGCTTTTTCCGTCGGGATCGCAATCGGAAAAAATCCACTCGCCCGAATCGTTTCTGACGCCGTTATAAAATCCGCTCGCATTATACGCCTTTTCGTTTATATTCTTTTTCAGCTCCTCTGCAAAAGTCAGATATTTTGCCAAATCGACTTTCACGCCGACTTTTTCGAAAAGCGCGGCGACGTACTTTACCGCCATATAAAACTGACAACTTACGGTGACGCTTTCGCCCTTGCCGTAAATGCCCGCGCGGTTCACTCCGTCGAACCAATCGCCCTCCCGGATTTTCAAAAGTCCGTCCTCGCCGACGTTTTCGGGATCGACGTAATAATCGAGAGTGCGGATCGTATGTCCGACGACGTCGTCGCTCGTTTTATCGTCGAGATACGGCAAGCAAACGTTCAACACCCCGAAGTCCTTCGTATAGCAGATATATTCGTAAAGAAATTCGAGAACGAACACCCCGCCGTCGACGTAACCGCGCATATCATGCGGTCCCGCCGCGGATTCGCCCACTTGACGGGGAAACCAGCCGTCGGAACGCTGACATTCGAACAAATGAAAAAGCGTTTCGCGCGCTTTTTCGGGCTGAAAAACCATCAACGACATATAATCGTTCGCAGAATCGCGCGTGCCGCGCATCCCCGTCGCCCAACCGCGGTCGAGAGCGCCCACCCAGCGCAGCTGCAATGGCAAAAACGAATTGACGTAATTATCGAAAGCAAGGTCTCCGCCGCTCACGCGCATCACGGAAAACATTTTCCGATAAAATTCACGGAGCGCCTTTAACTCTGCGCTTCTTTTCTCTTCGTCAAACCACGCAGTCTTTTCGGTCAATTCCTTTTCTTCGGGCAGTTCTCCGCCGTTATCGGACAGAAAGGAAAAAACTTGCGTGAAACATTCGCTTGCATTCGGCAATAAATCCAGATCGTACTTCGTGCAATAGGCGGGCTGAAACCCGGCTATAGAGTTGTTATCGGACATTTCGGCAAACGAAAATTTCTGTGAAAAATCGTATGGCAGAGAGTCTTTCTTAAGACTTTCCGGCGCATAAAAATCGTCCGCGCCGATATATCTGTCCATGTAATATTCCGCGGAAGTCGCGTGTTTGCCGCTCGTCGAAAAACAAAAGTTTCTGCGCTTATCCGCCTCTCCGCGCGGATTCATAAGCCGCGTGAAAAATCTCACGTTCCTTCTTTCGTCGTGCGAAACAGAAGTGCGAAGATACCAATAAGGAATATCCCACGCCGAAACGTTTGGCATATTGTCGAATGGATACGCCGCGGAAAATACTTTGAGTCCGAGTTCTTTTTCCGACGTGTTGACGATCTTTACCGAACACACGGCGTCGCGCTCATCAAGCGCCGCAAATATCTCCGTAACGACGGTAAAATCGTCGTAAACCGCCCTATAGGTCGCTTTTTCGGGTAAAAACTCAACGGTGTAATCGTTCGGACGGACGTCGGACGGTCTTGAAAAATTGCAATATTTTTTACCCTCGTAAACAATAAACGCGAGCCACTTCGAATATTTCTCACCGTTTTCGCGGCGCACGAAAACCGCCCCGCACGGCGGATCGACCTGAACCTTTTCGATT
>ERZ808252.2342-NODE-2342-length-11665-cov-3.101120_pt1 | contig 11665 bp, 10 predicted proteins | sample MGYA00521242_ERZ808252 | MGnify/ENA primary metagenome ERZ808252 (study PRJEB31516, sample SAMN03275581) | gut metagenome | biome: mammalia-associated habitat; material: feces | host: Papio cynocephalus | place: Kenya | collected 2012-08-07 ...
CATGTATCGCAGGGCACCCAAGACGCTGTCGGTGAGTGAGATGCTCACCAATCCTGGTTTCCTGTCCATCAATTTTTCGGGTAACATCGGTGTGATCAGGACGCGTCCGGGTTACGCCAGTTCCATCGCTTACAACATCGACAACAGCCATGTGCCCGAAATATTAGGCACCATAGCGGGTGACGACACGATCATCATCGTGATACGTGAGGGGGTGGATTACAACGCCATCACCGAAGGCATCAATGACATAGTAGACAAATAATAAGATACATGAAAGAAGTACAAGTGATGGTTGCCGACGAGAGTCACATCAAGTATATCGACACCATTCTTCAGACCATTACGGACGCAGCCAAGGTGCGCGGCACCGGCATAGCCAAGCGGTCGCCCGAGTATGTGGCTACCAAGATGCGCGAAGCCAAGGCGGTCATCGCGCTTGAGGGCGATCGTTTCGCAGGGTTCAGTTACATTGAGACTTGGGGCAACAAGCACTACGTCACCACATCGGGACTGATCGTCCATCCTGACTATCGCGGCATCGGACTGGCCAAGCGCATCAAGAACCTCACGTTCACGCTGGCGCGTGTGCGCTGGCCCCATGCCAAGATATTCTCGCTCACATCAGGCTCCGCCGTGATGAAGATGAACACCCAGTTGGGCTATCATCCCGTGACGTTCAACGACCTCACCGACGACGAAGCCTTCTGGCGCGGTTGCCAGGGATGCATCAATCATGACATCCTGCAGCGCACCGGCCGCAGGTACTGCATCTGTACAGCCATGCTCTTCGATCCCGAGGAGCACCTTCCCGCCAAGATACCCGCAGAGGTCATGGAGCGCATACAGCGCATTGACGGCCGCGGTGTCAAGTCGGCCACGAGCTCCAGCGATTACGGGGAGTCGTAGGTGGCACCCCAAGCACATGTGGCGCGAGCATGCCACACCTTAATATACATCAGTAAATAAACCAAAACAAAAATAAAGCGCCAGTCACCCTCGGCGATGGTCATCCAGGCTCAATGCCCATGCCGACCACCCGACAGAGAAGACCGGCCATGGAGGAACCCGATTATGAAAAAGAAAGTAGTAGTGGCTTACAGTGGAGGCCTTGACACATCATACACTGTGATGAAGTTGGCCCAGGAGGGCTGGGATGTCTATGCGGCTTGTGCCAACACAGGCGGCTTCAGCGCCGAGCAGTTGAAGAAAAACGAGGAAAACGCCATCAAGTTGGGCGCCGTGAAGTATGTCACACTTGATGTCACCCAGGAGTATTACGCCAAGTCGCTGAAATACATGATCTTCGGCAATGTGCTCCGCAACAACTGCTATCCCATCTCCGTGTCATCGGAGCGCATCTTCCAGGCCATCGCCATCGCCCGCTATGCCAAGGAGATCGGCGCCGACGCCATCGCCCATGGCTCCACGGGTGCAGGCAACGACCAGATCCGTTTCGACATGACCTTCCTCGTCATGGCACCGGGCGTGGAGATCATCACCCTGACGCGCGACAAGGAGCTCTCGCGTAAGGAAGAGGTCGACTACCTGAACGAGCATGGCTTCTTCGCCGACTTCACCAAGCTGAAGTACAGTTACAACGTAGGCATCTGGGGAACCAGCATCTGCGGCGGCGAGTTGCTCGACCCCACCCAGGGCCTGCCCGAGGAGGCTTACCTCAAGCACGTCACCGCCAAGGAGCCGGAGGCCGAGTTGCGCATCACGTTCGACAAGGGCGAGATTGTGGCGGTCAATGGCGAGACCTTCGACGACAAGGTGAAAGCCATCCAGAAGATTGAGGAGATCGGTGCCAGCTATGCCATCGGACGCGACTGCAACGTGGGCGACACCATCATTGGCATCAAGGGCCGCGTGGGGTTTGAGGCCGCAGCGCCCATGCTTATCATCGAGGCTCATCGTCTCCTGGAGAAATCCACCCTGTCGAAGTGGCAGCAGTATTGGAAAGACCAGGTGGCCAACTGGTATGGCATGTTCCTCCACGAGAGCCAGTACCTGGAGCCTGTCATGCCCGACATGGAGGCGTTCCTCACCAGTTCGCAGCGGCACGTCAACGGCACGGCCATCCTCAAGTTGCGCCCCTATGGCTTCCAGACTGTCGGTGTCGACTCGCCCGACGACCTCACCAAGTCGAAGCTCGGCGAGTATGGCGAGATGAACCACGGCTGGACGGCCGAGGACGCCAAGGGATTCATCAAGATCACCTCCACCCCGCTGCGCGTCTTCTACGGCATGCACCCCGACGAGAAACGATAATCCACCTAACACGATAGCACTATGTCAACGAATAAAAGACTGGTCCGCTCCGCATCCGACCGTTGGATCGCTGGCGTTCTTGGCGGCGTAGCGGCCTATTTCGGTTGGGACTCGGCCATCTTGCGCCTGGTCTACGTGTTTCTCTCCGTGTGTTGCGCGGGCTTTCCCGGGCTGCTGGCCTACATCATCCTTTGGATTGTCATGCCAAAATACTAAACAAGCAAATTCATAATGATCAAGATAGGAATATTGGGCGGCGCCGGCTACACGGCTGGCGAACTCATCCGCCTGTTGCTTCACCACCCCGAGGCGGAGCTGGTGTTTGTCAACAGTGAGAGCAACGCGGGCAACCTCCTGACCGATGTCCACGAGGGCCTCTATGGCGACACCGGCATGCGGTTCACCTCCGGGATGCCCTTCAGCGATGTCGATGTGGTCTTCTTCTGTTTTGGCCACGGCAAGAGCGAGGCCTTCCTGCGCGAGCACCACATCCCCGAGCGCGTCAAAATCATCGATCTGGCGCAAGACTTCCGCCTGGCGGCGCCTGGCGCCTATGACCCGTCGAAACCCTATGCGCCCGACAACCACGACTTCGTGTATGGTCTGCCCGAGATCAACCGCCAGCGCATCGCGGCCGCTCGGCACGTGGCCAACCCCGGTTGCTTCGCCACCTGCATACAGTTGGGCTTGCTGCCCGCCGCCCGCATGCATCTCATCACGAGCGACGTGATGGTCAATGCCATCACGGGGTCCACGGGAGCGGGCGTCAAGCCCGGTGCCACCACCCATTATTCGTGGCGCACCGACAACCTCAGTGTCTACAAGGCATTCCGTCACCAGCATGTGCCCGAGATCAGGCAGAGCCTCCGCCAGGAACAGGGTGACCTCCAGGCGGCCATCGACTTCTTGCCTTACCGTGGCAACTTCGCCCGTGGCATCTTCGCCACTGAGGTGCTCCACACCGATGCGGCGGCAGAGGACATCGTGGCGGGCTACAAGGCGTTCTATGCCGAGGAGCCGTTCACACACTACGTGGACAAGGCACTCGACATGAAGCAGGTGGTCAACACCAACAAGGCGCTGGTCCACTGTGACCTCATCGATGGCAAACTGCTTGTCACCGCCTGTATCGACAATTTGCTCAAGGGAGCTGTCGGACAGGCCGTGCAGAACATGAACCTCATGTTCGGCATCAGTGAGACAGCGGGGCTGGGGCTCAAGCCCTCGGCCTTCTGACGGGCCATGCAGGGCGTCTGCCCTTCCGTGTCTTCTAACGCCTCTCCGGCTCACGGAGAGACATTCGTGCAACCAAGGATCCTCCGTTGTGGGGACTTAGAGAAAAATATACAAGATGAATTTATACGATGTGTATTCCTTGTTTGACGTGAATATCGTCAATGGGAAAGGAACCAGGGTGTGGGACGACAAGGGCCAGGAGTATCTGGACTTGTACGGAGGCCATGCCGTCATCAGCATTGGCCATTGCCATCCCCACTATGTGGAGACGCTGACCCGGCAACTCCATAGTTTGGGATTCTATTCCAACAGTGTCATCAATCGCCTGCAAGAGCAACTGGCCGACCGCCTGGGGCGCGTCTCGGGCTACGATGACTATCAGCTGTTCCTCATCAACAGTGGCGCGGAGGCCAACGAGAATGCCCTCAAGCTTGCCAGCTTCCACACGGGACGCACACGTGTGCTGGCAGCAGCACATGCTTTCCATGGCCGCACGTCGCTCGCCGTGGAGGCTACTGACAATCCCAAGATTGTGGCACCCATCAACGCCAACGGCCATACCACCTTCCTGCCGCTCAACGAGCTCGCTCCCTGGGAGCGTGAACTGGAGAAGGGCGACGTGTGCGCCGTCATCCTGGAGGCTATCCAGGGCGTGGGAGGCATCCGCCTGGCCACACCTGAGTTTGCCCAAGGGCTGGCGGCTGCCTGCAAGAAGCATGGCGCGGTGCTCATCTGCGACGAGATACAGTGTGGCTACGGCCGCAGTGGTAAGTTCTTTGCCCACCAGTGGCTTGGCGTCAAGCCCGACCTCATCACGGTGGCCAAGGGCATCGGCAACGGCTTTCCCATGGGCGCTGTGCTCATCTCGCCCGAGTTCGTACCTGTCAAGGGACAGCTCGGCACGACCTTTGGAGGCAATCACCTGGCCTGTGCGGCGGCACTCGCCGTGCTGGACGTGTTTGAACAGGAACACCTCGTCGACAACGCCCATGAGGTGGGAGAATATCTCATCAGCCAGCTCAAGGCACTGCAAAAGACGGAACCCCATATCCTGGAGGTGCGTGGCCGTGGCCTCATGATTGGCGTCGACCTTGACATTCCTCATAAGGACGTGCGCCTGCCTCTCATCCATCAGGAGCACTGCTTCACGGGATGTGCCGGCACCAACGTGCTTCGCCTCCTGCCGCCGCTGTGCCTGACGAAGGCCGATGCGGATCTTTTCATCGAAAAACTCAAGAACGTTTTCAAAGGCTTATGAAGATTGCCATGATCGGGGTGGGGGCCATGGGTGGCGCCACCGTGGAGGGACTGCTGCAACTGCCGGCGCTCCATCCGCAAGACATCATTGTTGCCAATCCCACGAGGGCGAAACTGGAACCGTTTGAGAAGCGGGGCGCGGTGGCCACCACCGACAACCGACAGGCGGCCAGTCAGGCCGATGTGGTGTGCGTGTGCGTCAAGCCCTGGCTTGTCGAGACGGTGTTGCGCGAGATAAGGGATGTCGTGCGGCCCAAGGAGCAACTGCTCATCGTCATTGCCGCGGGCATCCGCCCGGAACAGGTCGGGGAGTGGCTGCCCGACACGCCGCCTCTCTTCCTGGTCATTCCCAACATTGCCATCGCCCACCTGCAGTCGATGACCTTCATCGTTCCTGTGGGGGCCACACCCGAGCAGACGGAGCTGGTCAAAGGCCTGTTCGATGAGATGGGCACCTCGTTGCTCACCGACTTTGGACACTTGGCGGCCGGCACCACACTGGCTTCGTGTGGCATAGCTTATGCCATGCGTTACATCCGCGCGGCAGCCGAGGGCGGTGTGGAACTCGGCTTCAAGGCCGATGTGGCCAAGGAAATCGTCATGCAGACCGTCGAGGGCGCCGTGACGTTGCTTCGCCACAGCGGACTGCATCCCGAGCAGGCCATCGACCTGGTGACCACGCCGGGCGGTGTCACCATCAAGGGCCTCAACGAGATGGAGCACGCCGGCTTCTCGTCGGCTGTCATCCGCGGACTGAAGGCCGGAGCCAAGTGATGGGCTGGCCGCATTCATAGTCCGATGACCCATCCTGACAGGTTATCACACCATCCTTCATATATTCATCACACCATCCCTCTAAACGAACCAACAACATGGATGAACAACTGAAACAAATCGGCGAAAGGCTCAAGGGACTGCGCGACGCGCTCGACTTGTCAACCCAAGAGGTGGCAGACACTTGTGGCATTGATGTCGAAAAGTATGAGAAAATAGAACGTGGCGAGTCGGACATCACCATCTCCAAACTGATGAAGATCGCCCACCAGTATGGCGTGTCGGCCGAGGAGCTGATGTTTACCGAATCGCCTCACATGAGGTCTTACTTCGTGGTGCGCAAGGGGCAGGGCATGAGCGTCGAACGGACGAAGGCTTACAAGTACCAGAGTCTGGTGAGCGGATTTGTCAATCACCGTGCCGACGTGTTCATCGTCACCGTTGAGCCCAAGCCCGAGGCGCACACCATCTACAAGAACACCCATGCCGGGCAGGAGTTCAACCTGGTGCTCGAGGGTTCCATGGACCTCTATCTCGAGGACAAGACCATTCGCCTCAATGAGGGCGACAGCATTTATTTCGATTCCAGCAAACCCCACGGCATGATGGCTGTGGGGGAGAAGGCGGTGAAGTTCCTGGCCGCCGTCGTGGAGTAACCTACCGAAAGCACGCATCATGATAGAGAGATTTTTAAAGCAGACCCATTTCGAGTCGGTCGAAGACTATAACAAGCACCTGGAGTTTATCATTCCGGAGAATTTCAATTTTGCCTACGACGTCATGGATGTGTGGGCTCAGGAAGCTCCCGACAAGCTCGCCATCCTCTGGACCAACGACCAGGGTGACGAGATACGCACCACCTACGGACAGCTCAAGGAGCAGTCGGACCAGGCGGCCTCGTATCTCCTCACGTTGGGCATCGGCAAGAACGATCCCGTCATGCTCATCCTCAAGCGGCGCTATGAGTGGTGGGTCATCATGCTGGCGCTCCACAAGATTGGCGCCATTGTCATTCCTGCCACCCACATGCTCACCAAGCACGACATCGTCTACCGCAACACGCGGGCCAGTGTGAAGGCCATCATCTGTGTCGATGACCCGTATGTGACTGAGCAGGTGAGGCAGGCCATGCCTGAGAGTCCCACGGTGAAGACACTCGTCACGGTGACCGACCACGGCAAGCCCATACCCGAGGGGTTCCACGACTGGCAGGCTGAGTGGCGCAAGGCGCCCCGCTTTGTCCGTCCGGCGTTTGTCAATACCAACGAGGATACCATGCTGATGTATTTCACCAGCGGCACCAGCGGCGAGCCGAAGATGGTCGCCCACGACTACCTTTATGCCTTGGGCCATCTCACCACGGGTGTGTTTTGGCACAACCTGCATGAGGGGTCGCTCCATCTCACCGTGGCCGACACGGGATGGGGCAAGGCTGTCTGGGGCAAGTTTTATGGCCAATGGTTCGCGGGCGCGACGGTCTTCGTGTTCGATCACGAAAAGTTCAACGCTGACACACTGCTCCGCCAGATTGCCAAGTATCATGTCACGTCGTTCTGTGCGCCTCCCACGGTCTACCGGTTCATGATTCGTGAGGACCTGTCGAAATACGACCTCTCGTCGCTGGAGTATTGCACCACGGCGGGAGAGGCGTTGAACCCGGCTGTGTTCGACAAGTTCAAGGAGCAGACGGGCATCCAGATGATGGAGGGATTCGGCCAGACGGAGACCACCATGACCCTGGGCACGATGCCCTGGATGAAGCCGAAGCCCGGTTCGATGGGCATGCCCAACGGACAGTATGACATAGACCTGGTGAAACCCGACGGCACACCTTGTGAGGACGGAGAGAAAGGCGAAATCGTGGTCCGCGTCGGCGACCGCAAGCCCATAGGCCTGTTCAAGGAGTACTATCGTGACCCGGAACTCACCAAGGAGGCGTGGCACGACGGACTTTACCACACAGGTGATATGGCCTGGCGCGATGAGGACGGCTACTATTGGTTTGAAGGGCGCATCGACGATGTCATCAAGTCAAGTGGCTATCGCATTGGCCCGTTTGAGGTGGAGTCGGCTCTGATGACCCATCCGGCTGTGGTGGAGTGTGCCATCACGGGCGTGCCCGACGAGATACGCGGCATGGTGGTCAAGGCTACCGTGGTGCTCGGCAAGGAGTGGAAGGACAAGGCCGGTGACGCGCTGGTCAAGGAACTCCAGCAACACGTGAAGAAGGAGACTGCGCCCTATAAGTATCCGCGCATCGTGGAGTTTGTCGATGAACTGCCGAAGACCATCAGCGGCAAGATACGCCGCGTGGAGATCCGGCAGAAGGACAACAAGAAGAAAAACTGAACGCAAACCATTGATAAACAGGATAGCCATGGATGAGACGAACAAACGACTCGTGGTGAAGGTGGGCAGCAACGTGCTGACCCGCCCTGATGGCAAGCTTGACGTGACGCGCGTGTCCACGCTGGTCGACCAGATTGCCTGTCTGAGGCAGCGCGGGCATGAGGTCATCCTCGTGTCATCGGGTGCCATGGCCAGCGGCAGGGGTGAGTTGCGCGTGCAACACCAGCTTGACTCCGTTGAGCAGCGACAACTCTTCTCAGCCGTCGGGCAGGTGAAGCTCGTGGGACTCTATTACGATCTCTTCCGTGAATACAGCATTCCCATTGGACAGGTGCTCACGATGAAGGAGAATTTTGAGCCTGGCGAGCAGTATCGCAACCAACAGGCATGCATGGATGTGATGCTGCAAAATGGGGTGTTGCCCATTGTCAACGAGAATGACACGGTCAGCGTCACTGAGCTGATGTTCACTGACAACGACGAGCTGTCGGGCCTCATTGCACAGATGATGCATGCCGGGACGCTCGTGTTGCTCTCCAACATCGACGGCATCTACACGGCCCACCCTGACGACCCCGCGGCGAAGCTTATCCCGGAGGTGGCGCCAGGCCGTGACCTCAGCGAGTACATCCGTCCGGAGAAAAGCGCTTTCGGGCGGGGAGGCATGCACTCGAAGTACACCACCGCCAAGAACGTGTCGCAAGCGGGCATCCGCGTGATCATTGCCAATGGTGAACGCGACAATATCTTGGTCGACTTGGTGGAGAACCAGCACCATGTTCCACACACAGAATTTATGCCATGTCACTAACTCCTCTTTTCCAACAGGCCAAGGATGCCAGCCGACAGTTGGCTGGCATGACCGACACTGAGCGCAACGGCATCCTTCTGGAGGTGGCCGATGCGATAGTGGCTCATGCTGAAGAGTTGCTTGCGGCCAATGCGGAAGACTGCTCGGCGATGGACCGACGCAATCCACTCTACGACCGGTTGCTGTTGACAGCCGACCGCTTGGCGGGCATAGCGGCTGACATGCGCCACGTGGCCAGCTTGCCTTCGCCTTTGGGACACGTCTGCCATGAGCGCGTGCTTGCCAATGGCTTGCGCCTGCATCGTGTGAGCGTGCCCTTTGGTGTCATCGGGGTGGTGTATGAGGCGCGCCCCAATGTGACGTTCGACGTGTTCTCGCTCTGCTTCAAGAGTGGAAACGCCTCTGTGCTCAAGGGAGGGCATGACGCTGACCACACCAACCGCGCTGCGGTCGGCCTGATACACGGCGTGCTACGCTGTCATGGTGTGGACAGCCATGCTGTGACGCTCCTGCCGCCCACCCATGAGGCCACGGGCGAGATGCTGGCCGCTGTGGGCTATATAGACCTCTGCATACCGCGTGGCGGGCGTCGGCTCATCGACTTTGTGCGTGACACGGCACGTATCCCTGTCATCGAGACGGGGGCGGGTGTTGTCAACACTTATTTTGACCAGTCGGGCGACCTTGAGAAAGGCCTGGCCATCGTGCTCAACGCCAAAACGCGTCGTGTCTCGGTCTGCAACGCTCTTGACTGTCTTGTCATCCACCGGCGACGGTTGGGCGATCTGCCCGGTTTGGTGGAGCCCTTGGCTGACAAGCGAGTGACCCTTTATGCCGACAGCGACGCTTACACCCAACTGAAAGACCATTATCCCGCTGACTTGTTGCGTGAGGCTGACGCCGAATCGTTTGGCACCGAGTTTATGGATTATAAGATGGCGGTGCGTGTGGTGCCCGACATCCAGGCGGCCCTTGACCATATTGCCCGTTATGGCTCGGGCCACAGCGAGAGCATCATCACCGAGGACGAGGCGGCTGCCCGCCTGTTTCAGGTTCAAGTGGATGCCGCCTGCGTCTACTGGAACGCCCCCACGTCGTTTACCGACGGGGCGCAGTTTGGATTGGGCGCGGAGATTGGCATCTCCACCCAGAAGCTGGGACCGCGTGGCCCGATGGGCTTGGAGGAGATATGCACCTACAAATGGATTATCGAGGGTGACGGGCAGACACGTCCGTAAATACTTTCTGACAGATTAAGAATAGGGCAAGAATAGACCAAGAATAACAGATCAAATAACCAACAATACATAAAACAAAAACCATGAAGAGCTTTTTCAATGTGCAAGATATCGGTCCGCTCGACAAGGCGCTGGCCGAGGCTTTGGAGGTAAAGCAAGACCGCTTCAAGTATCAGCAGCTGGGCAAGAACAAGACCCTGCTGATGATCTTCTTCAACAATTCCCTGCGCACGCGCCTCTCCACGCAGAAGGCAGCCATGAACCTGGGCATGAACGTCATCGTGCTCGATGTCAACGCTGGCGCCTGGAAACTGGAGACAGAACGTGGCGTCATCATGGACGGCGACAAGAGTGAGCATCTTCTCGAGGCCATTCCCGTCATGGGTTGCTACTGCGATGTCATTGCCGTGCGCTCCTTTGCGGGGCTGACAGACCGCGAGTATGACTATGCCGAGACCATTGTCAACCAGTTTGTGAAGTATTCGGGCCGCCCTGTGGTGGCCATGGAGACCGCAACCGTCCATCCCTTGCAGGCCTTCGCCGACCTCATCACCATCGAGGAACACAAGAAGGTGGCCCGTCCGAAGGTGGTGCTGACATGGGCTCCCCACTGCCGCGCCCTTCCGCAGGCTGTCCCCAACTCCTTTGCCGAGTGGATGACGGCGGCTGATGTCGACTTTGTTGTCACCCAACCTGAGGGCTATGAGCTTGATCCCAAGTTCACCAAGGGCGCCAAAGTGGAGTATGACCAGCGCAAGGCGTTGGAGGGAGCCGACTTCGTCTATGCCAAGAACTGGAGCTGTCCCGGCGTGAGTCGTCCTGAAGACTATGGCAAGATACTCTCCAAGGATTCCTCATGGACCATCGATAGCGAGCACATGAGCTGGACCAACGACGGCTATTTCATGCACTGCCTGCCTGTGCGTCGTGGTCTCATCGTCACCGATGACGTCATCGAGAGCGACCACAGCCTGGTCATCCCTGAGGCCGCCAACCGCGAGATCAGTGCAGAAGTGGTGCTCAAGCGCGTGCTTGAGAGTTTGTAAGGCATCGTTTTCAGAATGGGGCCTACCCCTTCTTCTTACACGCAAAAGGGGCTCCAGGCATAGGAGCCTTTTTCCATAAGACACGAGCGGTAGGAAAGCGTCATGACGTTTTCCTACCGCTCGTTTTCGTGTGGGCTGCTCATGGCCGTTGTTTTTTGGTCACGGGCTTTTACGTTTTGTCCCTGGGTTCTAATGCTTTGTCCCTGGGTTCTAATGCTTTGTCCCTGGGTTCTAATGCTTCGTCCCTGGGTTCTTGTACTTAGTCCTTGGACTTTTATGCTTTCAGCTTTTTAGCCAGCTTGTCCAGCATGTCGACGGTCATGGTCGAGAGGTCATACTGTGGCTTCCAGTCCCATTCCTGACGGGCGCAACTGTCATCGAGCTTGTCGGGCCAACTCTCCGCAATGGCCTTCTTCAGTGGATCCACCTCGTAGACCATTTCAAAGTCGGGCTTGTGCTTCTTGATCTCCGCATAGATGGTCTCAGGCGCAAAACTCATGGCCGCCACGTTGAAGCCGTTGTGGTGAACGAGGCGCGATGGATCGGCCTCCATCAAGCTGATGGCAGCATGCAAGGCATCGGGCATGTACATCATGTCCATCAAGGTGCCTTCGGGTATGGGACAGACAAACTTCTCACCGCGCACAGCTGCATAGTAGATGTCGACCGCATAGTCGGTA
>ERZ808252.2348-NODE-2348-length-11602-cov-3.148610_pt1 | contig 11602 bp, 9 predicted proteins | sample MGYA00521242_ERZ808252 | MGnify/ENA primary metagenome ERZ808252 (study PRJEB31516, sample SAMN03275581) | gut metagenome | biome: mammalia-associated habitat; material: feces | host: Papio cynocephalus | place: Kenya | collected 2012-08-07 ...
AAAAACGTTATGCAAGAGGAGTAGTTTAATTATTTTATTAGAGAGGAAAAGTAATGTGCTGAAAGCTTTTCTTAAACCCTGATTAAATGAAGTAGCTTGCTAGTTGCCTACTTAAGTAAATAGAGTAGGCTGTGAGTCCGCATTAAGGATAATAAGTTAAATATAAAGGTGGTACCGTGCAATATGCACCCTTTTGGTAACCATCTTTTTTTTGGAGGTAAAAATGGAAACAAAATATGATTTTAATTTAGTTGAGAAAGGAAAATATGAGTTTTGGCTTAATAACAAAACCTTTTTAGCCGGTAATGATAAAAGTAAAAGACCTTTTGCTATCGTTATTCCACCACCAAATGTAACTGGTAATTTACATATTGGTCACGCTTGGGACACAACACTTCAAGATATAATAATTAGATACAAAAAACTTTGTGGCTTTGATGCACTTTGGGTTCCTGGTATGGATCACGCTGGTATAGCAACTCAAGCAAAAGTTGATGAAAAACTTTCTAAAATGGGAATTAACCCAAGAAACCTTTCAAGAGAGGATTGGCTAAAATATGCTTGGGATTGGAAAGAGGAATATGCAAATAACATTCATAAACAATGGGCAAAACTTGGACTTGCACTTGATTATTCTCGTGAAAGATTTACTTTAGATGAGGGACTTTCAAAAGCCGTAAGAAAAGTTTTTGTGGACCTTTATAATAAAGGGCTTATTTATCGTGGTTATCGTATAATTAACTGGGATCCAAAAGCTCAAACAGCACTTTCTAATGAAGAGGTTATTTATAAAGATGTAAAAGGTTACTTTTATCATTTAAAATATATTATCGAAGGAACTGATAAATACTTAGATGTTGCCACAACAAGACCTGAAACATTATTCGGAGATACTGCTGTTGCGGTTAACCCAAATGATGAAAGATATAAGGGTTTAATTGGTAAAAATGTAGTGCTACCAATTGTAGGAAGATTAATTCCAATTATTGGAGATGAGCACGCAGATCCGGAATTTGGAACAGGATGTGTTAAAATAACTCCTGCGCACGATCCTAATGATTATGAAGTAGGTAAAAGACATAACTTAAAAGAAATCATTTGTATAAATCCTGATGCCACAATGAATGAAAATGCTGGTATTTATCAAGGACTTTCTCGAGAGGAAGCAAGAGAAAAATTAGTCGAGGATTTAGAAAAAAAAGGTTTACTTCTTTCCAAAGAGGAAATAACTCATAATGTTGGTCACTCTGAAAGAACAGGAGTTATGATTGAACCTTATTTATCTTCACAATGGTTTGTAAAAATGCGTCCTTTGGCAGATAGAGTACTTGAAAATCAAAAAAATAAAGATACAAAAGTAAATTTTGTTCCAAAAAGATATGAAAAGACAATGAATCACTGGATGGAAATAACTTATGATTGGTGTATATCTCGTCAACTTTGGTGGGGACATAGAATTCCAGCTTGGTATAAAGGTGATGAAATCTATGTTGGTGAAACTGCTCCGACTGGTGAAGGTTGGGTTCAAGATCCAGATGTATTAGATACTTGGTTCTCATCAGCATTATGGCCATTTTCAACATTAGGTTGGCCTAATAAAACAGATGATTTAGATAGATATTTTCCTAATGATGTTTTAGTAACAGGTTATGATATTATACCATTTTGGGTTAACAGAATGACTTTTCAATCACTTGAATTTATGAACCAAAGACCATTTAAAGATTGTCTTATTCACGGACTAATTCGTGATAAGCAAGGTAGAAAAATGAGTAAGAGCCTTGGAAATGGTGTAAATCCTATCGAAGTAATTGATAAATATGGATGTGATTCATTAAGATTATTCTTAACAACAAATTCTGCACCAGGAATGGATCTTCGATATGATGAAGAAAAAGTTGCATCCTCTTGGAACTTTATTAATAAATTATGGAATGCTTCAAGGTATGTAATAATGAATACAAGCGATTTAAATGATATTAATCATAAAGAATATAATAATTATGATAAATGGATTTTAACAAAATATAATAATGTAGTTAAGATGGTAACAAAATATATGGATAAATATGAATTTCATAATGCATTTAGCACTCTTTACTCGTTTATATGGGATGATTATTGCTCTTCATATATTGAAATATCTAAAATATATTTAAATGATACATCAAAAAGCGTTCTTCTTAATATTTTAACCGGTATAATAAAAATGCTTCATCCATTCGTGCCTTTTGTTACCGAAGAAATATATCAAAATTTACCATTTAAAGAAAGTAAATCAATAATGGAAAGTAGTTATCCAGTATTTAATAAAAAAGAAGTTTATGATATTACAGAAACTACTGAAATATTAAATGATATAACATCACTTCGTAACTTTAAAGCGGAAAATAATATTATAAATAGTGATGCTGTTAAAATAGAAAAGTTATATGATGAAAAATTATATGATGGGTTAATCAAATTTAAAAATAAAGTAGATATTATTAGAGACTCTATTAAATATGAATCAAAATTTGCTACATTATATTTTGAAGTTAAAAATAAGGTTTGCGAGGAAGATATTCAAAAAGAAATCGAAGAATTAGAAAAATCAATTAATAAAAGAAAAAGTCTTCTTTCAAATGAAAATTTTGTTAAACGTGCACCTGAAAATATTGTAGCAAACGAAAAACAAAAACTTGCTGAGGAAGAGGAAAAACTTGCAAAATTAAAAAACTGATACTTGTTGTCAGTTTTTTTCATTGTAAATATTATTCATACAATTTCTTTTATAATTTAAGGATGGATGGATATATAAGCTTTGTGTTATAGTTGTACTTGAATGACCAAGTATTTCAGATAAAGCTTTAGTACTCATTTGTGCTTCATCTGCTTTTGTTGCAAAAGTGTGTCTTGTGGTATGAAATTTTTTATGTTTAATTCCCCAATAATTTAAAAATCGATAATAATGATTTGTAAAACTTCGTGGTTCAATTGGCTTTCTGGTACCTGATAAAAAGTATTCGTGTTCTTCCATACTTCTTAAGTAAAAATGTATATTTTTTTTTAAAATATCTGGTATAGGTATTACTCTATATGATTTTTTTGTTTTAGGTTTTGAAAGAATAACTTTTGTTTTATAATTTGATGATCTATTGGTATCTTTAACTCTTATCATCGTATGATTAACAGTAAAAGTATTATTTCGTAAATCAAAACTTTCTTTTTTTAAGGCACATAATTCTCCGATTCTTATTCCAGTATAAAGGCTAAGCAAGATTCCAAAAATACAGCGATCTTCTTTTGTATGTGCTCTTTTTTCAATAATTTCGATTTCCTTTTTATTAAACACAATAATATCTTTTTGAAATTTTGGTGGAACGATAACATCAATTTTCATTTTATGAAATGTAATAATTTGTTTTATTACCATAGCTATATCGTGAATAGTATTATCTGATAAATGTTTTTGATCTTGAAGTGAAGTTATATAATCACTGATAACATCATCAGTAAGTCTATCTAATCTAATGTTGCCTAGATTTGGCCTAATTCTTGCGTCAATTACTTGTAAATAAGTTGCATAAGAAGATTCTTTTACTATGACTTTTTTAAATCTAAGCCATTCATCAATTTTACAATTAAATTTTTCATAATATTCTTTACATTGATTTATTACTTTACCATTAATATCAAATACTAATTCACTACTTTGAAGTACCTCTCTTTTATTTTTAACTTCTTGATAAGAATTTCCATAAAGATAACCATATTTTAATTTCCCATTATTATCAATATCTTTTACATAACGCGTTTCAAATTTCCCATCCTTCCTTTTATAAATGCATTCTTTGCCCATAAATAAATCACCTCTATTTTAACTTTAATAGGAAATATCAAATAAAAAAAGATTTTTTTATAAAAAAACACAATTTATTGCAAAATCGTGTTTATATTTTGTGAAAATGGAACTTCATTAATAATCTTTTTTAATTCCTCTTTTATGTTCATTTTGTCATTATAAGAAAGATTTTCTTTTGTTATATAATTTGTTTTATCAAACATTGTAAAATTAGAATTTTCTTTAATCTGCAATTTTCCATTTATTTTATAGTTTTTAGTTTGCATATTATATTCATAAGAATTTTTTTCTATTTTATTAAAATTAAATGTTATATTTTTATAAGTAACTACGATATTTCCATTTTCATTTAAAACTATATTTACTTTTGTATCATTTTTAATTAAATCAATATCAATAGTAGAATAGTTAAACTTGTTAATCTTTATTTCAAATCCTTTAACTTTTAATGTATTATTTGCATAAGTGGCATTATATTTTTTTTGATTAACTTTTAAATTTATTTCAAACGTGTTATTTTTATAAGTAAATAGATTATCACCTTCGTGGTATACCTCAATTTCTTTAACATTTTTTCCTAATAAATCAGTATATATATTTATACCAATGTTTCCATCGTATTCCTTAATTAAATCTTTTTTTAATTTATTTAAGTATTCTTTAACATCATCCATATTATAACCATTTGGATAATTATTTTTCTTAAGCATTATTTTAAATAATATGTCCATAAATTTTTCATCATTTTGAATGCTATTATTTAAACTAGTAAGAATGTTATCAAAAGTTACATTTTGTAGTAAGAATGTTATTCTCTTTTTAAATATATATTTATTATTTTTTTTACTTATATCAAGTACTATATCAAAGTCTTCGGTATTAAAACTATTAAATAAATAATTTTTAAATCCATTGATTAAATAATTATAATCACTTAAACTAACGTAATTTTTATGTTCAAATAGATTAGTGTTATTTAGTAAAATAGGATTATTTACGACGTTTTTTAATAGTAAATAAGAACCTTTATCTTCATAATTATAAATAAGATTATTCACTTCGTTATTATTTTTGTAAAATGTTTGAGCATAAGCCATTTTTTCGTTTTCATAATCTAAATCATATTCGAAGTTTAATAAATAATCTGTGTCCCTATGATTTACATTTATATTACCAATGAGACTTATTGGCTTACTTGTGTCAAAATCTAAATATGAATTTATTTTCTTTTGAGAAATGTCTATATAACTATAACCTTTATTTATAACTGCTTTATAAATTTCTTCACCATTTTTATTAAATACAAATAAATAGTAAAAACAAACTCCTAATAATCCCAGTATTAAAAGTACTCCAAGGACACTAAATATAATAGCAATAACGCTTTTTTTCTTTTTCGGTTCTGGTTTATATACTTCAATATTTTGGTTAGGAACAAGTGGTGGAGTTATATCTAAATTTTCTACATTATTTTGAGTTTCATTATTCATTTTTTATCCCTTTCTATCATATATATAATACCATAATTTTTGTAAAAAAAAATCAAATTTTTAAAATTTATTTAAAAAAATGATAATTGAGTATTTTCCTCATAAGTATTATTTACTTGTTTTTTATTTTCTAATGATTTATTAAACTCTCTTTCTAGATGGACTAAATAAATAACAAATTCATATAAGTGTCTTTTGTTTAGATAAGTAATTCCATCTTTATTTTTAAGTGGTTTTACTTTATCTGTATCAAATTTATCATATCTAAATGATAGATGTTCTACTAAAAGAGAAACATATCTAAAATAGTATTTATTATTTACATAGCCACTTTTTATATCTTTTACATAATTATGTAGTCCATATGCACTTTCACTAACATCATCATATTTATAAAATTCATTTGTTAAAAGTTCTTTAGAAATCATTTGTAAAATAGATAAGTTAATTTTTTCTTGATTTGATAAATTTTCATATGATGTAAAAGTCATATTGTTAATTTGCATACCAAGTAAATGATTTATTAGTGATGGTGGATTAAATAAAATTGCTTCATTTTTAAATAAAACATCACTTTGACCTTGCATAGTTTTACCACATTTATTCCATTTTCCTTCGATACCATTTCTTTTTGGACTTTTATAGCAAATACAAAAATGTTTTGAGGTATCTTTTGCTTCGATTAAATTATATTTTGCAAGGTAGGTAAAAAGGCTAGTTTCATTATCAAATCTACCCGTAAAATTTGTTATTCCGTCAATAGTATCAAGTTTAAAATTTAATATGCTTTCTAATGCAATAGTTTTATATCTATCCGATTTATCTTCGTTTTTACTTCTTTTTTGATCTAAAGCTAAATAATATTTCATTTTTTATTTCCTCTCTTTTCCTTTATATAATTTAAAAGTTTCACTATATAATTTATGAGATATTCCTTTTATTAAAGAATTTTTGCTAATAAATTGAAAATCTTTTTCTTTTAAAATACTATTTATTTCATTTTCGTAAAATATTAAAAAATTTTCAGCGTACTTATCAATGATATTAATAAGTAGAATGCAACCTTTCTCGGTATTTAAGTCTATTTTTGATAAGTCTAAAAATAAAAAGAAATTCTCTCTTATTAAATTATATAATTTAATAAACTTTTCATTTACAAAATTGTTTATTTGTTTTTCTCCATATTCTTTTGTAATTTCGTATTCAATTGAATAACTATCTTTATAATATGCTACATCAATTGGTCTATAAGACTTGATTGCAAAAGGATTAAATAATATTAAACTTGATATGCAATAGTCTTCATAGCCAATTTCATAAATAATTTTACTATTAATATATAGACCATCATAGTCTTTTGCAATTTGGGGATAATCAAGTATTTTTTTATTTTCGTTATCACTAGAATATTTATGATATGCATTATTAAAGTCCTCAATATTATTAATATATAGAATATTAGTATTATCATTTAAGGTTACAATTGAGGCTTCACCATTAAATTTATAATAAAATACATTTGGATGTTCTTCGAGAAACATAAGCCATTCATTAGCATTAATATTTGTATATTTTGTCAGCCAAAGTCCACCATAGGGTTTAGCATTAAATGGAACAATATCCCTGAATATTGATGTATTTATATTTTTGGTACCAAATGTAATAAATTTATCCATATTTCCCCCTTAAATTTAGGTATATACTAACATATATTATCCAAAATATCAATAGAGTAAAAAATATTTTATTTTTTTAGCACTTTCTATTGACAAGTGCCAACTATAGTAATATAATGTAAGTATGAAAGGAAGATGATATGGTATGTTACCAAGTAGAATATTTTTAGATGATTTTTTAGATGATTTAACACCTAGTAGAAAGGAAAACAATAAAATGTTTTGTGACATTTATGAAGAAGATGGAAAATATTTCATCGAAGTAGATGTTCCAGGATTTAAGAAAGAGGACATTAAGATTGAATGTGATAAAGGTAACCTTAAAATAGTTGCTGAGAAACATTCAAATAAAGAAGAACACAACAAGAAAAAATATATTCATCGTGAAAGAAAATTCTTTGAAAGATGTGAAAGATCATTTTATCTTGGAGATGTTGATGAAAGTAAAATTTCTGCTGAATTTAAAGATGGCACATTAAAAATTGTTGTTCCTAAAGAAGAAAAAGAATCTACTAAAAAATTAATTAATATTGACTAAGGCTAAAAACCTTAGTTTTTTTATTTAATTTTTTTCTAAAATATTATATAATTGTTGTATGAAAAGAAGTAAAAAGAAAGATAATTCATTTAAATTAATATTTCATTATTTAAAAGGTGAAAAAGTAAAAATGATTTTACTTGGTATTTTGATGGCATTTAATTATATACCAAATTTGTGTTGCCCAATTTTTATCGGTAAAGCTTTAGAATTTCTTATTTTGAAAAAATACATTTTATTTGTAAAATATTTAGTTTTATATTTTTTAGGTTACATTATAGTTTATGGAGTTCTTTTAATTCCTAAATCAATTTTGTATAATAAACTTCAAATGGCATTTATTAATAAAGTTTGTAAAGATATGTATGATAAATATCAAAATTTACCTGCGATTGCTTTTGAAAAGGCGGGAGTTGGTGAACTAATAAATAGACTTTCTTCTGATCCTGATAGAGTACTAGACTTACTTAATCAACTTGTAAAAATGATTCTAAAGATAATTATGGCATTAATAATTGTTATAATATCATTTAAAATATCCATTTTTATAGGTATAGAAATAACTGTATTTGCAATTATAATGGGTATAATATCTTCGAAATATTTTCCTGTTATTAAAAACACTCAAAAAGAAATAAAAAAAGAAAGTGATAAACTTATAAAAAGAGCTACAGAAAATTTAACAGGAATTAGGGAAATTAAATCATTAGGTATTAAAAATAATATGTCTTTTCTTATTAATAATGACATTGATAATTACTGTCAAAAATCTCTTAAAATCAATAGATATGAATCTTGGTATGACGGACTTAGTAATAGTATTTATTATGTTTTACAATTTATTATTTTCCTTACATGTGGGTACCTTTTTATAAAAGGCCATATAGCGTATAGTATATTTATGATGATTCAATCATACATTTGGAGTATTGATGAGGTTGCCGAAACACTTTCCTCTTTTGGAGTTAACTATAATAAAGTAAAAGTATCTTTATCAAGAATAGAGGAGGTTGTTAATAATAAAATATTCAAAGATGAAGAGTTTGGAAAGATTACTTTAGATAGTGTTAAAGGTAACGTTACTTTTAAAAATGTATCATTTAAATATACTAAAAAAGATAATTTAACACTTGATAATCTATCACTTTCTATTAAACCAAATCAAAAGACCGCTATTGTAGGAAGAAGTGGAAATGGAAAATCAACAATTTTTAATTTACTTCTTAGATATTTTGATGCTACAAATGGTGAAATATTAATTGATGGCATAGATATTAAAGATCTTACCGAAGAATCCTTAAGAAAAACTATTTCTTGTGTTAGACAAAATCCATTTTTGTTTAATATGTCTATATTAGAAAACTTTAAAATAGTTAAACCTAATATTACTTTAAAAGAGGTAAAAGCCCTTTGTAAAAAAGCATATATTGATGAATATATTGAAAGCTTACCTAAAAAATATAATACAATTATTGGTGAAGGTGGAATAAATCTTTCCGGAGGACAAAAGCAAAGGCTTGCAATTGCAAGAACACTTTTATTAGATACAAAAATTATATTATTTGATGAAGCAACTTCCGCATTAGATAACGAGAGTCAAGAGTATATAAAAATGACAATAGATGAACTTTCAAAAGAACATACAATTATAATAATTGCTCATAGACTTTCCACAATTATTGATGCTGATGAAATATTAGTAATTGAAAATGGTAAATTATTAGAAAAAGGAACTCATGAGAATTTATTAAAAAAATCAAAAGTTTATAAAGGATTATATAAAAATGAAGAAAAAATGTAATAATGAAGAATTTGTATTTGATACAGATGATTTAAAAAAAGAAAGAGAAAATAAGATGTATTTATCTAATAATGAAATAAAAACATTAGAAAAGTACGATGTTGATTATAAGAAATATGATAGTTTATCAAGCTTAATATTTGAATTAAATGAAATTGAGGGTGATGATGATCTCGAAGAACTTGCTATAGAACTATCAGAATTTAATTATTATAATAATCAAAATAAATAAAAGTCATTAATAAAGATTTTTATTTATTTTTTTGTGAAAAATAAACTTGATCTTTAACAAAAAAGTTCAGTTTTTATTGAAAATGGAAAAAGAATATGGTACTATTTTAATAGTAGGGATGGTGCTAAGCATTATGAAAGATGTAAAGAAAATTTTTGTTTTATTGGTGGTATTATTAATTACAAAAAATGTTCACGCGGTGTGTGATTATGAAACGCAAGCTAAACTTAATAGTGAGGCAGCGACAATAAAGGCAATTTATGAGGAAGTTCAAAAGGAAATGGATAGAAACTTATACGTATGCGGTGATGGTGTAGAAGAGTGTACAGAATATTACCCAGTTTTTAAAATATCTATTTTAAATTTAAGTGAAAATTTTTATGTTAAAGTAACAAGTGATAATAAATTTAATAAAACTTTTTACTATAAAGATGCACAAGATGGAATAATTTCGTTTGAATTGAGTGATTTATCAAAAGTTAATACTTTTACATTTAAAGTTTATAATACAAGCAAATCTGGATGTACTCAAAAGCTTAATAGAACCTTCTATTTAACTACACCAAGATTAAATGATTATTATAATGTTAAACTGTGCGATAAAATACCGGATTATTATATGTGTCAAAAATTTGTGACATTTGAAGACACTGGTTATACTGATTTTTTGGTTTCTGTAAATAAGTATTATGAAAAACAAGAAGAAGAAAAGGAAGAAACAAATAAAACTTTCTTTGAAAAAATTTTTGAGTTTATTAAAGAAAATAAAAATATATTTATAATTGCTGGGTGTGTAGTAGTAATTGGTAGTGCAACAACTGTAATAATTATAAAGAAAAGAAGAAAGGATATAGTTTAATATGAAGAAACATTTAAAAATTTTATTTATTATATTAATTCAATGTATCTTTATTATTGATATAAACGCAGTTGATGATGGAAAAGTTTATAATATTCAAACTACAGGTGCAAGTTCAGCATTTGGCTTTGAAAATTATGATAAACATACGGCGTCAGATGGTAGTACAACAGTCAATGCATATTGTGTAGATAGAGCAAGAAGTGCACCGACAACCGCTAAAGTAACTAGAGTACTTGGCTCAGATAAAAATCTTGCTAAATATGATAATGCTATTATAACTATTTTGAAAGATGGTGAAAATGGTGTTGATTATGAATCAATATTTCTTGCGTTAAGAATATTCGTTAATGTAATTGACACAAGTGGAGATGGAAATGGTGGAGTTGACATAACATATCAAAAAGAACTTGAAGCTATTTTAAACTGTTTTTTAACAGATTCAAGTTTTAAAGAAGCATATATTGCTTATACAGGAAAAACTCCAAACGTTACTGCTTGCAAATCACCGGTTAAAGGTGAAGGTAATAATAGATTAGGAACAGTTAAAGAAGTTCTTAAAAAAGCATTAGAAGCTGGCACTAATGAAAATATAGCTGAAGGACAAAATACTGTTGAAAAAGGACCAACTTCTGATGTTATAAAAGACAATGGAATGGTTTCTAAAGTAGTTTCAGTAAAAGCCAATCTTGCTGGCATAGCTAATAATACAGACTTTTTTAAATATATGGGATATGAGGCAGAGAACAGTAATTTACAAATTGAATTATTAGGCTACTCAAAAACCTTTATTTCTTCTAAAGATGGGTGGAATAAAATTACTGAAAGTTCAGATGGCTTTGATTTATCTAAAATAGATGGTGAAGAAGCATATAATGGTGATGTGTATATAGGATTTTTAATTCAAATGGAGTCTCAGGATGATGGCTCAGGCAGCGTTGATGATGAAGATGTTGTGTGTGAAAATGTAAAAATTAATGTTAAATTTAAATATAATGGTAAAGATTTAGCTGCACTATTATCAAATGGAAGCGGACTTCAGGCTTTTTATGCTTATATACCAGAAACCGGTGATCCAATTGATTTAAATTTTGAATTATATGCTGATTTATGTGATGAAACTACTTGTGATCCAACTTCAACACTTCCTAATATTTGTGAA
>ERZ808252.2351-NODE-2351-length-11598-cov-10.198389_pt1 | contig 11598 bp, 8 predicted proteins | sample MGYA00521242_ERZ808252 | MGnify/ENA primary metagenome ERZ808252 (study PRJEB31516, sample SAMN03275581) | gut metagenome | biome: mammalia-associated habitat; material: feces | host: Papio cynocephalus | place: Kenya | collected 2012-08-07 ...
CGCCGATGGTACTGCACTACCATGTGGGAGAGTAGGTCGTCGCCACGCTTCGAGAGACCCGAGTGAGCAATCACCCGGGTCTCTTTTTTCTTTCCTTCCCAGCCCTCACTTTGTTCTTCGGCTATGAAGCAGGCGCATGAGCGCCGTGCGGAGAACAGCGAAGCGCAGGCCTTGTGCGATAGTGCGCACGTAGCACGACTTCCCCTACGAGGGGACGGGAGGGGTCGAAATTCAAGGTAGGTCGTTGCCACACTTCGAGAGACCCGAGTGAGCAATCACCTGGGTCTCTTTTTTCTTTCCTTCCTAGCCCTCACTTTGTTCTTCGGCAACGAAGCAGGCGCATCAGCGCCGTGCGGAGAACAGCGAAGCGCAGGCCTTGTGCGATAGTGCGCACGTAGCACGACTTCCCCTACGAGGGGACGGGAGGGGTCGAAATGCAAGGTAGGTCGTCGCCACGCTTCGAGAACCTCGATTACAGCGATGTAGTCGGGGTTCTTTTTTTTTAAATTTGTGTCGAATTCTGTCTGGGTTTTTAAGGCTCTTTTTTTATAGTCTTATTTTATGTAACTTTGTATCCCTTTGGGGGAATTGCCAATAAATATCAGGAGCATAGGAGGAAATAAAATGGTATTGTCTGGAAAGGAATTGTCGGCAAGCATAAAGGCGGAACTCGCGGAGCAGGTGAAGGGCTTCCCGGAAAAGTATGGGCGCGTGCCTCATCTTGTGGTAGTTCTTGTCGGCAACGACCCGGCCAGCGAGTCTTATGTTGCCGGAAAGGCGAAGGCATCAGCTGTGGTCGGAATACGGAACACCACAATCCGCCGTCCCGTGACAATCACCGAGCAGGAGCTTCTTGACCTGATTGACGATCTGAATGCCGATGAAGATGTTGACGGAATACTTGTCCAATTGCCCCTTCCTGAACATATCAGTGAAAGCAAGGTAGTGGCAGCCATTGCGCAAGAAAAGGATGTTGACGGCTTCCATCCTCTCAACCTTGCGGCTCTATATCAGAATCGCCCTTGCACCCTTCCGTGTACTCCGAAGGGCATTATCCGCATGCTGAAGGCAGCTGGGGTGAGCATCGATGGCAAGCGTGCTGTGGTTGTGGGGAGAAGCAATATAGTCGGAATGCCGGTAGCTAGGCTTCTGATGAATGAGAATGCCACAGTGACTATAGCACACAGCCATACCATTGATCTTCCCTCGGTGACCCGAGAGGCCGAAATTCTCGTAGTTGCGACTGGGCATCCGCATCTGATTACGGCGGATATGGTTTCCGATGGGGTTGTAGTGATTGATGTGGGCATTAGCAGAAATCCGGAGACCGGAAAACTTGTAGGCGATGTAGATTTCGACAATGTAGCGCCGAAGGCCTCCGTCATAACTCCTGTGCCTGGTGGCGTGGGGCCAATGACCATTTGCTCTCTGATGGAAAATACCATTGAGTGCTTCCTTAATCGTATGAACAGTCGCATCTGACATGAAGAGGACTCCTAGACTTTGGCTTACAGCAGTTCTGGCTCCGGTACGGAGTCTCCTGAACAGAATGCCGGAGCGCAATCTGGTGCTGCTGCTGTCTCTGGTGGTCGGGATTCTTTGCGGTTTGGCGGCGGTGCTGCTCAAGCTCAGCATCGAGCGGATACACAGCGCGCTGACTTCATGGTTTGGGGAAGGCGATGGCTATAATTTTCTATATCTGATCTATCCTGGAATCGGAATGCTGATATCCTTGCTGTTCGTCAAGTATATCGTAAGGGACAATATCGGCCATGGAGTTACCAAGGTGCTGCTTGCTGTTTCCAAGAATGAGTCCAAGATCCGGCCGCACAACATGTGGACTTCACTTGTCGCAAGTTCAGTCACCATCGGGTTCGGCGGCTCTGTAGGAGCCGAGGCACCGATTGTCTATACCGGTGCTGCAATTGGCTCCAACTTGGGGCGTTATATGGGGCTGTCTTACAAGAATATAACGATTCTTCTGGGCTGTGGTGCTGCTGGCGCTGTGGCCGGAATATTCAAGGCTCCTCTTGCCGGAGTTCTCTTCACGCTGGAGATTCTTCTTTTCAACATCTCCATGTCGTCAATACTTCCGCTGCTGATTTCAACGGTCTCGGCTACAGTCGTTTCCTACATCTTTCTCGGATCCGAAGCCGTGTTTGCTTCCGAACTTGTTCCGTTTTCGATGCAGAACATCCCGTTCTATATTGTTCTCGGACTTTTCTGTGCCGCATGCTCGGTCTATTTCACGCGCTGCACCCTCTGGCTTGAGGACAGAATAAAGTCAGTCAAGTCACCGTACCTGCGTTGGGGCGTCTCGGCAGCCGGGCTTGGACTTCTCATATTCCTTTTCCCGCCTCTATACGGCGAGGGCTACGGAACCGTTAACGAAATGCTTGCCTGCAACAGCATAAACTATGATGGTCAGACCATTCTCGCACCGATTCTCAAGATTGCTTGGGCGGTTCCTATATTCTTTCTAATAGTCCTGATACTCAAGGTGTTTTCCATGTCCTTTACAAATGCCGGAGGTGGAGTCGGCGGAACGTTCGGGCCTACACTTTTCATTGGGGCACTCGCGGGATTCGTGGTGGCGAGGACTCTCAACCTCATTCTCGGAGGCTCGTTGCTGTCTGTCCCGGAGCAGAACTTCGTACTTGTGGGAATGGCCGGGCTCATGGCTGGGGTCATGCAGGCGCCGATGACTGCAATCTTCCTCATAGCGGAGATTTCCGGCGGCTATGAACTGTTCATTCCTCTGATTATCACCGCGACAATCGCCTTCGGGGTCACACGCATCTTCGAGCCGTATTCCATATACACCAAACGAATCGCCAAAAGGGGCGAACTTCTCACTCACGACAGCGACCAGGCCGTTCTCACTCTTCTGAAAGTCAATGATCTGATAGAGACAGACTTCAATCCAGTACGCATAGACGACACATTCGGTAAACTGTTGGACACCGTTTCTGGCTCTAGGCGAAACATCTTTCCTGTGGTTGACAAGGCCGGAAAGTTCCAGGGGTATGTTCTTCTTGATGACATACGTCCGGACATGTTCAAAACGGAGCTTTATGCCACCCGGCATGTCTTCAACTACATGAAATCGGCTCCGGCATATGTCTATAGGGACGAGAAAATGGATAGCGTGATGGCAAAGTTCGAGAAAACCGGTGCGTGGAACTTGCCTGTAGTCACGGAGGAACGCAAATATGTAGGTTTTGTGTCAAAATCAAAGATATTCTCCGCCTATCGCACCCAGCTGAAGGAAGTCTCACACGAATAGTTCGTGCTGCTGTAAAATGGCTGCTGTGAGGTTGTGATTTATTTTTGAGGATAGATTCATTTTTGAAGGAGGAGTGCACTAGGCGTACACGACTGATGAGAAAAAGGATATAGACCAAAAAAGAAACTCAAACATTATGAAAGACATATACTTACATAAAATTGCCTCCGATCTTGGCGTGAAAGTTTGGCAGGTCGAGAACACCATTGAGCTCCTTTCGCAGGGGGCAACCGTCCCGTTTATCTCACGTTACAGAAAGGAACGCACGGGCTCGCTGGACGAGGTCGCTATTGCTCAGATAAAGCATCTGGCAGAGGACTTCGAGGCGATGGAGAAGCGCAAGGAAGGCATTCTTGAGACAATCGGTGCAGCGGGAGCTCTGACAGACGAACTTCGCCGTCAGATTGAGGAATGCGTTGAGCATAACGTTCTTGAAGACCTCTATCTTCCTTATCGCCCGAAGCGTCGTACAAGGGCAACTGCGGCTAAGGAAGCCGGTTATGAGCCGCTTGCGGACAAGATGTGGAACAACGAAACTGCTAACCCTCAGCGCGATGCGGCCAAGTTCGCTGACACTGAGGCTGCCCTGTCGGGCGCCCGTGACATAATTGCCGAGCGTCTGAGCGAGACCGCCGTGATTCGCGAGGCTCTCCGTCAGATTTTCCGCACTCGTAGAATCGTATCGAAGAAGACAAAGAACGCCCCTGCGGAAAAGGCAGATAAATACCGCAATTATTTCGATTGGGCGGAACCGCTCGCTCATATCGCACCGCATCGTCTGCTCGCGCTCCTTCGCGGACAGGATGAGGGCGTGCTGAACGTGAAAATAGACAGCGATGCGGAAAAATGTTGTAAAAAAATCTACTATGAATACTGTCAGGTTCACCGCTATCCTGCAAAACCGCTCGCGGAGCAGATTAATCTTGCTGTGGAGGACAGTTTCAAGCGTCTTCTTGAGCCCTCGGTGAGCGGAGAGGTCATACGCGAGGCCAAGGAAAAGGCTGATGTCGAGTCCATACGCATATTCGGAGAGAATCTGCGACAGCTCCTTCTTGCCGCGCCGGTGGGGCAGAAACGCACGCTTGCGATAGACCCGGGCTTCAGAACCGGCTGCAAGGTCGTGTGCCTTGATGCGCAGGGCAATCTGCTGCACAATGAGGCCATATTTCCGCATCCTCCGGCAAACGACAAGGTTGCGGCAATCAGAGCCGTGGCATCGATGATTTCAGAATATGGAATCGAGGTCATCGCCATCGGCAACGGGACAGCATCGCGAGAGACCGAGGATTTCATAAAGAGGGTGCCGAAACCGTCTTCTGTACGCGTTTTCACCGTCAGCGAGGATGGTGCCTCAATATATTCGGCATCGGAGGTCGCGAGGGACGAGTTCCCAGACAAAGATGTGACTGTGAGGGGTGCAGTTTCCATAGGTCGCAGGCTTATGGATCCTCTTGCCGAACTTGTGAAAATTGACCCGAAGTCGCTCGGTGTGGGGCAATACCAGTATGATGTGGACCAGAAACTGCTCAAGGAGAAGTTGGACAATACTGTGGAGTCATGCGTGAACAGCGTGGGCGTGAATCTGAACACTGCATCGCGTCACCTTCTCGCCTATGTGTCGGGAGTCGGCCCTGCCCTTGCCGACAACATCGTGGCATACCGAACGGAGCATGGCCCCTATCGTTCCCGCCGCGAACTTCTTAATGTGAACCGCCTCGGTGACAAGGTCTACCAGCAGTGTGCCGGCTTTCTGCGCATACGTGACGCGGAAAACCCTCTTGACAATTCGGCTGTCCATCCGGAGGCGTATCACATCGTGGACAGTATGGCCTCCTCGCTCGGCGTCGGCACGGCGGAACTGGTCGGGAATGCAGAATTGTGCTCAAAAATCAAGGCAGATGATTTTGTGGAGGGGGATTTCGGACTGCCTACAATCAATGACATTTTGAAGGAACTTATGAAGCCGGGTCGTGATCCCCGTGATGAAGCACAGGCCTTTGAGTTCGCCTCCGACATTCATACCATCGAGGACCTCAAGACAGGAATGGTTCTGCCAGGTATAGTCACGAACGTCACAGCCTTCGGAGCCTTCGTCGACATCGGAATCAAACAGAGCGGTCTCATCCATGTCTCGCAGATGAGTGCACAAGACTCCAACGGCCGCCGCCAAAAAGTTTCGGATCCCTCCAAGGTGGTCCACCTCCATCAGAGAGTCAGCGTCACCGTGGTTTCCATCGACCTTGACCGCCAGCGCATCGGCCTCCGTCTCAACTGATACTTCTGTCATTATTCAACAAACAGCCTAGCGTTCGCATCGGAGGGCATGCGCCAGTCACCGCGAGGGGAGAGAGTGACGCTGCCGACTTTCGGACCATCGGGAAGGCAGGAGCGCTTGAACTGCTGGGAGAAGAAGCGGCGGATGAAGGTGCGGAGCCATTTGCTGATGGTGGCGCTGTCGTAGTTGCCGGCAAAGGCTTTTTCTGCGAGGAACAGAAGCTTTCTAGGCGCGTAGCCGAAGCGGAAAAAATTGTAGAGGAAGAAGTCGTGGAGTTCGTATGGGCCTACGAGGTCTTCTGTCACTTGAAGGATCTTTCCGTCCTTTCCTGCAGGCAGAAGTTCAGGGCTGACGGGCGTCTCTGTGATGTCAATGAGTATGTCCCTGACTGTCCGTAGCTTAGCCTCCGAGATGGTTTTTGCGTCCTTTATTGCTCCTGCTGCTGAATCAGTTGCCAATCTTCCTGTCGTTACACCCTCAATCATGTCTGCCGTCCATCGCACGAGATGCCGCACAAGAGTCTTCGGGATACTGGCGTTTACTGCGTACATTGACATGTGGTCGCCATTGTAGGTTGCCCAACCGAGCGCGAGCTCCGAGAGGTCGCCGGTGCCGACGACTATGCCGCTTGTCTGGTTAGCGATGTCCATCAGAATCTGTGTCCGCTCGCGTGCCTGTGAATTCTCGTAGGTCACATCGTGAACTCCCTTGTCGTGACCAATGTCGATGAAATGTCGGTCGCAGGCGGCGGCGATGGAAATCTCGCGGACCGTCACTCCAAGCCCGTTCATGAGGTCGAGCGCATTGCGGTAGGTCCGGTCAGTGGTCCCGTAGCCCGGCATGGTTACACCGATAATACGTTTTCTGTCCCAACCGAGTCTGTCGAATGCCTGAACTGTAACAAGTAGGGCGAGCGTGCTGTCGAGGCCTCCCGAGATACCAATGACTGCGCTTCTACAATTAATGTGTGCAAGTCTTGTTAATAGTCCTTCCACCTGAATGGCAGTCACTTCCCGACAGCGGTCATCGAGCTCTGTACCGGAACCCCCTGATGGCACGAATGGGTGCGGATCGACCAAGCGCAATAGTTCTGCATCGAAATCCGTCTTTGCCCCCTTGCCGAGATTTACAAAATCGTAGTCTTGCCTCCAGCCGCTGCGCCCGTCTGGCGACACTGCGCGGAATGTGCTGCTTTTCTGCCTGAGGTTCTCTAGTCTTTCGACGTCAATGTCTGACATAATTATCGAATCATCGGTCCTGAACCGTGTGTTCTCTACGAGTATATGTCCATTTTCCGCAATCAGCGCGGCTCCCGAGTAGACGAGATCCTGCGTGGATTCGCCGTAGCCGGCGGAACAATAGATATAGGCTCCGAGAGTTCTTGCTGACTGCATGGAAACCAGTTCTTTGCGATATCCTTCCTTGCCTATAACCTCGTTGCTTGCCGAGAGGTTCACCGTGATTAGAGCTCCGGCGACGCTATGGAACGAAGACGGTGGCACTGGGGTCCATAGATCCTCACATATTTCCACGGCGAATGAAGCTCTGCCGACAGTGAAAATATGGTTCGTGCCCATGATGGTATTCTGCCCGGCATAGATAAGTCCGGCTGGTGAATGCATGAGTTCCAAGCCCGAAGTGAACCAGCGGCATTCGTAAAATTCGCCATAGTTCGGAAGATGAATTTTTGGTACAATTCCGCAGACATGTCCATCGTGAAGTATGATGGCGCAGTTGTACAGATGGCCAGCGAAATGCACAGGAGCACCGATCACTACAGCCTCCGGCTTTCCTTCAGTGTGTGCGGCAACAGACTCAACAGCTTTCTCCGCGGCATCGATGAGCAGGGTCTGACCGAAAAGATCAGCGCAACTGTATCCTGTGATGCACAGTTCCGGAAACACAACCAAGGAGGCATTGCTATTTTCTGCCCTGTCAATCAGTTCACAAATCTTCGCCGCATTTCCGGCAGGGTCAGCAAGGCTCACAGTCGGAACCGCTGCCGCAACTCTTACAAAACCATAGTCTTTCATAACATCATTTAACATTTGGCACCCCTATGAGAATTGAGTTTTTTGCATTCCATAGGGATATTATACCTGTATCTTCCCCGACAGACAAGACTTCCATTTCAACTGCCTTTTTGTTTTTCGTCCTATCCATTCCTGCTGTTCTCCATTCCAAGTTTACTGAAACAATCTGTCCGACCTGTCCTGGAAATTCGGAATATTTGACGTCAAGCCATTCGTTTCCATCGTCGGAAATCAAAAAAAATCTCTTGTTTCCATCATTGAATCCGTCCTGCCACGTCTGTTCATTATAGCCGAAAATCTTCTGACCGGAAATGGAGAATATGACCTCGTCCGTGGGATCGGGTCTTACTTCTTCATTGACAATCTTTTCCCTGCATCCGGCCAGCGTAAGGACGATCACCGCAGCTGTTATATAAAACCCTTTCATCGCACAATAATCCTTTTTCTGATGGTGGTTTCACTCCCATCCGCGTGATGAACCACGGCTTTGAGAAAACCACTTTTCCTGATTGTATAATAATTTGATTTTTCGACCTTTATCTCCTTGTTGTCGAGGTACCACGAGGTTGCGTCTCCAATCGCTACATTTTCAACTATGAGCGGAAGTCCGGCCCCCGAACTGAAACTCCCGTCAATGTATCTTCCTCTGGAACTGAATGCAATCCGCGGAATGGAATCACCTGTTTTACTTGTCGTGAATGAGATAGTACTGGATTTGTCTCCTATGGTTATCGTCACTGTGTAGGCAGTGCCGCCCTCCAGCCCCTCAAGACGTAGGGAATATTTTCCGCGCTCATGACTTGACACGCTGAATTCCTCTCCTGCAAATTTGACATTTATGTCTCCTTGCGCCCTGTCATCCCATATGGTCAGAATCGCGGTATTCTGAAAAACGTCCTTCATTATCACTGTTCCTATGCCGGAAACTGTCAAGCGGGCCCTACCGTTTTCTAGCAGGGTAATTCCGCTGAGTTCAGCAGTACACTCTTCATTTTCATTCCAGTATCGGAGCCCGTTGGACGAACTAAGGTTGTCGTATTCTTCATTAGGGAAGAAGATTTTTCCTATCTGGGATTTTGTCTGGTCGAAACTTCCTGCCATATTGGGGTTGGCCTCAATCAGGTCGGCACACTGCCTGTCCGGACGGCAGTTGACTTCATTGTAATATTCCCATCTTTCTCTGGCTGTCATAACCTTCCCATAATTGTCCGATTTCCCAGCGGCATTATTGGATTTGTCTATATGGTAGACAAGGAGTCCTTTTCCTCCGATGTACTTGTCCCAAGATGTGTTTTCCCTGCATTCAATCAAGAAATACTCATCTTCGGTCGGGGTGTCAATCCGGTAGTACACGCCATTCCGGTTTATCGGCTCAATCTCATGGACCCCATCGGTGAGCATCACCGGCTCGCTGATTCCGAGGCATTCCCTGTCAATGGCATTGTAGAATGGTGGCGTGTTCCCGTCATTGTTAGTATTTCCTCCGTCCATCAGTCCTGTTGACTGCCACAATGCCTCCGCTTGTCCTCCGCTTTTCTCATAGTCGGTGTCATAAAGGTCTGGAAGCCCGAATGTATGGCTATATTCGTGGCAGAAAGTGCCTATTCCTGAAAGAAAATATTTCCCTGTCAGGTAGTATTTGCCATCCCTCACAATATATTCTGGGCTCAGTTCGGACGTGCATGCGTAACTGTCAATCTTTTTGCCGTTCAAGGTAAGTTTTTTCTTCGCGCCTGACTCGATAAAATATGCATGGGACCAGATGCAGTCTTCATTTTCAGTATCAGCTTCATCTTCTCCGGCGAAGAACACAAACACGTTGTCCACATACCCGTCGTTGTCATCGTCATATTTAGAGAAATCGGTTCCATTCTGTGAGGCTAACTTGCATGCGTCGATAATCATCTGCTCCGGATTCTGATCGTTGTCATAATCATCGTTTCCGCCGTAATATACTCTCTTCTCTGGCAACGTCACAACTTCGGAAACATCGAAACTGAAGTCCACAAGCCCGCCGAACTGGTCGTTAAAGTAGTCTATTGCGCTGCCGGTCGCCCCGTTGTAGGAATAGCCTTTCTGTGTAAGCATATTGACGAAATATTCCCTGCTGTATCTGAACGGCACGTCCTTGAAGGCTGCAAGTATTATGATTCCGTGCTTTTGCCGTGCAGCTACACCGCTTTTTGTGGCCGCTCCTCCCATGTCGAGAAAATTCCTCATCATCGGCTTTCTCGCGATGTTTTCGTCGAACATCAGCCTGCGTTCTGAGACCCCTGGATAAAACTGTTGTCTGTTTTTCGTGTAAAACTTTGATACAGCGGTATTTGAGGCACTGACTCGTGCTCCGGAAATGTTGATGTTGCCGTCAGCATCGTATGAGGCATAGCACCACCACCCCTCTTTGTTCTTTGCAATAATATCTCCTGCTTCTGTAGTTCTGTAGTGGCAAAATTCGTCTCCGCGGACATAGCCACGGAACGTTGAACCATCAGGCTGGGTGTAGGCAATCAGGCATTTCCTTGCTGGTGCTGCTTGCGAAATGGCTGACAGACAAATGATCGCCTCCAAAGCAACTGACAAGTATAAGAAAATCTTCCGCTTCATTCAAATGTCTCTGTTTGTAAAATCTTGCATAATTACACAAAAATTGTGAAATTCGCAAGCCCTGCCAATAATCAGGCAGCGGAAAGAAATATGAGCCAGATAGTGATTCCCAATGACATATTTTTTGAAAGTCTTCTCGATGAACTGGGGACTTCGGGACATGTTCTGCTGAACGTCAAGGGTTACAGCATGTTCCCTTTTTTCCGTAATGAGAAGGATGCGGCGCTGCTCAAACCTTTTGATAGCAATGCCGGCCTGAAGAGGGGAGAAGTGGCATTGTTTCGTTTTCGGGGGAAATATATACTGCACCGTTGTATTGGCAAGGCTGCTTCCGCCTATATCTTTCAGGGGGACGGCAACTGTAAGGGCACGGAATGGGCAGTACCGGAAGATGTCCTTGCCATTGTGGAAAAAAGAATAGCTCCATCTGGGAAAGAATGGAGCTGCTCTTCATTTTCGTGGAAACTGTGTTCCGCCCTTTGGCCACGAACCTACATTCTGCGGCGTCTTCTTCTGGGAGTGCTGCGACGCGTATATAATTAGTGCGCTGCTGCCTCGCCGTGCTATCATCCTTCTGAGTCCTCCGCTGAGGTGCCCTTTGCTGGTGTTTCCTGCTCCGGCATCGTAACTTTGCAGTTAGTCGTGTTCATCGCCCGATCAACACCGATTGTCGCGAACGACTTCACCCCAGCAATCACCTTTTCGCTGATGAGTTCCATCATCTTCAGCTCTTCACTGCTCAGTTTGCCGAGCACGAAGTCCACCTGATGCCCACGGCTGAAGTCGTTGCCTATGCCGAGACGTATCCTTGCATATTCTTGGCTTCCAAGGAGTTCGGTAATGTTCTTCAGCCCGTTGTGGCCTCCATCGCTGCCGTTCTTGCGCATCCTTATCGTCCCGAATGGAAGGTTCAGGTCGTCGGAGATGACTATGATGTTCTCAATCGGAATCTTCTTCTCCTGCATCCAATATCTCACGGCCTTTCCGCTCAGATTCATATAAGTCGATGGCTTGAGAAGAATGAACTTGTGTCCTTTGAACGGCACCTCGGCCACGTCCCCGTAGCGTTCTGTGTGAAAAACAACGTTGGATGCCTTAGCAAAGGCATCCAACACTATAAATCCCATATTGTGTCGGGTGTTTTCATATTCGGAACCTATGTTTCCGAGCCCGACTACAAGATAGTTCATCTTTCAGTATTTCAGATTACTACTGCGCCTGTGCGGCCTGAGCTGATGCACGGGTAGGACGTACTGAGCAGATGATGGTTGCCTTAGGCGAAACGATTGTTACGCCCTCGTAGTGGAGGTCGCCGGCAACGATCTGCTTGCCGATCTGAAGAGGGGTACAATCAACCTCAAGTGTGTCAGGAAGCTCGTGGAGCATTGCGCTGATCTTGA
>ERZ808252.2354-NODE-2354-length-11590-cov-3.854270_pt1 | contig 11590 bp, 6 predicted proteins | sample MGYA00521242_ERZ808252 | MGnify/ENA primary metagenome ERZ808252 (study PRJEB31516, sample SAMN03275581) | gut metagenome | biome: mammalia-associated habitat; material: feces | host: Papio cynocephalus | place: Kenya | collected 2012-08-07 ...
TCGGTGCTTGAGGGCATGGGGCTCAAAGGGGCGGGCACGGTGGCCATGGCCGCGGCCACGTTCGGACTGATTGCCGGGTCGGTGATTGGAGGCCCGGTGGCGGAGAGGCTCATACAGAGGCATCTCACGTCGGAACAACTTGAGCCCAAGGACTACGAGGTTGACCCTGCGCTCGCCGGCTTCGAGAGCGACGAGTCGCTGCCGCAAGGCCACGCCAAGCACATGAGCGACGACGAGCACGAGTTTCACCAGTATGCCACGGCCACATACGCCCTGCTCATAGTCATGGCCTTGGGCACCGTGGCGAGCAAGCTGCTCCAGAGCACGGGAATAACTTTCCCGACATATTTCGGCGCGCTGGTCATGGCGGCCATCACGCGCAACATCATGGAACTGACGCCTTACAGCCACAAGCTGCCCATGGAGAAGATAGTGAGTACGGGCAACATCTGCCTGTCCTTGTTTCTCGGCATGGCGATGATCTCGCTGAAGCTCTGGGAACTGGAGAGCCTCGCCCTGCCGCTCATCACCATCCTCGTGGCACAGGTGGCGATGATCATCCTTCTCACCTATTTCGTGGCGTTTCGCATGCTCGGCCACGACTACGACGCCGCCGTGCTCGTGGCTGGCATCTGCGGTTTCTCGCTTGGTGCCACGCCAAACGCCATGGCCAACATGAGCGCCGTGTGCTACAAGTATCATTATTCCACCAAGCCATTCCTCATTGTACCCATCATCGGCGCCATGTTCGTGGACCTGATAAACACTGGCGTGATAACGGTATTTCTCAACTTGATTAGCCTTTAGCGCCATACACGCTTGAAATAATTGATACCGCAACCGCAATTTAGCTAAATCATCTTAATTTACACTCTTTTCAGTTGTGGGTATCATAAACAATACCTACATTTGCAAAAGACAAGTAAGACTAATGATGAGGATTACTAAAATTTGGTTCAAGGGCGACTATATTTATGGCGAAGACGAGAGCGGCAAAACCTATCGCCAGTCTTTGTTGTGGTACAAGAACCTTCGAAAGGCCAACGATGAGGAACGCGGCAAATACACCTTTGGTTATGACGGCATACACTGGAGAAACCTTGACGAGAACGTGAGCTTTGAAAGTTTTGCTTACGACGATGCTGAACCGTCAAAACTACAACGCTTCTTCTTGTCACACCCTGAAATCAACGTTTCGGAATTCGCACGACTTGTCGGCATCAACCCTTCGCTCCTCCGCAACTACATCAATGGTTTTAAGAAACCGTCAAAAGAACGTGAGAAGATGATCATAAACCATCTCCACCGCATAGGACAAGAATACTTGGCCTTGGCATAGGGCAAGCGCCGTCAAGACTTAACAAAAACACTCCCAAAAACGGCCATTTCTGGTCGATTTTGGGAGTGTTTCGGCTTTACGCTTGAATCGCGTCGGCCTTACGCTTGAATCGCGACGGCTTTACGCTTGAATCGCAATGGCCTTACGCTTGAATCGCGACGCGATTCAAGCGTAAGGCCGAAAGTCGTTTTTTGGGCACGCGGCTCGTCACTTCTCGTACACCGCTATTTGGTCTATCACCACGCCCTCATCGAGGGCCTCAACCGTCAAGGTGTGGCTGGCCTGCGAACCGAGCCGCATCAAGAGCGTGCGCAGGGCTTGGTTGCGCTCCACGTTGTCTTTCCACTCATTGGTGCCCACCACGGCGGCATAGTCCACCACCACCGACGGGCCTCCGTCGAGCGACACCCTGACGCGCAGCTTGTCGCCTTCCACAGGATGGTTGGGGTACATGTGGAGCACCACGCGCGCCACGCCCGTGGCATTGGCCTTGAACTGGTAGGTGGCCGTAGAGCCTTTGGCCAGGGTTGCCGCCTTGCCATCATAGCCGAGCATCTCACATGGCGTGAGGTTGCCATTCACGGCATCCGTCGCGTTGAAGAAGGCAAGGGGTATGGTGTCGGTGGGCAGCGGCGTAGTCACGGTGTTGTGCTTCAGACGCTGAAATACTGCCAACTCGCGTGGGCGCATGTCCATGATGCAGTTCCACTTGCCGTGGTTGAAGAACCCCTCGTTGTAGCGGCGCGTCATGACGGCAATGCTGTCGTAGGCGGCATCGCTCTCGCTCCACTTGGCAAGGCCATGGCGAGCCAGTTCGCCAACGATGAGCTTGCGGTTCAACTGGGTCGCGCCCTGCACGGGATATTTCACCAGTTGGTAAAACTCGTCCTTCTTTTGATTGGGCACTGAGGTGAACATCTTTTCCACCTTGTCGGACAGTGCATTGTATTTGGCGAGGCGCGAGCGCATGTGGCTCTCGCTCCAGCCAAGACCCTTCACCGTCTCCCAGTCGCCCACGGGCCACTCCAACGTGCGCGTGCCGCCCATGTGCTCAGGCTTACGCTCATAGGCCAGACGGTAAAACTCAGACATCACGTCGGTAAGTTCACCCCCCTGCTTCTGCCCGAACTCGCGCTTCAAGAATTGGTCGAGGTGGCCACGCACACCAAGCCGGCGCACGGAGTCGATATCCCACGCCATGTCGAGGAACAGTTCGGTCAAGTACTCATCGGGCTTGATGTCGCCCACGTTCAATATCCACTCGTGCTGTATGCCACGGTCGTAGGCCAGGTTCATCTGCTGTTGCAGCTGCGCCGGCGACGACGTGCCGAGCCATAGGTAGTCGTGAGGCTTGCCGTAGTAGCTCACGTGATAGTAGATGGCGTTGCCACCCTTGCGCGCGCGCTCCTCAGCCGTGGGGAAATGGCGTATGTAGCCGTAGTTGTCGTCGCACCACATCAGTGTCACGTCGTCGGGCACTTTCAGTCCGGCGTTGTACACGTTGAGCACCTCCTTGTAGGGCACGAACACCTGCGGCACCTTGGTTATGTCTTCGTTGACATACTTGCGGAGCATCTGCCGCTGCACCTTGAACACCGAGTCGAGCACCACCTTCTGCTCCTCCACGGTCTTCGCGCCGTTCATCGCGCCGTCGTGTACGCCACGCATGCCTATGGTATATAAGATAGGCTGCTTGCCCACCTCCTTCATGCGGTCTTCCCAGAAGTTGATTACCCCCTGACGGTTATGCACGAAGTCGTAGTCGCCCTTGCCGCGGCGCGGCCATTCGCCAGCGGTGGAGCAAGCCATTGGCTCACAGTGGGAACCACCTACGTAGATACCGTATTTGAGTGCCACCTCACGGTTGCCCTTTGTGAGGAAGAACGGCACCGACACCTCGTGCATTGGCGGCCAGTAGGCGTTGGCACGCAGACGAAGCATGAGCTCGAAGATGCGCGCCGTGGTCTTTGGGCCTATCACGCCCTTGCCCAGTCCAGGCTCATAGGTCTTGTAGGCCCAAGGGTTAAGCCCCCAGTCCTCGTCGTTGATGAAGATGCCACGGAAAGGCACCGTGGGCTGCTGCTTGTCGGCATATCCCTCGGGCAGTGCGAAACCAGCACGCTTTCGCGGCGTGGCATCCGCCCACCACTCCCATGGCGACACGCCCATGAGACGCGAGAGCTGAAGCAAGGCGTAGGCCATGCCGTGAGAATCGGCGGCGGTGATACGCAACTTCCCGTCGCTAACCTTCATGGAGAAGCCCTCCCAAGGGAGCGAGCGGTCGAAGTCGACGGTGATGAGCGCGCTGTCCTTCTCGCCAGTGGTTATTATCCTTGCCGAGAGCACGGCGTGCAAGTCACCATCGAGCATGTCGAGGGCGGTCTGCGCCACAGGGTCGTGCTTTGGGTTCATCCACACTTTCACCTCCGACGCGCTTGCGATACGGAACGAGTGTTTCAGTTCGGGAGCCACATTGTCAAGGAACCACCGCTCGCCGTAAGGCAAGTAGAGACGATGTCCGTCGGCGTTGAGGTGTGCCCAGTCGCGCACGGCCTGGAAATAGCGGGCACGGAAAGCGTCGTCGCGCACGTGGATGGGGCAGTTTTTTTGATAGTTGTCGAGCAAAGGCACATTCATGTCCTTGCACACCTTGCGTATTATCTTACCCACCTGCTTGAACCCCACTCGCTCGTTGTTCCACGGCGACACATAGCCGAGCCGTGCCTTGGGGCAACGCTGGCGAATGCCGGTGATGAGCGCGCGCAACGAGTCGGAGAACATCCGGAGCGAGTCGCGATTGTTCTTGCACTTGTCGGCGTCGTTGTGTCCGCCAATGATGAGCACATAGCTTGTCTTGGGGTCTATCTGCCGATAGCGTTGCAGGAGCGACTGCCCACACCACTCCTTGGTGCGGTCAAACGCCACGCTCGACCCGTTCTTGCCCACGTTCTGGTAGTCGAGGCCCAGTCGCTCGGCCATCATGCAGTGCCACGTCTCGGTGTACGGCCGCTTGTGGTTTTCCACATAGGAGTCGCCTATGACGGCGAGCTTGCCCCTATGTGCAGATGGTTGCGCGCATACAGCCGAAGGCATGGTGCCAACCATCACAAGAAATAGAATGATTTTAAGTAAAAAAGATTTCATAATATCATTTTGTTTTAATGATATATGGGGGAATGCCATATTTGCAACAAATCTGGCATTCCCCACTCCAAATATAAATTAAAGATATTTTTTCATGTCATTGTCAATCGTTGAAGACCATGTTCCAGTCGACACCTACATAATCCTTGGCCCAATCATATGGCAGGTAATTCCATATGTAGCTGCCTTCGTCAAGATATATTGTCACCTTAGCATAACGTGCCTTGATGGCTCTATAAAAGACATAGCAATCTTTGCCATTGGCATCTTTTGCAGTGTTTTTACCAGATATGCTTCCCGTGGCAGACCACGAGTTGCCGTCCTCACTCAGCGAAACCTTTATGCCATTGCATCCAATATAGCAGTAAGGCTTCATGAATCCCGTGACGTTGTGTACCGCCCCAAAATCGATAGTGAACTCACAGGTTCCCTTCTTGGCCTTTGGCACCCATTTGCTTGTCGTCATATTTGACGGGTCAAAGTTGTCAGCTGCCAAGCACTTCCATGCGCTAATGTCAGTAACCGTCTTTCCTGTCACGGCAGACGGATTGTCATCAACGAGACTCTCCTCGACATTAACGATTAGGTAAGCCACATTTTCCTCTGCCTCATTTGACGCGTTATTTGAGTATGTGGTATTGAATTTCATCGGAAGTAAGTAAGTCCCAACGTCGAGACTCGAGAAATCGGCCTTTTCTGAAGAAACACTTATCTCCGCACTTGTCTTGCCAGCTTCCACCGTGGCATTGGCTATGCTCAATGCCGAAACAATATCTGCAGGCAAAGCCTTGTATGATGTGGCGTGCGCGGTGTTGTAGTCAGACACCAGGTTCGTGGCCGGGCTCAACGATGCCGACACGTTAGAGTCGATGGCACGCTTCAATGACACTCCATACTTGACGTTTATCGATCCACTGACTCCTTTGGGGGTCAGTGTTATGGTAGACGTATTCTCCGTATTCGACAAACTGGCGAGCTTGTGGCTGTTATGTATGGCAATGTAATATACTCCCAAATCCTCGCTCGAGGCCAGCTGGCGATTGCCACTACCACTCTCAATGGTTAGACGTATTGGCAACACATACTCCGGCTGCGTGAGCTTGGCCTTGAGATTCTCTGGCAGGGTCACCTTGAGATTCTCGTTGGCCATAGTCGTATCTTTTTGAATCTCCGCGGCTGTCACCTCGATACCAGCTGCCACATCTTGAGGGACAGCAAGTGCATTTGTGCCGTTTTCATTGTTATACTGGCTCGTGAGTGTCGTATCGACAACGGCACTTACCTTTACGGTGCTCTCTGCATTGTATTGTAACCTTACTGGCACGGAAGCCGTTATGTCACCAAAGACACCAGCTGGCGTGGTGAATATCTGGCAATTGGCCACCTTTGCCACCATATTGTTCACATATACAAGATTATGGTTGGCACCACGCACGTCGTACGTCTCTTCATCGGAGCAGGACGTGAGTCCAGCTCCAACAATAGCAGCCAACCCTAAGGTAATTAGTTTTATGTTCGCTTTCATTTCGTTTTCTTTTTAGGATTGTCAAAAATGGATCCAAATCACTCAGCGCAACGATTTTGGTCATCGATGGCCCAATGAATGTAGCCACTGTAGTCGAACGGTGAGTACACTCCATCTTGAGCTTGGCGTTGTGTCTTGCTCCAGTCCATGTCGTAGCCATGGCCAGTCATGTCCTGTATTATGTGGCCTGAGGTTTGATCCATCTTCCAGTAGGCTATGAGACCGTCGCTCTTTGGGTCGACACCGCACATGCCTGTGGCAATAGCACTTGGCGAGAGAGCCTTGTTCCAAAGGCGAATCTCAGCCAAACGACCGTTGAAATACTGGCTCCACTGGTATGAAGTCCAAGACATGCCAAGTTCGAACTGCTTGAATATCCACGACTTGCCAGGTATGGAAACCGTTTTGTCTGGCGAAGCATTGTCGTCGATATAGAGTTTGTAGTCTGTACCATCGTAGGTGCAGGTTATGAAGTACCACTTGCCGTTTTGGAACGACGTGTTTGACACAAGGTTTCCACCAGGCAACACCCATTGCAGAGAACCGCTTGGCAGACCGCTTTCGTCGAAGCGGAACATGTTTGAGCCATCGCCACCGCCACCAAGGTTCATGAAGCGACGCAAGCTGCCAGGACCTGTAAGATTGGTGACATAGACCTTTGCCTGAATGGTATAGTTGGTAAGGGTCACAGCCTTATCGTCGCTGAACATGAAGCACGACGATCCGCTTGCGTCATAATGCAGGTGGTGGAAGTTGAGCACGCGGCTTATCCTCACAAACAACGTGCGCGAAGGCTCAACGACATTTTCCACGCCACCTTCCGCGCTCTTGATGCTGACAGGTATCATGTAGGAGCGGCCCTCCACGAAGTCCTCAGTGCTCACCACTTTCACGGCTGTGGCCTCCGACACCGCGCTGCCAGCCTTGATAGTGACCTCCTTGTTCTCAAGCTCAATGCACGAGAGAGGTATGGGGTAATAGTTGGAGCCGTTTTGCTTGTTGTATTTCGTCACGGCGGCTGTGTCGATGGCCAGTGTCACCTTGGTGTCAGCGTCGACCTTGCGCGTAGACTTTACCGTGATGCTGTAAGACGAGGGCGTGTCTTCCACGACGAGCTTCTGCACGGGGGTCTTCTCCGTACCTGTCATGAGAAGGCCGTTCTTGTTGAAGTCGAAATCATTGCCTTCGGCATTGCAGCCAGTGAGCACCGCCGCTCCTGACGCCAAGGCAATGGCTGCCGATAATATGCTATATTTGATATTCATGGTAATCTTATTGTTTATTGTATTTCCAAAATCACTTCTTAATCGCAGGATTCATAATCTGTATGGCTCTGCGCAATGCACCGTATGGCACGCCAAGGCGATCCTGGTTGTAGTTGAAGCGTATGGAGAAGCCGCCACAGCCTCCCTTGTTGCCTTTCTCCCATGCGGCATACGACTCCACGTTTCCACCGTTTGGTTTCTGATGGATAGCCTCACACATCACCTGCTTCTTCGTGTCCCATCCACTGGCAAAGGCTGCTCCGGTACCCTGTCCACTATAAGCCTGACGGATGAGATAGTCGCAATATGGATTCATGTCGCTGCTCGGCGAGCCGCCGAAATAGTCGATTATGATGAGCTTCTCAGGCCACTTGCCCTCCGGGCCGAAATACTTGTAACACTCCTTTATCACGGGGAGCAGGTTACTTGAGCTCCATCCCTCAAAGTCCCAGTCCATGCCGTCCATCTCGGCGTCAACCACCTGCTTCACGGCATAGCGAGCGTAATATTGGAGGTTCTCTTCATTGATGTTGTCAGCGAGGAAGATGGTGTCGGGCACTTGCTTGCCGTTCTCGTCGGTCTTCATCACCGGGTTCAAGTCCTCGTCGAGCACTGGAACGGTGTGGCGGTAGTGCGACGCGTCGGCGTGCATCACGAAGCGTGTGCCGAGCTTCTCCTGACAGTATTTCATATCGGCGTAGGCCACGGGGTGCTCTTCCTTTGTGGGTATGCCGAGCCATGTGTTCACGATGTCGAGTGAATCTGGCAGACCGCGGAAACGCTCGCCCCATGACGCGGGATCCTTATAGCCGGAGACGCCCTCCAAAGGTCGCCAGTTCTGGTAGTAGACATAGCAAATCTCGTGGTCGGTCTTCTTGTAGTCGCGCAAGTCCTTGTAGTATTGCTCATCGTATGTGGTGAGCGACTGCACCTCCAAGGCCTCAGTGTCGGTGTCGCAACTTGCGAGAGCCGTGAGGCCAGCCGCAATAGCGAGCATTGAAAATATCTTGAGTTTCATATCTTATACTTTATTATATATATTCGGTTATGAATTATCAGTGGCTTTTCTTGTCCCACCAGAGCGTGGTACCGCCGTTGTCGCCCGTCGGGTTGTTAGACTCTGAGTTGAGCGTGTTTATACCCGCGTTCACGGCATCGCCATTGGTCTTCTTCTCCGATGCCGGATAAGGCAAGCGGCGAATCTGCACGCTGGTGCTCACCTGGCCGTTGCTCTCGTTCTTGACCACTGGGAAGAGCTTGGGATACCCCGTGCGGCGGAACTCGCTCCATCCCTCTGGGCCATCAGGATACATGGCGATCCACTTCTGCGTGATGATGCGCTCGAGGTTGGTCTCGAAGCTCGCGCCCTCGTCATACTTGGGACAGATGGTGCTGGGAGCCGAAGCGTCGTTGCCGTCGCCTGTCGGGTCCTTGTAGTCGGCTGGCTTCGCCGTTGAGTTGATGTAGGAGTCGGCACCGTCGATGTTGTTCTCCTTGAACGACATGCGTATGCCATCCTCATAGAACTGCTTGGCCGTGCCGCCCATGTTCCAACCACGCAGCGCGCCCTCGGCACGGAGGAAGTAAGACTCGGCAGCCGTCATCCACACTATCGGCGTGGTGCTCTTGGTGATATTGAGGCGCGACACGCCGTCGCCGGCATACTTGTCGGTCTTGGCAGAGATGTTGCCCGTGCCGCAGCGCACGCCGTGGAAGCCACCATTCTTGGCCTCGACGAAATACACCTTGAGGCGTGGGTCGCTGTAGCCATTCATGTAAGAGTCCATGGCGGCGCTCATGCGAATCTCGCCGGCGTTGAAGTCCTGGATGTCGTAGTTGGGATGGTAGTAGTTGACCATGGAGTGGAGCAACTCCGCGCGCTCGTCAGAGCTCTCAATCACGCCGATGGCGTTGTTCACGGCCTTCTCAGCCTCCTGCTGAGCCAACGCGGCATCGGCATAGACGCAGCGCATGGCGAGGCGAAGGCGCAGCGTGTTGGCGAACTTCACCCACTTGGTCACGTCGCCACCATAGATGTTGTCGTATTTCGACATGAGCGTCGAACCCGACTGCGCCAATGGCGTGAGGGTCGTGATGGCAGCATCGAGTTCCTCGAAGAACTTCTTGTAGACATCCTGCTGACGGTCGAAAGCCACACCGAGCGTACCGCTGCCGAAACCTGTGTAAGGTATTGGGCCGTAGGTGTCGGTGACGCGGTGCATGCCCTCCACCTTGATGATGTCGGCCAGGGCCTGTATGGCTGGCTGGTTGCTCTTCTCGGTGACCTGCTTCAGGTTGGCCCATGCCACCATGATCTTGGTGAACGGCTTGGTGAACATCTGCTCATACCACGTCATTTTGTATGTGCAGTTGTTGGAGCCAGAAGCCCATGTGCCCGTGGGGCCGATATAGCCAGAGTAGAGGTCATGGGAGAGGCCCTGTGCCACCTGATAGTCGGACGACTCGTTGCCGCTGCCGTCCTTGTAGAGCACCACGTTGTTTATCATCTGCGTGAAAGACGCGCCGGTGTTGAGGTTGTCCTTCTCAAGGTCTTCCTCGTAAGCCTCGCGCGAGCTGTGGTTCAAGCCGTCGAACATGTCGGAGCAGCTTGTGGCAAGCGTCAGCGTGCACGCGGCGAGGAATGTATATTTGATGTATGATTTCATAGAGTTGATGAGTTTTTAGAATTTAACTTTCACCGAGAATCCCATGTTGCGGAGCGATGGCTGCATGAAGTAGTCGATGCCCTGCGAGTAAGTGCCGGTGTTGGCTGTGAGCTCCGGGTCGAACGGTGCCTTGCAGTAGATCATCCAAAGGTTGTGGGCCACAAAGGAGAGGTTGAGACCCTTGATCCATGGCACCCACTTGGTGACGGGCAAGTCGCAGCCCAACGACAGCTCCTGGAGGCGGAGGTTCGTGGCCGAATAAGTGTACATGGCATCTATGGTCTTGGTCGGGTTGCCCACCACCTGATAGTATTCCTTGGCCGGGATGAGCTTGCCGTTGACCACGGCGCCGCCGTTGTTGCGTGCGTCCTGCGATGCCTTAGACGCTCCGTAGTAGTCGAGAATGGCCTGTGTCTCGCTCACCACCACGCCGCCGTTGCGGTAGGTGAAGAGGAAGCCGAGCGACAGTCCCTTCCAAGAGAACGTGTTGCCCCAAGAGAGGTTGTAGTTTGGCGTGGCCTTGCCGGCGTAAGCATAGTACTCGTTGCCGTCAGGATTGGCCTCCACGGTCTTGTTGTCGGAGTCGACCCAGATGGCTCCGTGCTCGTCGGTCTTGAGCGTGCGCACATAGATGTCGGCCATTGAGCCACCCTTCTGTATGCGTGTCTGGTAGCCAGAGGTGCCGCCCTTGTACATCACGTCGAGCGAGTAGGTGTTGCCGTCGATGGGGTTCTTCCAGCTGTCGAGCATCTCCTTGACCTCGTTGCGGTTGAGCGTCCACGTGAGATAAGTCTCCCAGTTGACACGTCCGAGCTTCTGGTTGTAACGAGCGGAAAGCTCCAGACCCTTGTTCTCCACGACACCGCCGTTGACCCACGCGCTGGTGTAGCCGCTGGACGCGGGCATGTCGATGTTGAAGAACTGGTTGTAGGTCTTCGACTTGTAGAGCGTGGCGTTGAGCTTGAGCTTGTTCTGAAGCAGCACGAAGTCGATACCCAGATCCCACGACTTGGTCTTCTCAGGGTTGAGGTTGTCGTAGAGCGTGGTCGTGGTCTCTGGACGGCCTGTGGATGGGTTGATGGTGTAGCCCACGCCCACGAGACGCGACTGCGACGGCTCGTTGCCCACCTCGGCATAGCTCAGGCGAGTCTTGAAATAGTTGAGCCAGCCGCCCTTGGTGATCTGCGGGAAGATGTCGGTCCAGATGGCGCTGATGCCGGCGCTCCAGTAGAAATAGTTTTTCTCGAGTTTCGACGACCAGTCGTTGCGTGCCGTCACGTCGAGGTAAGCAAGGCTCTTGTAGCCAAGCTGCGCCGTGCCGAAGATGGCTCCGAGGCGGTTGCGGTAGGCATCGTCCTGATACACCTTGAAGGTGTTGTCGGCCTTGTTCACGTTCTCAAACGTGAAGATGTTTGGAGTGCCGAGCAAATGGCCTTCAAAACCGATTGGGTCGTAGCTGTTTTGGGTGTAGTTGGCTCCGGCCACGGCATTGAGGTTCCAGCGGTCGTGGTCAAAATACTTGTTGAACTTGAGAAACGACTCCGCATAGTATGTCTCGTAGGTGTCGCGCTTGTCCTTGTAGGCACCATACTCTGAGGCGTAGAGGAGGTTGGTGGAGGCGTAGAACTTGTACTCGTACTTGTTCTCGCTT
>ERZ808252.2355-NODE-2355-length-11589-cov-13.233310_pt1 | contig 11589 bp, 9 predicted proteins | sample MGYA00521242_ERZ808252 | MGnify/ENA primary metagenome ERZ808252 (study PRJEB31516, sample SAMN03275581) | gut metagenome | biome: mammalia-associated habitat; material: feces | host: Papio cynocephalus | place: Kenya | collected 2012-08-07 ...
GTCCAATGAAAAAGCAAAAGAAATAGCCAAGGAACTTGCAAAAGACATGGCTAAGAACATGGCTCAAGATATGGCAAAAGAAACTATTGCTAAAAATTCGACTTTAACTGCAAAAAAACTTATAGAGATGAATCTTTCTATCGAAAATATAGTAAAAGCCACAGGACTTCCATTAAAACAAGTACTAGAACTAAAAAAAGAATCAGAAGCATTTTAAAATGCATAAATGATAGATATTTTACTTAACTTTTACAAAAGTTGATAAAATTTAAAAACTGGTATTGACATATTTTTAGTGGCGTGCTATATTCTGTTCATTCGTGGTGGCATAGCCCAGTCGGTAGAGCAATGGACTCATATTCCATGTGTCATAGGTTCGATCCCTATTGCCACTATAGAATTAAGCACTTCAGTTTTCTGAGGTGCTTTTTTATTTGGGCTAAAAACAGCTTAGCGCAATCTGTTTCAGCATAGAATAAAAGATGTATAAATATACATAAAAACTGTACCATTTTGCATAAACAGTTGATTTTATACACAATTAATCTTATAATCATAATTCAAAATGGAGGAAGCAATATGAAGGCAGAAAAATTCAAAAGCCCTTTTAAGGGAAAAAGCCTTTTAAACTGGATAGACTGGAAACCTGAAGAAATCAGCCAGATTTTAGACTGGGCATTTCAAGTAAAAAAAGAATCACATGCAGGTGAAGTCCATCAAAGATTTTTAGGAAAAACAATCGCTCTCATTTTTGAGAAACGCTCCACACGCACAAGATCTTCATTTGAAACTTCATTCGGTGAAGAAGGCGGCCACCCTGTTTTTATGTCAACTGACGATATTCAGCTCGGCGGAAAGGAAAGCGTGCAGGACACGGCAAGAGTTCTTGGAAGAATGTTCAGCGCAATAGAATTCCGCGGATTCAAGCAGTCCCATGTTGAAGACCTTGCAAAATATTCAGGGATTCCTGTCATAAACGGACTTACAGACGATTTTCACCCTACTCAGGTTCTTGCAGATATTATGACGCTAAAGGAAAATTTTGGGCATTTAAAAGGACTTTCACTTTGCTTCTGCGGAGATGGACGAAACAATATGGCTCGTTCTCTTATGCTGATTTGTTCTAAGTTCGGAATTAATTTCAGCGTGTTTGCGCCAAAAGAACTTTCGCCTGACAATGAAATACTGGAAATCTGCGCGCCATTTGCAAAGGAATCTGGAGCAACAATAACTGTTTCCGATAAAATTTCAGTTGTCAAAAATGCAGATTGCCTTTATACTGATGTTTGGGTTTCCATGGGTGAAGAATCGCTTAAAGAAGAGCGCGTAAAATTGCTTCAGCCATACCAAGTGAACAAGGCGCTTATGGAAGCAACTGGCAAACCTGAAACTATATTCCTGCACTGTCTTCCTGCTGTAAAAGAACAGGAAGTTACAGAAGAAGTCTTCGAAAGCAGTGCAAGCAAGGTTTGGGATCAGGCGGAAAACAGAAAGCACACCATAAAAGCCATTATGCTCGCGCTTATATAATAGAATAAATTCGGAGGAATTCATGAAGAAGTTTTTTGCCGCGGCAGTTCTTGCTCTTGCAGTGATTTTGCCAGCAGTTTCACAGGAAAACAACGAGCAGACAAAGCAGCCTGTATGGAATCACGGAGACAATGTATCTACAATTTCTTACCAGAATGTAAGAATCTTCAAAATTTATGACCAGAAAGACGCTTATGTTGTGCTTTACGAAAAACAGGGCATAGACATCGGAACTGCGGTTCTTCCAAAAAAATGGTTCAAAAATGAAGACGGAGCTAGAAAGCTCAATTTCAGAACTATGCCAAAAGGTCTTTCTCCATACATGACTGTAATAAGCCAAAACGGTGAATTCCTAAAAGTATGGATTACAGCTCCTACAAACCGCTTCAATTCACTTTGGGCAATTGCTCCTAGCGGAATGCAGATTGACGGAACTGACGCAGATTCGCTTACTCTTGACTACTAGAAAAATTATCAAGTAGAAAAACACATTTTTTAGTAAGGAGACTTGATTCTGGAAATTTCAGGGTCAGGTCTTTTTTAATTTCAGGCAGGAAAAATATGATTCTTATTTCAAAAGACCAAATTTCAAAATTTAAAAGTTTTTTAGATTCCCATGAGAGTTTCATTATTGCAGGGCATAAAGAGCCGGACGGAGACTGCATTTCAAGCTGCATAGGACTTTCATTTATTTTGGATAAAATTAACAAGCCTTACATAATGCTTAACGCCGGACCTTTTAAAAGAAACGAAATAAAGAAATTCGCGCCAAAATTTAAAAATGTACTGCCCTTTATGACACAGGACGAAAGAAATTCATGCGGACTTATAATCGCGGACTGTTCGGAACTTTCAAGGCTTGGAGATATTGACGGGGATTTGAAAGGATTCAGCACATTTATAATCGACCACCACAAAACAGCCGATGTGAAAAATTCAGACAATATAATAGATCCAACTGCACCGGCGGCATCTTGCCTTGTCCAGCAGCTTTTTGAATCTATTGTCGGAAAACCTTCAAAAGAACAAGCAGACATTTTTTTCTTTGGAATGGCGACTGATACAGGATTTTTCAAGTACCTTACAGAAGACAGTGCGGAAGTTTTCAAGGGAACGGCAAGGCTTGTGGAATCCGGCGCAAATCCAAGAAAAATTTATCAGGAAATGACAGGCGGAAAGCAGTGGAACACAAGAAAGCTTCTGGGAATTATGCTAGACCATGCGGAACGGCATTTCAACGGAAAACTTGTTGTAACTTTTGAAATAATGGACGATACAAGAAAATTCGGGCAAGACGGCCGGGACAGCGATGCTTTTTACGCGCTCATGCTTGAAGTTGAAAATGTCGAGGCAGTTTTGTTCATTCGGCAAGAAACAGAATTTTCATGCACACTGGGATTCCGTTCAAAGGAAAAATGCGACGTTAGCGCAATTGCTTCTAAATTCGGCGGCGGCGGACACAAAAATGCTGCCGGAGCGAGCACAGAAGGAAAAATTGAAACATTGTTGCCTTTAATCCTAAAAGAATTCTCAAAAGTACTTTAATTTTTCTTCCATAAAATAATAAGGCAAAAAAAAGCTTCCAGAAACGGAGGCTTTTTTGTTAGTTTTTCTGCAATATTTTTTTATCAAATAACAGAAAATAACAAAAATCCTGTTATATTTTGAAAAAACTTACAGCCGCTAGCTATTTTTTCAGCTATAAAATAGCAAAAAATCAAAGAAAACACACAAATTTCACGTAATTTCGCTTGGCATAAATATTGCTGTTTTTCTTTCACAAGTTTGCGTCGCAAACATCCTTATCAACTGCATATTCTCATTTCATTGCGAATATGCTTAAAAAGTCAAATCGGAAATTGAAATTTTCTCATTGACTTTTTTACAGGAGAAATTATGAGTGAAAAAACTACGGCGGAAGTAAGAAAAATCTGGAAGGATTTCAGCGAAAAAAAGACAAGTGAAGAAGAAGCAAAGAATTTGCTTTTGGAATTTATGTTCAGGCGGAAATTTGAACTGGGACTTGCAAGCATGAGCGAGGATGATTTTTCAGATTTTCTTGTTTACATGGCAGAACATTTCGTCCATATCCTAAAAAAGTACAATCCAAAAATAAGCGATTTTTCCACTTACATTTATGGAGTTTTGCAGGCATCGGCTTTTTGGCGAAAAAGGAAACAGTTCTTGGCAAACGAAAAAAAATCTTTTTGCGAAACTTTAGTTGTCGAAGAATCTAGTTTCGTTCTTGAGAATGAAGAAATTTATTTTGAAAATGAAATGACAACAGAAGAACTTTACAAAGTTGCAAAGAAAAATCTTGAATATTCTGCTTGTTCAAGGCATTCTGAAAGAAAAACAAAAATCAGCGAAAGTTTTACAAAAGAACTCTGTCTTGTTCTTGCGCTAAAATCTTGTTACAGCATTACGGATCCGCTTGTTGAAAAAGTTTCCGCCACCACAGGATGCAGCAAGGAAAAACTTAGAAAAATGATTATGAGCGCAAAAGAATCAATTGAAAAAAAGGAAATGCGTTTTCATAATTTATTTAAAAGACGAAATTTTGCATATTATCATAGAAAGAAATTTTCAATGCAAAAACAAAGAGAAGCTCAAAAAGAATCAGCCTACACTGAATACGAACTGCAAAAATTCAACTCGCATGACCAAAGATGGCGAAAATCGATTGAAGAACTTTCAAGGCAAATTCCTGTTCCCACAAACATAACGGTTGGCAGGCTTCTTTCAATGAGTCCGCGCCATGTTGCTTTCCTTGTCTCAAAGGCAAAGGAAATTTTCAACGGAGACGAATAGAAAACTACAGAAACTGCCATTCTCTCGACAACAAGCATTTAAAATGCTATTCTTTTGGAATGAAAATTTATCTTGCAACCGGAAATTTAAATAAAAAACGTGAAGTCTCGGAGCTTTTTCCAGAGCATACAATTGTAATTCCAAAGGACGAGGGAATTGGCTTTGATCCAGAAGAGACTGGCTCAACTTTTTACGAGAACAGCCTTATAAAAGCAAAAGCCTTGTGGGAAATTGTGCGTTCCCCTGTTCTTGCTGACGATTCTGGAATTTGCGCAGATGCACTGAACGGTGCTCCAGGAATTTTTTCTTCGCGTTATGCAGGACCGGATTTTATGAAAGGAAAACCTGATGGAAAGAAAATTCCTCAGGAAGATCAGAATAAATTTTTAATTCAGCAAATAACAGATTCAATTTCCTCTGGAAAATTTCAAAAGCGGACAGCGCATTACACTTGCTCAATGGTTCTTTACATGGGAAATGACAGGCTTTTTGTTGTGCAGGAAACAATGGAAGGCGAAATTGTTGAGAAACTTGAAGATGCAAGAGGAACTGGCGGATTCGGATACGATCCGATTTTCTATCTTCCTGAACTCGGAAAGACTGCCGCAGAACTTACAGCAGAACAAAAAAATGCGATAAGCCACCGCGGAAAAGCTTCACGCCTCATAAAAAAAATAGCAGAAAGTATTCTTTGCGACGAGGGAAAATGAAAATTGCAGTTGACTGCCGAATGAGCGGAAAAAGCGGAATCGGAACTTTTTTAGACGAAATTCTTCCATATTTAAAGAGCAGCGGAAACGAATTGTTTTTATTCGGCACAAAAGAAAGTACTCCTTGCAATGTAAAAACTTTTTCACTGAAAGAAATGCTCTTTTTTCCGAAAGAACTTTTGAAAAAAATAAATTCGTGCGATGTTTATTTTTCGCCATATTGCAATATTCCGGGCGGAATAAAAATTCCTGTTTTTTCAACAATCCATGACATCGTTTTTCTTGATATAAAAGGACTCTGCGGAAAAGCTGGAGTTATTGCAAGAAAATTTTTCTATAAACGCGCTATAAGAAAATCCAAGGAAATTTTTACAGTTTCAAATTTCAGCAAGGAAAGAATTGAAAAAGTTCTAAAATGCAAGAAAAAAATTTCGGTTGTCTACAACGGTCTTCCAAGTTATATGGAAAAAAAATGTTCAAATGTAAAAAAGGACAACTCCATAATTTTTATCGGAAACATAAAAAAGCATAAAGGACTTTCTGTTCTGCTTGAAGCTTTTGAAAAGTTTTATCAGCTTGAAAACATTGCGGAAAAGCCACAACTTTTAATCGTTGGCTCTCAGGACAATTTCAGAACAAAGGACAACAGCATTTCAGAAAAAATCAGCGAGCTGAATTCAAAATTTCTTAATTCAATTGAATTCACTGGATTTGTTGAAAATGAAAAATTGCTGTTGCTTTTAAGCCAGGCAAAATTCTTAGTTCAGCCATCGCTTTATGAAGGATTTGGAATTCCGCCGTTGCAAGCACTTTACTGCGGAACAAAAGCCGTTATTTCTGACATTCCAGTTTTCAAGGAAATTTATGATGGATTTCCAGTTGTCTTTTTTGAAAGCGGAAACAGCAATGATTTATGCGAAAAAATGCAAAGAACTTTTTGCGATGAAAGTCCACTTGGAGAAATTCCTGAAAAATATTCCTATAAAAAAACAGCATCTTTGATTTTAAGTGAAATAACTAGAAAATAATGCGTTTTTATGTGTAACAATAGACAATTTCGCTTTTTTCCTTTATATTAGATAGACTTATGATTTCTAGTATCAACGCAGACGAATTAGAAAAATACTTAAAATCTCAATATAGGCACACAAGTTCATTCGTTTCTGGTGTCTCACTTGGCTTTATAGATGCATTGCTTTTTATGCTTTCAATCTGCATTGGATTTTTTATTGTAAATGCGTTCGATCCTTCCTGTATAAATTTCAGATCTTTTTTGAAATATTCAGTTTTCTTGCCAGCAGTTTTCATTGTTTTCTATTTAAATGGACTTTACCCAGGAATTCTTTTAGCTCCAGAAGACGAAGTAAGAAGATTTTCACTTTCATCATTTTTCATTCTTATTGGAGAAGCTTTTGCGCTTACAACTATAAAGTCCACAAAAGACCTTATTCCGATTGCAGTAGCACTTGTGCTTTCATGGCCGTTTGCAACAATTTTACTTCCGCTTGGAAGAGAATTAAGCAGAAGATATTTTGCAAAATTCTCATGGTGGGGAGTTCCAGCGGTAGTTTACAACAAAGATGACAGGGCAAATTTAATCGTAGAGCGGCTTTTGAAAAAAAAATATCTTGGCTATAGACCGATTCTCATTGTAACGGACTCAGTCATTCACAAAGATGAATTTCTTGGAATAAAAATTGTTGAGCAGTCTGCTGAAATTTCTGCAGTTTTAAAAAAAATCAACATAAAAGTCGGGATTCTATGCGGATTCAATAAAAACCTTGAAGAACTTCAGACAAATTACAGATATTTAATCCGTGTGCCAAGAGAGCAGTTGAACACAACAATGTCTTTGCACATGAAAGATTTCGGCGGAATTCTTGCGTTCTCTTCAACAAATTATCTTACAAAAAAAAGTTCCTTGTTTTTAAAAAGAGCAATCGACATCCTTGCCTGCATTTGTGTTGCGCCAATTTTGCTTCCGCTTGCGTTAATTATTGCAATCGCAGTAAAAATAAGTTCGCCAGGGCCAGTTTTCTACGGACATAAAAGAGTCGGAAAAAATCATTCAGTTTTAAAATGCTGGAAATTCCGTTCAATGTGCATTGACGCAGACAAAAAGTTAAAGGAAATTCTTGAAAATGATCCTGTAAGAGCCGCGGAATGGGAAAAAGACAGAAAATTCACAGATGATCCGCGTGTAACAAAGCTTGGAAAATTCCTTAGAAAAACCAGTCTTGATGAAATTCCGCAGCTTTGGAATATTTTTGTCGGAGAAATGTCCTTAGTCGGTCCGCGCCCAGTTACAGAGCCTGAACTCATAAAATACGGAAAATATTCAGACTATGTGCTTTCTGTAAAGCCTGGATTAAGCGGAATGTGGCAGATTTCAGGACGAAGCGACACTGGCTACGAGGAAAGAATCAATTTAGACACTTATTATATCCAAAACTGGTCTGTGTGGCTTGACATTTGGATTTTGATAAAAACAGTCGGAGTTGTAATAAAAGGCAAAGGAGCCTATTGATTTATGCTTAAAAATTTAAAAAAAATACTTGTCTTCGTTGTGCTTTCTTGCGCATCAGCAGTTTTTGCACAGGAAGAACTTTTTCAAATAAAAAAAGTTGACTTTATTTCAAAAGGAAAAACAAAAGAGTCTGCGTTAAGAAAAAATATCTCAGATATAAACTACAAAAGAGTTTTTACATCTCAGGAAGAACTTGAAGAATATCTTCATGACATATATCAGAACATAGAAAACACAAGGCTTCTTACAGACATTGAATATTCATACAACATAGCGGAAACAACAGACAACGGAATAAATCTTATTGAAGCGCAGTATACTTTTAAAGATTCCCATTCAATGCTGATTTTTCCAAAGCCGGCTTTAGACACGAACTCAGGAATAGAAATCAAACTCAAGCTCAAAGACAATAACTTTCTAGGACTTATGAATGATCTGAATGTTGATTTGAATTTGAACTTTGGAGATGATGACGAGCCAGACAATTATTCAAAAGTAACAACAGGATTCAATTTTAGCTATGATTATCCTTTTGACATTGGAATTACCGAAAACACTTGGAGCAATTCTTTTGATTTCAATTGGACAATAGGAGACAACGCTCCGGAATACGACTACACAACAGGAATTGCCGTTGTAGTTCCAATCGGTCAGCATAAAATTAAATTTGAATTTTCACAGTCAATAATAAAAAATCTTGACTATGAAAAATATGACGATGAACTTTACTTTGTAGAAAATGCGACAATTTCAGTTCCATTTTCAATTGGCTACATAGGAAACACAACAGAAGTTACTTACACACCTTCTATAAATTTTACGTATAACTGGGATAGAAACGGAATCAACGAAAGCAATGACGACTTGAACCAAACACCGATGATAAAACCGGGGCAAACAATAAGTTTCAGTAATATAAACTGGGTGGGCGTAAACAACTTTAGAACTGGATATTCATTTTCTGCATCTCAATACATGGGCTGGGACATAACAGCAGATACAATCGATGAGAAAGTAGTTCCATCAGTTGAAGCAAATTTAAAATTATTCAAAAGTTTCAAATATGTTGGCTTTGCAATCAATGCAAACGGATTTGCAGGCTATAACACAAATTTTTCAATCGGCGAATACTTAAGAGGCGCGCCAGACAAACAGGAATTTGATGACTACGAAGTTGACGCGGATAACTACGCATTAAAAACTCCAGCTGCGATAGTTTTCAACTTTGATATGCCGATTCACATTGTTACCGTTCGTTGGCTTGACTGGAGCTATGCATTGTTTGGAAGTTATGACACAAAGCCTAAAGCTGTAAAAGCAATTGCATTTTTACCACATAAAATTTTCAAGTACCTGAACTTTGAATTTCAGCTAAGCCCATTCTTTGATGCCGCATTGATAAAAAACAGAGGCACTGGCTCGAACTTGAACTACAAAGAAGGAATCTATACAGGCGGTCTTGAAGCCCTTGTTTATCCTGAAAAATGGAAGAGTTTTGTTGTGCGCGCAAGTCTTGGCGTAGACCTTTCCAAAAAGATTCTCAATGGACGCATGGACTTTGACAGCTCATGGAGAAAAGGAAAGGCTTGGGAAGCGTATTTTGGTTTAGGACTTCAATTCTAATTCAATTTTCAGCTTTTACAATTTTTTCTGAAGCGTAAGATTTCCAATATTCAACAGGTGCTGATTCTGAAAGAGACTCAAAGAGAGAACGTGAAAAAACAATTCTTCCAGAATTAGCAGCAGAGTCCGCAAGATCACAAAACAATTCCCACACATCGTTTTTTATGCCCCACTCCACAATATCGTTGTAGCCAGAAGATTCCGCAAGAAGTGTCTTAAAATTTAAATATTTAAAGCCGTTTATTCTTTGCATTAAAACGGATTCAATTTTTGTTACAGCCAAAATTCCTGCAAAAGCATTAAATTTCAACGCCTTGTCATTTTCAGCTTCTGACATATACAGTTTGCCAAGTTTCACAAATGCTTTTAATCCTGTTGTGTCTTCTGCGCGGTACAAAAGAAAAAATTTTTCAAGACTGTCAGAAGAATCAGAATTAACAATATGAAGGAGCGCATCTATATAGCTGGAATTCGTAAAAACAGAATCATCGCTTGCAATAACAAGAAGATATTTTTCATAATCATCTTTGTTTCCCAAGTCATAAGAAAGCTCGGCAAGTTCATAAAGCAAATCATATTTTTCCATTGGAATATCAAGATTCACTGAATAATCATAAGCATCTTTCATATAATCCAAGGCAACAGAATACTCACCTTCAAGCTTATAAATTTTTCCAAGAAGAAAATCAGCCTCTGGATAGTGCGCATAAACTGAAATAAACTCAATCAATTTTGAATAGCTTCCGTTGAAAAAATCTGCGCCATGTTTTTCAATATGCATTGAAACAATTTTTGAGGCTTCTGTAAATTTCAATTCATTTAAAACTTGGGAAACACGTTCAATTGAATCTCCCGCCCGTCGGACTCTTGAATTTTTTAAAGTTTCATCAAGAATATAAGTTTGCCACTGGGCATTTTGAGAACGTATAAACTTTGCTTGCTCTGCAAATTTTACAGCAGTTCCAAAGTCATTTTTTTCAAAAAAATCTTTGGACTTTTGCAATGCCCTCCAATCTTCCTGCCCCTTTTGAGGCTTTTTAGGAGCGGCAAAAATATCAAAGCAAAAAAACAAAGCAAACGAAAAAACAGCAATAAATTTTATAGCAAACTTTCTCATTGAATTAAAGATTCTCCAAGACCTTTTTAAATTCTATATCGGCATCTTTTTCATCAATTGTTTGCACTATTTTTCCTTTTTTGAAAATTATGCACTTTCCGCCGCCGCCAGCAATTCCTAAATCAGCGTGCTTACCTTCACCAGGTCCATTAACAATGCAGCCCATTACCGCAACCGTAATATTTTTATCAAGTGCAAGCAATTTGTTCTGCCATCGCTCCATAAAGCCATGGACATCAAAGCCCAAACGTCCGCATCTAGGACAGCTTATCAAGGTAACGCCGCCATTTCTAAGTCCGCATTCATGCAGAATTTCCCTTCCTGCAATAACTTCATTCTCTGGGGAAGATGATAGGCTGACACGGATTGTAGAGCCAATGCCTTCATTTAAAAGATGAGAAAATGCCAGTGTGGATTTCACAACGCCAGTAATCAAAGGACCTGCCTCTGTTACTCCAATATGCAAAGGAATATCTGAGTGACGAGCAAAGGTTTCATTTGCATCAATTGTTTCCTGAACAGACGAAGCTTTCATGCTGACTGCAAAATTTTCAAATTTAAGCGACTCAAAAACTTCAGATTCTCTTAATGCACTTTCTGCCAAAGCCTGAGCCCTCGTAATTTCTGAACTTTCAACTTTTTTTTCCAAGTCTTTTGGCAAAGATCCTGTGTTCACGCCAATTCTTATGGCCGCGCCTTTTTCTTTGCAAGCCTCTACAACAGCTTTTGTCTTGTCAAAGCTTCCTATATTTCCAGGATTGATTCTTATTACAGAAATATTCCCCTTTAAGCACTCCAATGCAAGCCTATAGTCAAAATGAATATCAGCAACAACCGGAACATCCGTGTTCTCGGCAATTTTGCACAAAGAATGCGCGCTTTCCATGTCAGGAACAGCAAAACGAATAATATCGCATCCAAGTGATTTCAAATTGTTAATGCGCTTTATAACTGAATCCAGATTGGTTTTGTCAATTTCAGTTATTGGCTCTTTCCACATTGTTTGAACTGTAACAGGATTTTTTCCGCCGATATATATTTTTTTTGTTCCGTTATTTCCACCGACTTGAATTACACGCGGGATTTTAAAATTTTCTTCCATAGAATCTATTATATCATATTGGAGACTTGTGTAAAAGCATTTATTTTTTATAAGTTTGCTCAGAATCTTGAAGCAGGCGTTTTTACAATTTAGCACAAATTCCTGAACAATCACAAACCACCGGCTCAGCCGGTGGTTTGCTCTGCGGGTATAACCCTTTGTTACCGGC
>ERZ808252.2359-NODE-2359-length-11581-cov-2.545115_pt1 | contig 11581 bp, 11 predicted proteins | sample MGYA00521242_ERZ808252 | MGnify/ENA primary metagenome ERZ808252 (study PRJEB31516, sample SAMN03275581) | gut metagenome | biome: mammalia-associated habitat; material: feces | host: Papio cynocephalus | place: Kenya | collected 2012-08-07 ...
TTTCCATAGCCGCCCTGGCCGTTTCGGTTGTCTCTGTTTCCGTAAGGTCTGTCGCCATTCTGACCGTTTCGGTTATCACGGTTTCCGTAAGGTCTGTCTGCCGTATTTGCCTGTGCGGGTCTTTCTGCCTGACGCTCTGCAGCCGGTCTTTCCGCTGCGGGTCTTTCTGCAGCAGGCTTAGGAGCAGCGGTGTTTGCTGCAGCCGTATTGTCTGTCTGGCTCTGAAGCTTCTCTTCCTTTGCGGGCTCTGCCTTGGGAGCTGCCTTCTGGGGCTGGCGGGACGGTACCATCTGCACACTGGGTGTGGGAGAAGGAGGTGTCAGCGGTTTAATGGGGCGGACCGGTGCCGGCTGTCCGGAACGGACATTCTGGTTGTTTCTCTGGTTCTGACCCTGATTACCGTTCATACCGCCGCGGTTTCCCTGACCCTGATTGTTTCTGCCGGAGGACTGACCGGGCACGCGGGAGTTCTGCGGATTGCTGACAAAGATAATCGTCTTTTTCTTCTTGGGCGCTTCCGCATTTTCCTTTCCTGCTTCCTTGTTCTCCGCTGCCTTTACGGTTTCTTTGTTTTCCACGGGCTTACCTGCTTCCTTTGTATCTGTTTTGGCTACTTCTTTCGTTTCTGCCGGCTTGGTGCTTTCCTTTGCTTCAGCTGCCTTAACCTCTGCTTTGGGCGCCGCCTTGCTTTCTTTTTCCTCCGCTGAGGGCTTGGGTGCTCCGTTGCCGAAGTGTTTTCTTACAAGGCCGGCTGCATCGTCCTCTACCGCACTCTGTGCCGCTTTGGCTTCGATGCCTTTACTCTGCAAAAAAGCAATGACCTCTTTGCTTTGTACACCAAATTCCTTTGCAAGTTCATGTATCTTAATTTTTGCCATGCAATTATTACCTCCTAATTTTCGGATGCGTTCAGATATTGAATCAATTTTTCTGCAAGACCTTCGTCCACGACGGCAAGGGCGGCTCTTTCGTCCTTTCCGATACAATGTCCCAGTTCCGCTTTCATGCCGTAATCAAAAACGGGAACTTCATAGAACGAACATTTGTCGTGGAATAGTTTCCGGGTATTGTCTGATGCATCCTTCGCTACAATAACCAGCACAGCAGAACCGTTTTTCACTGCATTTTCCGTTGCAAACTCGCCGCTTACCACATTTCTGCCGCGTGCCGCGAGCCCCAGCAGTCCATATATTTTATTCTGCATTTGTCTCACTAAACTCCTTCTCCAGTTCCTCATATACCGCATCCGGTATGCTCATTTTGAACGAACGCTCGATGCCTTTGTTTTTGCGGGCCTTTTTTAAGCATTCACCGCTCTTACAAAGGTATGCGCCTCTTCCGTTCTTTTTACCTGTTAAATCCAGTACGATGGCGTCCTCCGGTGTCTTTAAGACTCTCATCATTTCTTTTTTATTCTTCATTTCACCGCAGCCCACGCACTGTCTTAAGGGAATTTTTTTATTCATTGTCGGTATCAGCACCTTCCTCTTCGGCCTCTCTTACCTCTTCTTCGTACTCCTCTGTTTCATATTCGTCATCGTCGTACTCATCCATATAATCTTCGTAACGGAAGCCCGGTGCATCCTTCGCCTGGGTCTCGGACTTGATGTCAATCTTGTAACCGGTCAGTCTTGCTGCCAGCCTTGCGTTCTGACCTTCTTTACCGATGGCAAGAGATAACTGGTAATCGGGTACGACTACCTTTGCGGTCTTTTCATCCGGGTCTGCAAATACGGCTACAATCTTGGCGGGAGAAAGGGCATTCTGAATCAGATTGCCGGGGTTCTCATCCCAGTTTACAATGTCAATCTTTTCTCCGCGGAGCTCTTCTACAATGGCGTTTACTCTGGCGCCGTTCATACCGACACAGGCACCTACGGCATCCACGTTGGGGTTGTTGCTCCATACGGCAATCTTGGTACGGCTTCCGGCTTCACGGGCAATGCTCTTGATTTCCACGGTGCCGTCCTTGATTTCCATAACTTCGGACTCAAACAGTCTCTTTACCAGTTCCGGATGTGTTCTGCTGACATTGATGCGGGGTCCCTTCGGGGTGTTCTTCACTTCCAGAATGTAAACCTTAATTCTCTCGGTGGGCTTGAATACTTCGCCCTTTACCTGTTCGCTTTCATTTAACATGGCATCGGCTTTTCCTAAGTTGATGCTGATGTTCTTGCCTACATAACGCTGTACCACACCGGTCACCACATCATGCTCTTTTTCATAATACTGGTTGAAGATAACGCTTCTTTCCTCTTCTCGGATTTTCTGTAAAATCACGTTCTTGGCATTCATGGTGGCAATACGTCCGAATTCCTTGGACTTGATTTCCACATGCAGGATGTCTCCCACCTTTGCCTTCTTGGAAATTTCCTTTGCGTCATCCAGTGCAATCTGCAGGCAGTCGTCTTCCACATCTTCCTTGGTGGGTACAACTTCCTTTTCCGCATAGCAGAGGAAATCGCAGGTATCCCTGTCAATTTCTACCTTAATATTATCTGCTTTTCCGAAGTGGTTCTTGCATGCTGTCATAAGAGAATTTTCAATTGCATCGAACAGTGTTTCTTTGCTGATTTCTTTCTCCTTCTCCAGTACATCAAGTGCCTCCATTAATTCTTTATTCATTTTCCCATATCCTCCTTGTTTTTTGCGAAGCAAAAAATCCGAGTCTATTGACGAGGAGAGGATTTATCCTCCTTGTTTTTGCTCCTGTTTTCTATATTCTGAATATCCGCCGTTCCGGCTTCTGTTATCCGCTAAAAATCCAGTGCCAGCCTGATGAGCGCCACATCGCTTCTTTCAAAGGTCTGCTCACCGTTTTCTGTTTCAATGGTAATACTCTTGTCATCGAAGCTCTTTAAGATGCCTGCAAACTCCTTGCATTTCTCAATGGGCTTGTAGGTCTTTATTTCCACTTCCTGACCTATGCTCTTCTGAAGGTGCTTATCTTTTTTCAGGGTTCTGCCCAGTCCCGGACTGGATACCTCTAAAATGTACGCATCTTCGATAAAGTCCTCTTTGTCCAGTGCATCCGACAATGCCCTGCTCACCGTTTCGCAGTCATTGATGTTTACACCTTCCGGTTTGTCAATGTAGGCGCGCAGATAATAATCCGCTCCCTCTTTGACGTATTCCACATCATAGATTTCCACCCCGCAGCTTTCTGCAATGGGTAAAAGCAGGTTTTCCGTTCTGCTTTCGTAGTCTTTTCTTGACATGTCTTTTTCCTTTCTCAATATGAAGTTGTAGTGACCGGAACATATGCCCCAAGCATTAAGAAAGAGTGGTACGCGACCACTCTTACCTTATGTTCCATATTTAACTGTTTTCAGTGTATACCTTTAAGGAAGAAAAGTCAATGGTGAAAATGAAAAAAATGTGCTAAATCTCACGTTTTTCTTTCCTCTTTAACCCTTCATAAAACTCCTGCAGCACATAAAATGCCATTTTTTTATAATTGCCGTCGGAGGATACCAGTCCTTTGGTGTTAAAATAGCGCTGCGTGGACGCCGTTCTTCTGGGACAGCGGAAGTCTCTTAAAATCCACGGCGTCATACCTTTGATGTAGCTTATCTTCTGTATTTCCGCCACCTGTCTTTCGTATACATATGCCTGACAGTCCTCGGTTCCCTTATCGGTAACGGTTCCCCGCCGTCCCGCGTAGGCGTCTGCGCCGAATTCCGTAATAATCACGGGCTTCTTCGGATTGCTGTTGGCAAACAGTTCCGGCAGCATGCGGAAATCTGCCGTGTACCAGCCGCAGTATTCGTTCAAACCAATCACATCCAGACGCTCTTCCAACCTGTCCTCAATGGCATTCTTGGCAAAATTTACCAGACATGCCGCCGATACCAGCCGGGAAGGGTCGTTTTTATGGGCAAAATCCGCCAGACCGCCCATGAAGTGCAGTCTTTCGTCCGTATCCGGGTTCTCATTTCCCACGGACCACACAATCACGCTCGCCCGGTTGAAATCTCTTTTTATCAGCTCGGCAAGCTGGTTTTCGGCATCCTCGTAAGTATCCTGCGTTCCGAAATGCACATTCCAGTAAACCGGAATTTCCTCCCAGAGCAAAATGCCCAGTTCATCGGCAAGCTGTGCCATTCTCTCACTGTGAGGATAATGCGCCACCCGCATAAAATTGCAGCCGAGTTCCTTTGCCAGAGCGATGTTTCTTTCCCGCTCCGCGTCGGTCAGCGCCTTGCCGTTTTCCTTGCTGTCCTCGTGACAGCTGATGCCTCTTAAGAAAACAGGCTTTCCGTTCAACAGAATATCCATGCCTTCCACCCGGATTTCCCGGAAGCCTATCCTGTCTGAAACGAAATCTTTTTTGTCCTCTTCGTCTCCTAAAAATACGTTTACTTCATAAAGCTTCGGATTTTCCGGTGTCCACAAATCCGGTGCGGCGGAAAGGATAATCTCTCCCCTGCCTTCCTTTACCGGAATACTTTCTTTTATGCCAAGCTCCGGGATTTTCAAAACGGCAGGCATATCCGCTGCCTCCGAAAGCTCCACGGACGCATGGATTTTCTGAAAGCCGCTTCCCGGCTCCAGATAGATTTTGAAATCCTTGATATGCACTTTCGGCACCCGGATAATTTCAATATCCCGGTAAATGCCGCCGTAGTTGAACCAGTCCGTCACGGCAGGCGGCACCTGATTGTCCCTGCGCGTGCTGTCCGCCTGTATCAAAATCCGGTTGTCATGGGCAAGAAACTCCGTGATGTTCAGGTAAAACGGTGTGGAACCGCCCCTGTGCATGCCCACGTATTTCTTATTTAAAAAGACTCTGCACACATAGTTGACCGCACCGATTTTCAAAAACACCTGCTCGTCTTCGTGCAGCTTTTCATAAAAGAATTTGCGGGTAAAAATCATGCTGCCCTCATACAGAAGATACATTCTGTCCACCGTGTTAAAACAGCAGGGCAGGTTCATGGTCTCCCATTCGTCAAAGGAATAATCGATGGGCAGCAGGTTGCCGCCTTCGTCATAATAATGCTCTTCGTACCATTTCTGGCTGACACAGGTATCGTACTGGTCCACCGCAAAATGCCACTCCCCATTCAGGGATTCTTTTTTCCGTCCCCGGTCAAAAATCATATCCTTCGCTGTTGCCATTATTTCTCTTCCTCATCGGTCAGAACCAGTTTCTGTTCTACCGTAACTTTTTCTTCATAACATTCAAAGATTTCGCTTACTTTCTCTTTGGAAAGCTTCGGGGTAATAAGGCTTACCACCGGCACTACGATTAAACCTGCCACCATGGCTATGGCTCCCGCATTGATGGGAGAAGCAATAAAGTGGAAGAACATGTTGGACACGGTAATGCCCACACCGCAGATAAAGCTTGCCCAGACAGCGGATTTGGTCACACCCTTCCAGTACAGTCCGTACATGAAAGGCGCTAAGAACGCACCGGCCAGGGCGCCCCAGGAAATACCCATAAGCTGCGCAATAAAGGTAGGCGGGTCAAGTGCAATCACAACGGAAATCACCACGAAGAACACTAAGAAAATTCTCATGACGAGAAGCTGCTTCTTTTCGTCCATCTTCTTGATGATGTTTCCCTTTAAGAAGTCCAGTGTCAGAGTGGAGCTGGATGTCAGCACCAGAGAGGACAGCGTGGACATGGATGCGGAAAGCACCAGTACAATCACGATACCAATCAGGATATCGGAAAGAGAATTTAACATGGTGGGAATAATCGCATCGTATACAATGCCGCCCTGTGCGTTGCGGATGGCATCGGAGTCAAACAGTCTTGCAAAACCGCCCAGGAAATAGCATCCGCCGGATACCACAATGGCAAATAAGGTGGAAATCACCGTACCGGTCTTGACTGCTTTTTCATCCCGGATGGCATAGAATTTACTTACCATCTGCGGAAGTCCCCAGGTACCTAAAGATGTCAGAATGACAACGCCCAGTAAGTTAAGCGGGTCGGGACCGAAGAACGAAGCAAAAGCTCCCTGCTGTCCCATGCTTGTGGGAATGTCGCTGGGAATTTCAGACAGCTTAAAGACTGCCTGCATAAAACCGCCCTGTCCGTTTAATACAGAGGCAATGACTGCCACAATGCCGACCAACATAACGATACCCTGTACAAAATCGTTAATAGCCGTTGCCATATAGCCGCCCAGAATCACGTAAACGCAGGTAAGCGCTGCCATGACCACCACGCACACCGTATAAGGCACATCGAATGCCATTTCAAACAGACGGGAAAGTCCGTTGTATACGGATGCGGTATAAGGAATCAGGAAAACAAAGGAAATAACGGCTGCCGTAACACGCAGGGCATTGCTGTCAAAACGCTTTCCGAAATAATCCGGCATGGTCTTTGCTTTCAGATGCTTGCTCATAATCCTCGTTCTTCTGCCCAGTACAATCCAGGCAAGCAAGGAACCGATTAAAGCATTGCCGATACCGATCCAGGTGGCGGAAATGCCGTATTTGTAACCGAACTGTCCGGCATATCCCACGAAAACCACCGCGCTGAAATAGGACGTGCCGTAGGCAAACGCCGTCAGCCACGGACCGACGCTTCTGCCTCCGAGTACAAAGCCGTCCACGTTGGTGGCATGTTTACGGGAATAAAAACCGATTCCTACCATTACGGCAAAAAACAGTACCAAAAGTAATACCTTCACTATCATCTCTCTTTACCCTCATTTTCTTATGATTTCATCCTGTGTAACAAATTCCACATCGGTTTCTTTTAAAAGCTCCGCTGCCTTTTCCAAATCGGATGCCTTAATGACGATGGAAGCATCATCGCTTCCGGTCGCAAGCGCATACATATACTCGATGTTGATATGGGATTTGCAGATTACTTCCAGAAGCTCCTGCAGACAGCCCACCTTGTGACGGAGCTTTACCCCTAAAACATCCGTAAGCATGGCGGAAAATCCATTTTCTCCCAAAGCTTTTCTGCCCGCTTCCGGTTCGGTAACCAAAAGCCGCAGAAGTCCGTAATCACTGGTATCTGCCAGGCTTAAGGAAACAATATTGATGTTGTTTTTCTTTAAGACATCCAGGACTTCTTCCAGTCTGCCTTCCCTGTTTTCGATAAAAACGGATAACTGTTTCAAATACATACAGCCGTTCTCCTTCCTTATAAAGTCATGCGGGCACATCCGGTGCCCGCACATTTTCCTGTTCTTAAATCAGCTTTCGGTTGTCGATTACATGCACGGATTTGCCCATGCTGCGTTCAATGGTCTTAGGCTCTACCAGTTTTACCTTTACGGCAAGACCGATGGCATGCTGGATAACCGTTGCAATCTTCTTTGTCAGCTTTTCCAGTTCCTTGATTTCATCGGAGAAGAAGCGCTCCTCTACCTCCACCTGTACCTCTAAGGTATCCAGGTTGTTCACACGGTCTACAATCATCAGGTAGTGAGGCGCCACTTCGCCCATTTCCAGCAGCGCAGACTCAATCTGGCTGGGGAATACATTGACGCCGCGGATAATCAGCATATCATCGGAACGTCCTTTGAAACGGCTGATACGTGCCGTGGTTCTTCCGCATTCGCAGGGCGCGTAATCGATGCTTGTCAAATCCCTGGTGCGGTATCTTAAAATAGGAAGTCCTTCCTTGGTAATGGTGGTAAATACCAGTTCACCCGTCTTCCCTGCCGGCAGCGGCTGCAACGTATCCGGGTCAATAATTTCCGGAATAAAGTGGTCTTCCTGCACATGCAGTCCTCTGTGATATTCACAGTCGCATGCCACACCGGGTCCCAGTACTTCGCTTAAACCGTAAATGTCATGGGCATGAATATGCAGCTTGTTTTCAATCTGCTTACGCATGTTTTCCGTCCAGGGCTCCGCACCGCAGATGGCGGTTTTTAATTTAATCTTGTCAAGGTCTCCGGCTTCTTCCAGTGTCTCCGCAATATGTAACAGATAGGAAGGGGTGCAGGCAATCGCCGTTACGTCAAAATCCTTCATCATGGTTGTGAGTTTTTTCGTATTGCCGGTGGACATGGGCACAACCGTAGCCCCCAGTCTTTCCGCTCCGGCATGGGCGCCCAAGCCGCCGGTAAACAGACCGTAGCCGTATGCAATCTGGATGGTGTCCTCTCTGGTAACACCCGCCATGGAAAAGGCTCTTGCCACACATTCACTCCAGAGGTCCAAATCTTTTCTGGTATACGCTACTACCGTTGCTTTTCCGGTGGTGCCGCTGGATGCATGTACGCGCACAATTTCAGAACGGGGCACTGCCAGTAAGCCGAAAGGATAGTTGTCTCTTAAATCGCTTTTGGTGGTAAAGGGGAGCTTGGTAATGTCTTCAATACCCTTGATGTCTCCTAATTCCAGCCCCATTTCCTGCATTTTTTTACGGTAAAAAGGCACATTGTAATACACACGCTCTACCATTTTCACCAGTCTTGCGCTCTGCAGGGCATTCATTTCATCCCTGCTCATACATTCTTTTGACTCATTCCAGATCATGCATTTTCTCCTCCGTCAAATCCCAGCAGGAAAGCCTTCTTGTTAATGTCCACGGTCTTGGGCGGAACAGTTTTTTCGATGACGGAAAGCCAGGTTTCTTTATCGAAATCCATGTGCTTTGCCGCAAGCCCCAGTACAATGACATTGAATGCTTTCACATTGCCGATTTTTTCCGCCTCTTCCATTGCCTTAATGGAGTAAACTTTATATTTTTTTGCCAGATTTTCAATGATATCGTCCGGATAGGATGCCGCACCCGTCACAACGGTAATCGGGTCAATTCTCCAGTCATTGACAATAATGACGCCGTCCTTTTTTAAGAAGTGTGCATAGCGCAGGGCTTCCAGTCTTTCAAAGGCAATCAGCACATCCGCCTGTCCTTCTTCCACGATGGGCTCTGCCACTTCGCTGCCGTAGCGTACAAAGGTAACCACGCTGCCGCCTCGCTGCGCCATTCCGTGCACCTCCGATAATTTTACATCATAGCCGGCAGCCTTTGTCATGCCGCCCAGTATACGGCTGGTAAGAAGGGTTCCCTGTCCTCCCACGCCTACAATCATAATATTCTTCGTCTTCACTGTTTCGCCCTCCTATTACTTTGCGCAGGTCTCAATGGCCTGGAACATACAAAGATTTTTGCAAAGTCCGCATCCGTTACACATGGTAGTGTCAATGGCAATCGTGCCGTCTTCCTTCTTTGTCAGGGCAGGACAGCCGGGACGCAGGCAGGCGCCGCACTTCTTACATTTTTCGGGAATGGGCTTGCATACGTTGGGGAATACATTTCCTTTCAAAAGCACGCAGGGAGACTTGGTAATGATAACGGAAACTTCATCCCTTGCCACTTCTTCCTTAATAACTCTTTCCAGTTCCTTTAAGTCAAAGGCATTTACTTCCACTACATGCTCAATGCCCATGGATTTGCACAGATAATAAATGCTGATAGCCGGAACGATTTCTCCCTTTAAGGTCTTGCCGGTTGCCGCATGGTCCTGATGGCCGGTCATACCCGTGGTGGAGTTGTCCAAAATCATAACAGTACCGGTACCCTGGTTGTAAACCATGTTCATCAGGGAATTGACACCGGTATGCATAAAGGTGGAATCGCCGATTACGGCTACCCAGTTTTTAATGTAATCCTTGCCCTTCGCCTTTTCCATGCCGTGCAGGGTGGAAATGCTGGCGCCCATGCAGACGGTGGTGTCAATGACATTCAAAGGTGCTACGGCGCCCAAAGTATAGCAGCCGATATCGCCCGCAGCATGGATTTTTAACTTGTTCAATACGGAAAATACGCTTCTGTGAGGACATCCCGGGCACAGAATAGGAGGTCTTGCCGGAACCTGTGCCGGTGTTTCTACGGAGAATTCTTCCGGTTTCAGGGCTTTTCTTAACATATTGGCGCTGTATTCCCCCTGAATGGTAAAGATTTCCTTGCCGATTGCCTTGATGCCCCAGGATTTTACCTGCTCTTCAATGACCGGCTCCAGTTCTTCGAATATGTACAGCTTATCTACCTTGGAAGCAAATTCCTCGATTAATTTTCTCGGCAGCGGATGAACCAGACCGAGCTTTAATACGGAAGCATCAGGGCAGGCTTCTCTTACATACTGATAAGGAATGCCGCTGGTAATAAAACCGATGGAGGTATCTCTGTATTCCACACGGTTGATAGGAAAATCACAGCCGTCCTCCGCCATTTTTTTCATTCTTTCTTCTACATATAAATGACGCTGCTTGGCATTGCCGGGCATCATGACAAATTTCGCCGGGTTACGGGTATAGGGTTTGTCTTCGATTTCCTGTCTGTCACAGAGCTCCACCGTTCCCTGGGAATGGGAAAGTCTTGTGGTGGTGCGCACCATAACCGGTGTATCGTATTTTTCGCTGAGTTCAAAGGCATACTTGGTAAATTCCTTTGCCTCCTCGCTGTCGGAGGGCTCTAATACCGGCACAATGGCGGCTCTTGCCACGGCGCGGGAGTCCTGCTCGTTCTGGGAGCTGTAAAGTCCCGGGTCATCCGCTGCCACCAGCACCAGACCGCCGTTTACACCCGCATAGGAAATGGTATAAAGAGGGTCGCTTGCTACGTTGACACCTACATGCTTCATGGAAACAATGGCTCTTACACCGCTGATGGAGGCGCCGATTGCCACCTCTGTCGCTACCTTTTCATTGGGAGACCATTCTGCATAAATCTCCGGATATTTTACAATGTTCTCACTGATTTCCGTGCTGGGGGTACCGGGATATGCCGCGGATACCTTTACACCTGCTTCGTAGGCTCCTCTGGCAATAGCCTCGTTGCCCAACATGATTTTCTTTTCTGACACGATTACTCTTCCTTTCTCCTGCGTTTCATTTTACATTCTCTTGTGTGTGAAACTCCTTTCACACGGTTTTCATTCTCTCTTTTGTCCGATTGCATCTGCGATTTTGCGCAGAAACAGATATAATAATCATACCACTGATTTTTAGTACTGTAAAGCGTTAACCACAAGAAGCATTACCTCCCCCTGTATTCTGTCACCTTCATGCGGTTTCCGGTTACTGTTATCTGTATGGCACCGCCGCAATCGGTCCGGTAAACAGCAGTTTCCGCATTGTTAAGCCTCTCCAATGTTTCTTTGTGGGGATGACCGTATGTATTGCGTTCTCCGCAGGAGATTACCGCAACCGTGGGACTGCACTGCTGCAAAAATTCCTCTCTGGTGGAATTTTTAGAACCATGATGCGCCACTTTCAGAACGGAAACATCGGTAATGGCGTTTGTCCGCAATAAAGCTGCCACATTCTTTTCGCCCTCGCCTTCCAGGTCCCCTGTAAGCAGCATGGAAAAATCCTGATATTCCATGTAAAGGACCATGGATGCCGCATTGCCGCTTTCCACCGCTTCAGTCGGATTTAAGCACAAAAATCTTGCCCCGTTATTCTCCCAGAAATCTCCTGCCTGTATTGTCCTTACGGAAATATTTCGTGCTTGGGCAAGGTCCGTTATCTCCGCAAACTCCTCCTGCTCCGCTCCCGCAGGCAGGCAAAGACAGGTTATGGCTATCTGCTTTTCTTTCAAAAGCTCTGCAATGCCGTTTATGTGGTCCACATCCCCATGGCTTAAGAA
>ERZ808252.2360-NODE-2360-length-11576-cov-3.702630_pt1 | contig 11576 bp, 21 predicted proteins | sample MGYA00521242_ERZ808252 | MGnify/ENA primary metagenome ERZ808252 (study PRJEB31516, sample SAMN03275581) | gut metagenome | biome: mammalia-associated habitat; material: feces | host: Papio cynocephalus | place: Kenya | collected 2012-08-07 ...
GGCGTACAGCTTCTTCTTGTCCCACGCCATCTTAGTGGTTTGCTTGAAGGCATCGCCCGCACCGTCGCCGGTCGCTTCACCGTTGACGAAATACGCGGAGGGGAGCGCGTCGAGCACGTTGATGGTCTGCGTCTTGCTGGACATATTCGCCAGCCTGCGGCCCATGCGGAGCACTGCCGATTCCGCGATAGCGCCCTGCATGATCTCGCGAGTTACGGGTTCCGGAATAAGGCCGGAAAGTGCACTGCGATCAATGATGTTTGCCATTTGTATATCTTCCTTTCTTACTTCAATGCGCCGCGAATGAGACTATTCATCGCGGCATTGGTATCCGTTTTCTTTTCACCGCCGCCCGCTGGAGCCGTCCAGTCAAACTTGACTTTCTGGCGATTTTCCGTGAGCTTGTCAACGGCCTGCTCAAAGGTGGTCTTGTCATCCACCATCTTGAGAGCCTTGAACGCGATAAACTCTGCATCGTCGCCGATCAGGCCTTTGGAAAGCACGTACTTGTCACGCTTGACCTGTTCAAGCTCAGACTGCGCAGCGGATAAGGCACTTTTGCTGTCCGCAAGCTCCTTGTCGCGCTTTGCCTGCCGCTCTTGTTCGGTCTGCTGACTGTCTTTCCATGTGCGGTACGCGGTGATTTCTTCCTCGCTGGGGTATTTTTTCCGCTCGCGCTCAAGCCTTGTCTGGATCAGCTTGTCCACATCGGCCTGCGTAAACGTTTTCCCCTGCTCAAGAGCAGTGTTTTCCGTGCCCTGCACGTTGTTTTCGTCTGCCATAAAATTCTCCTTGTTTAACGACCTGTCGGTCGGTGTTGATAAACAAAAAAGAACCAGCTACCGAGAAATTCTCGATAACTGGCTCTTCGTGCCACTTCCGCGCGCTCGATTGCGCTGCGGGCGTTATTTAGTTGCTGATATTATACCACATAACGCCGGAAAATGGAAGAAAAATATCACTTTTTTAGCTCTTTTGCCTCGATGATTTGAGCTTTCACGCTTCCGTCTTTCATCCGCTTCAACTGTACTCTGCATCCGGCAGCAAGGGCCTTTTCGATGGCGGTCTTCAGCTTCTCGTCAATCATACAAAACCTTTGTCCTCTCTCGTTGTTCCGGCAGGCCGGCAGCCTTGCTGAAAGCCTTGTATTTGGCGTTCAGGCGGCGGAGCTTTGCGTTTGCAGCGGTGGTATCCTCGGTAAGCCCTGCAGCCTTATAAGCATTTACAAGACGTTTCTGCTTGCGTATCTGTCGCTCTACCCTACGCTGCATCTGCGTCGCTTCGTATGCCGTGTATGTCTTTCCTTCAAACGTGCATCCGAGGTCATCATCAATATGCGCAAGCTGCTCGTCTGTGTAAGTGCGCTCACTTACGCCCTCCACCCAGGGAAAGCGCCTGTGGCGGCAGTTAGCCCCCTCCAGCCCGTCTACAGCGCCCAGCCCGCACACCGTGTAAATGTTCGGGTAAATGTCGCCGCTGTGGGTAGAATATACCTTGCCTTGCCATCCCTTATGCGACGACCACGGCGACGGACCGGCAACATCACGAGCGCCGGAATGTGCGGACACTTCAAAATACGGAGTTTCTAAATACTCGGCAGATTGCTCCGTATACTTGGCACATAGCTGGTTTACCCCCGTCATTACGGCTCTTCTAACAGCCACGTCGATCTGGTCTCGGTGCCCGCTCTCGTAATCGACCGCTTTAAGACCGTTTCCCGCAAACTGTTGCACCGCTGACTTGATGGCTTGATTGTAGCTGATCGCGCCGCTCTGTATCTGCATTTCTGCGCTATCAAGTGCGGCCTGATACACCTTTGCCGGTGGCAGCATTTTGCCGTCTACCAAAAAGCCCATCGAGGCGGTCAGATTGTGGAGCGTATCGAGCGTCTGTTGACGGATGGCCTCGACCGTCGCCGCGTCTACCAGCGTTTCCGGCTGCGTGATATGCGCAAGGTCTATGACATCTGTGTAATACTTTTGGTTTCGCTCCACCACATCGTCAAGCAGCTTGTTCAGCTTTTTCTCGCTGATGCCGGTGGTCTTGCGTATCGCTTTTTCGATCTCCTTGAGGTCAATGCCGTGGGAGCGAAGCGCCTTGATGGCCTGCACCGCGACCTCGTTCAGCTCGTCCCGCAGCTTGATCCGGGAGCATATTTCTATGAGCAGGGTATCTTCCAACCCACGGTACAGCTCTACCAGCTCTTCCGGCAATGCGTCCAGCAATTGAGGCGTAAAAGGATACTTGTTCATTTTACATATTTCAAAACAAGCCAGGTGGGGGATTCATCTGTGTCAATGTTTACCGCCAAAATCCCAGAGTTTTCACCGTACCCCATCACTCTACCTCCTGTTGCTGTTCAGTCGTCATGTCCTGCATCTTCGGAAGCGCCGCTTTCGCCGTCTCTTCATCCTCGTTGAACCAGCGCATACGGAACTCCCAATCATTCATAATTCCAGCATTTAACATCTGCATATCACGCTGGAAGTCCGTATCTTTTGACTCAATAATGCTATCATCAAAATCAATGGAGATTTCTACATCTTCATCCAGCCCGGCGTTCATGGCCGTGTTGCCCAGCCGCAGCAGGATACGGCACAGTTCCGTTAATGCCTGCTCCAAAACTATCTCATTTTTTTTGATAGTGCGAAACATCGTGCTATTTTCGCTGATGACTTGCGTCGCCGTCGCTACGCTGCCTCCGTCAAATCGGTAATAGGTCTCGCCGAAGCCGCACTTGCTCGATAGGATATTGAGCTGATCCTGAATACCGGTGTTATGCTCCGCTGTCCGCAGCGTCATATCAATCGGAGTAATAACTGCACCGTCGTTCACATCTTCCGGCATCACATAGAACGCCACATCGTTTGGGTCAAATACCGGCTCTCCGTCAAGATACTTTGAAGCAGCGGGTTTTACCATAATGCGCTTTTTGCCAAGTTTAAACTCGTTTACATAGCTGTCATAGGCAATATCTACGCCCTGCATTACGTCGATAGCATTGGCATAAACCGAAATACCGGTCGGGAGCAGATAGTTAAAGTTATTCGCAATGTTAGGCCGGTCGATGACAAATTGGCGCTTATCGCTGCCTGTATGTACGACAGGGGGGATGCGCTCAAACCCCTTGACATTGGTCAGCGTTTCGTCTGCAAGCTGCTCATTGTCATACCGATAAATGCGATTCTCAATGACGTATTCGCCGCTATCCTCTTTGCGGTGAATTTGCAAATACAGGTAGTCATGCCCGCCGCGCGTCACCACGGAAGAAAACGCGCACTCGCTGATATATCCATTTTGCCATGCCAGCGGGTAAATGTTTTCAATGGTCACATAATCCAGCACAATACCAGATGCGTTGCCCGGGACGATTTCGCCGCTCTCGCTTACCTCCTGCCCCACCACGCGAGGAATGTACGCTACCGTGCCAAGAGCGGACTTCATTTCCTGCATTTCGTTTGCCTTGACGGTAAAATTGTTTTCCGTCAAGATGCGATCAATAAACTCCTGCTCTTTCTGGCCCTCAAGCGTGATCTGCACTTTCTCGTTCATCAGGAGATTCGCCCAATCCTCGCACAGCTTCTTGCCCATGCCAAGAGAATAGCGCTTACAATTTACCATGCTTTCGCCATTTCGCACACGGTAATTGTGGAAACCCTTGACATTCCCCTGATACCAGCTTTTCCACTCGCCCACCTTACTGTAAAACGCCTCGGGGATCGTGGTATAACCCAGATCATTAAGTTTTAAGATAACTGCATTGCTCATGCGATAACTCCCATCCGTCTATAAAGCGGTTCCAGCCCGTACCGTGCAGCAGAAATAACGTGATCGTTTGCGTCCGGATATCCGCTGATAATATCGCCGTCTTTGTTTCGCTCGTATTCATAGCTTACAAACTCATCGTAGGCGTGCGGCGTTCTGCGCTTGTCAATTACGATCTTTGCGCGCCGTGCGAGGTATTTCATCGAGTAATCCAAAGAACCGGGGCCTTTTACTGCGCCTTTGGCGGGAAGCCCCATTGCACGGAAGTCCGCTACGCTCTTAGGCTCCGCGCTGTCGCAAATAATGTAAGCGTCCGTATACTTTTTGTCGAGAATCCATTGTGCGGTCTCTGTGTTGCTTTTTTTGTGGCAATAATACTCGTCGAGGAAATAAAGCGTATTTCGTGCGCTGTCATACGCCATGCGAAGAAACGCAAATGCATCCGGATAATAACCGAAGTCCACGCCCTGATAGATTCGTTCAAACCGAGCGATCTCTTCATCCGTGATCTCGCGCAGCTCCAAATTTTCAAACACATTTCCGCCCGTGCCGACCGGAATTCCGAGATATTCATGCTGGTACGCGCGCTCGTCCGTTGCTTTGAGGTGCTCCGCCTCGTCTAAAAACTGCTGCCCAAGCCACTCAGGCGGCGCTTGCAAATACGTTGACTTGTGGCATAAACGGTCAGCGCGTTCTTCCAGGCTATCCTTGTTTGCCCAATTGTCGCGGCTGATTGGCGGGTTGTAGCTTTCAAAGTTCCAATACTTATCGCCGCCGCGCATGGTGGACTGCAAAATGGTTCGTATTTCTGCGCGTCCCGCAAACTGGTCTTTTTCTTCAAAGTGTGTCACAGCGATATATCCAAACGGAACTTTGATGGATTTAATCTTCATCGGGTCATCCGCGCCACGGAACATGATCTTCTGACCGGTAGGCCTGTAAATCAGCTCCATCGGAGAGACCTTTGCTTCCCAATACTGCGCCGCGCCCAGCTCGCCGATTGCCCATATATACTGCGCATAAACGCTGTCTCGGATGGTGTTTGCCACCTTGCGAAGAACAAGCGCGTGGCAGTTTCGATTCTGCTTCTGCATGAGGAGCAGCGGAACAAAAAGCGAAACGGTCGAGGATTTCAGAGAGCCTCGCCCACCGCTAAAGTCATAATGCGTATGCCTATGACGGAACACATCATTTGCAACGTCATAGAACACAGGGGCGATTTTTTGTGAAAGCAGTATTTTAGACATCGATAACCACCGTCACACCGTCGTCGCCGTTGTTGCTTGTTCTTTCCTGCACCATCGCCCACTTGTCGATCAGCGTCCCCATTGCCGTTGTGATCTGGCTGAGGTTTGCCGCCGCCAATTTGTCAGGGTCGTTGAGCATTTCAAGCCCCTTGCCGATGAACGAGCACACAAGGTCTTTGTGCGCGTCCATGTAAGCCATGACGTCGGCAGTGTTCTCTTCCTTTTTTCGATTGCATAGCTCTGCAATGTCTGCATTAGCTTGCACTAACTTCTTTACGGTGTTTAGAGAACAGCCGTTTAACTTCGCTGTGGCGTTATAGCTGCCGAGCTGCACATAGTCCGCCAGTATTTTCTTCTTCTGCCGGTCTGTCAAACGTGCAGCCATATCACCCACCTCGTTTTTGCTACCGGCCCCCGCCCCTTGGCCTTATATAGCAGACTTTACCCGCCCCAAAGGGCTACAACATGCCGCACTCTCAGGGCAGCGGCTCTCCTCTTTGGTACGGCATTGCAGTCCTGCCCTGCTTTAGCGCTTCAGGGAAATTCCCCGTCACTCGCTGTGGTCTCCCCTTACGGGGCACCTATGCCGCGTATGTGCAGTTCCCACTTAGATTGTCACACGCTCATGCCCGCTTGAGGCCCCGCAAGCATTTCAAGCGCTTTCATCAGTCACAGCAAGGAGGACGCATCCCCACGCGCAGTTTTCAGCAGGCATTGTCATTCTCTGTGAGGCGTTCTGCCTACTCTCACATCATCCGGAAGCGACCCGGCCTCTTGTGCAGATGGTGAGGATTTGCACCTCACATAGCGCAACAACGATCGGCGCTTGTTACTTGCTCGTCAGCAAGTCGGTTGCACGTTCACAAACAGCGCGTTGCTTTGTTCAGCGTCTACCTATTCCGCCACATCTGCGTATGTCTCCCCTGGGACACATCGTAGAGAGGTGCGGGGAGTCCTGTCATGTGGTACGACCTCAGCATGGTACGCATCGTTGAGAGGCGCGCCGAGGTCTGCATCACGGTTGCCGTGAGGGCGGTGCGACCGCCCAAGCCTCGGAAGGTGAGGTGCATACGAGCCACAGCATATTGCCCTCAACTGCCCGCCCGATTGGGCGGGCTATCAAGGGAGGAGGAAACAGATGAAAAAGCAGAGGTGTGTTGAGCCTCGCCCCATCACACCTCTATTTTTGCATAGCTTTTTCTTATTTTTCCCCTTAAAAGGGGAATTTTCAAAATTTTTTTAGATAATCGTCCACGGTCATCGGATTATCTGTCCTCCCGAGCAGATAATCGACCGAAACCCCGAACTTGTCGGCAATGCTTTCCAATGCGTCCGTTGTGGGCGTAGCTTCTCCCGCCTCGTACCGTCTCACCGCGTCGCGGTGCAGTCCGCACAGCTCAGATAGGACATACTGCTTTATTCTCTTTCTCTCCCGTAAGCGCTTCAAGCGCTCGGGAAATGCGTTCATACCACATCCCCCATTCCAATCTGTTCATACTTCGGCTTTTCAAACAACGGCGCAATCATCTTTTCCTTCGCCGCCTCATAAAAGCTCTTATCCACCTCAAATCCATAGGCGTTTCGCCCCAGCTCATAGGCCGCGCGAAGCGTGGAGCCGCTTCCAGCGCACGGGTCAATCACAACATCGCCCTCGTCCGTAAATACGGAAATCAGCCTTTTCAACACGCTTATCGGCTTTTGTGTTGGGTGTACCTTTGGATATTCACTTCGCTTGCCCCTCTCCCACGAAAACCAATCAAAAACCATGTGCCGTTCGCCATCAGCTCCGACATTACGGAATTTCGGCAGCTTGTCCCGATAAAGGACAATCGCAAATTCTGTTGCGCCTACTATTTTCATGTTTGCTTTCAGCACCTGTGCAGAATAATTTTTGCAGAAGAACAGCGGATAGCTTTTCATAAATCCGTAGCGTTTGCCGTATTCAATCACCGTTTGCATCTGCTCAAAGGCGCAGAACACGATCATCGCCGGTGCTTGTCCCTTTTCTTTTGGTTCCTTTCGCAAAAGGCGGTTGCAAAAGTGCATATACTCCGCAATTTTGAATGTTCCGTCCGTGTGGAAAAAGCTCTGCTTTGCAAGTTTGCTTTCTCCGTTTTTGTTGTCGCCGCCCTGGTACCACATGGGGTTGCTTGCATAAGCGTCTGCGCCAATGTTGTACGGTATGTCTGCAATCACCAGCTGCGCTTTTGGGATATTATATCGCTTGAAGTTCTGAAAATTGTCGTGGTATAACTCGCATTTCATGCCAGCACCTCCTCCGGTCGAAAACTCTCCTTGATCTCCTTGCCGTCCACCATGATCGCCACGGTCACATAGCGTCCTTGCGGGTGAATGTACGTCACCACGCCGGTGCGGAGCGGATGCAGCTTGTCGCCGCGGCCATTCCCGGGGAACTCCTCCGGCACAGTCATAAACTGCGCCCGCACTTTATCGCCTACCTTCATTCCGCACCTCCAAACGCTTCTTCGAACGTCAGGCCGCTCTCCCGCAGGATGCCCTTAATAACGTCAATGGTGTGCTGATTGTTGCCCGACAGCCACCACCATACATTGCTTTTGGAAATGCCTACCGCGTCGGCAAGCTGGCGGCGCGTGTACTGTCTCTCGCAAAACACCCTTTTCAGCGCCGGGTAGACGCAATAAGGGAACTCGATCATTTTCTTCCCACCCTTCGCTTGTATCGGTCCTTTGACCGCTGAATATAATTGATCATTGCGCTTTCCTCGGCTATGCTGGCCGTTTCATTGCTTTTGGCCGCTTGTTTCTCTTTCAGCCACGCGGCATATCGCTCGCAATCGGAATGACATCCCATGTGTCGTTCTTGGCAATTAAAACAGCTCATGTCATCCCACCTCATACCGCGGACAAGCAAGCACGCAATAGCTTGTCTCATAATGCTTTTTTCGCCTATGTCCGTTTCTTGTGTGCATTAAAATGTTTGTTTTGATCGCGTGCCATCCGTCGACCGGCTGCCACTTCAACGCCCGTGTCTCCTTGTCGCATTCCGACCACGGGCATTTCCCGCAGGCGTATTTGCACGACCAACAAAGCGTCGAACTTTGTTCTGCCATTTACACTTCCTCCACCCAGATGCCGAATCGTTCCAGCATCAGTTTCTTTTTGATGATATAATCCTTTGTCTTAAAGCCCTTTGCGTCCTCTACGATCGTTTTCCCGTCACGGGTATAAACGAAGTCGGCAATGTAAGTAACTGCCCGCACAGCGGCTCCTGATGGCGTTCTCTGCGGCTCTACGAGCTTGTACGTCTGCTGAAGCTTCAGGTCGTGTATCTTACCCGCTTTCAGCAGCATCCGCAGCTCGTCGTATCGGTCAGCCTCATGTTTGCTGTCGAATGTTATGCCGTGCCGCACGGTTTTGCGGTTGTGGTACTTGCCCGTTTTTTGAGCAAGTACCTTTTCAACCACCTGTTTCTGGGCCGCAGGGCCGAGACGGGCGAGGTCAGATGCCGTCAGGCTCATTCTTTGCCCCCCATTGCCAATAACCCGCAACCGTAAACAAATATTGTCGCTATCAAATTTACCTTTCTTACTGCATCAGACTCCACAGGATATATGTTTGTCATAGCGATAATCCAGAGTAATCCCAATACTGCTGCTCGGTAGAATTTTAGCTTCTTCATTTCTCCCTCCCGTCTGTCACCATGACCACGCGCACCTTGCCGAACTGCTCCAGAGCCATTGCGACGGATTCCTTTGTGGCGAGTTTGTCGCCGTGGTCTTCGATGTCAATAATGATGCGGATCATGGCTCACCGTCCATTTTCGCCCCGCAGTACCTGCAATAGTAGCTATCACTGCTCTCTGCGTTTCCGCATTCGCTGCAAGTGATTACGCCGTCATCATGGTAAACCCACCGCCCATGCACCACCGGCGCGACGTCGGCGGCGGGTGCAGCGGCAACAATCTCCATAGCCGCCGCGCCATCCGACCCGCTCTCCCACTTTGTTTCCATGACCCTTTTTATCGCGGTTCCTCGCTCAATGTATTCAGACATCGTTGTCCCTCCTATTCCATGCTTCGATTGCTTCAAACCGAAAACCGTATTCCTTCCCTGTCTGTGATATGTGGCAGGCAGGGCAAGAACACAGATACCAATCCGTAAAGCGGTTATGATGCCCCTCGACAACAGCTTCACCGCCGCAGAACGGGCAAGATTTCAGGTTTTCACTCTGATAAGTCGCCATCACTCCACCTCCTCAATATCGTACTCCAATGTAGTCGAGCACTCGGCCATAGCCGAGGCCCTTTTCGTTTGGCTTCCATAACCCGTCAGCCGGATCATACGCCCCGCCGTCGATGCAGAAGTCGTAATGCTTGGGGTGCGTGTGCTTCATGCGCTCGAAGCGGTTCTCGCCTTTTTCGAGATGCGCGCCAAAAGCGCAGAACATGCACCCGGTGCGTTGGCAGCCCGTGCAATGCAGCGGGCAGTCCACCAACGTCGCGTCGTAGTCGTTCTCACCGTCGCTCGCCACGATCTCGCCGTAGACGCTGGCAATGGGGATTTGACGGCCGACGATGAAGCGAAGCGCATCCTGCTCCGTCCAGAAGCTCATGGGTTTGCTCATGGGGTGCTTCCCTTCAAATGCGTTACAACCCGTGCGTTTCCATGTACTTTCGCGTTGCTTGCTTTCACATGCCATCGTTGCAGTAAGCGGTGCGCGCCCGCCACTCGATGCCGCATATTGCTTCATTGGTGCTTTTTCATCACAGAGCAACAACGAGCAGAAATATTAAACGGCGCATCTACAAGAAACCACCACGTCCCGCCGGACACAAAAATTGTTTTTTCTTCGCCTCGGAGCATCTTCGCCCGCGAGCAATCGGGATTATTCCGCGCGGCAAGTACATAGTCGCTTACACGCTTCGAAATGACGGGATAGCCGCACTTTGTCAACACCTGCCGAATGTTCATCTTCGGACGCAAGCGGGCGAGGTTGATCGTCACGCGCGGAAACTCGCGGCGCAGCCATGCCGCGTATTCGTCCACGAACCGCTGAAGTTCTGGATATTCCAGCCCCGTGTTGACAAAAACGAGGTTGAGCGGCCACGGCGGCGTGCGAAAGTGAGCGAGCCAGTTTGCCGCAAGGTAGGCCAGCACCGTGCTGTCCTTGCCGCCGGAAAAGGAAACATAGACTTTTCCGTCCCACGCAGTAAACCATTCTTCGATCTTGCCGTAGGTGATGATCTCCTTGTACTCGGTATCAAGGGACATCAACTCTTTGGCTTTCTCGGGCAGGATCGGCGTGTTGGTATACTCCGTCATGTCGCCTCCGGCCCTTCGGGCATCCGCATCCAGTGCGTGACCTTGCGCATCCCATACACCGCCGCGCTGTGCCAGTTGCCGTCTTTGTCAACGTAGCACTCATGCACGGTCGGGAGAGGGGCCTGCGTCGGCTCGTACCCCAGCACGCTGAGAAACGGCGTGGGAAGCGCTTCCGTTACCGGCGTCCATTCGCCCTGCAAAGCAATAAACGCGAGCTTTGCCGCCTCTTTGTCTCTCTCCCCTCCGAGGTTATAGAGTACCCAATCGCGGCGCTCTAATGCTTCTTGACGTGTCATAGCTGCCAGCCCTCCTCTCTCACTTGGAACGCATCACCGAGTTGCACAGTATCAGGGAAATTGTGCTGTGTTGCTTGAATGGCGTATTTGTCAATTTCTGTCGCGTAGTATGCCGTTACATTCGCGCCCAGCTTGTCCAGCGCGATATGCCCACAGCTCATGCCGTCGTACATCGACAGGCCCTCCACCGGCCCCGCCGTCAGCCCCTCGAAGTGGCTCATAATGTGGGCGATCACATCCACCGTCCAACCGTTGCCCAGCATCTTGTATGCCTGCGTGTCGCTCACTGGGAAAACATAGGTCTCCGGCACCGTTTGAAGGCGCATACATTCGCGCACAGTCAGTTTGCGAATGACATATAAACCGTCGGCCAGCTTAATAGGGTATTGCGTTCCCTTTATGGTGATATACCCGCCGCGAACCTCATAGATCGGCATTTGTTTTAGATTGGTCGCCCGCTCGATCACTTTCATTTTGTGGGCGTGTCCAGCAATAACGGACGGTGACTTTGCATCATCGAAAGTTACGGTGTACCCCTGTGCCGTGCCGCTGCCGTCTTTGTAGGCGCAACGGATATTCTGATCCGTAATCGCAACATCACAGTTATGCAAGGGGTTATACTCAATGGGCGCAGGCACGGCGTACAGTCCCGTTTTTGCACCTATTCCGCCGCCGTTGCCGCAAAGCGTTACGCTCTTTCCGTCCGGCGAATACACGCGGTATTGCTGGCTGTCTTGCTTTTGGTCTTTCGCGTCGTTTTCGATGGTTCCGATACGGACAGGCTCGGCTATGCAGTCATATTGTTGCTTTGCGGGGTTCGGATTGTTTATCCTCGGCACAAGGTTGTTTTCGAGCTTTCCCATGTGCGCGTCAACGGTTCGCGCCTTTCCGCTTTCCGTTCCATTGACGATGATCGGCTCCGCAGCTCCGTTATACGGGAATTTTCCCGGCTCTTTGATCGTCTTG
>ERZ808252.2363-NODE-2363-length-11548-cov-3.262508_pt1 | contig 11548 bp, 9 predicted proteins | sample MGYA00521242_ERZ808252 | MGnify/ENA primary metagenome ERZ808252 (study PRJEB31516, sample SAMN03275581) | gut metagenome | biome: mammalia-associated habitat; material: feces | host: Papio cynocephalus | place: Kenya | collected 2012-08-07 ...
AGAAGAAGCTCGATTATGCAGAGCTTTCCAAGGCGCGTGACGAGGCAAAGCAGCTCCAGATTTATAAGGCCAACGCCGAGATGCTCCTGCGCACGGATGCAGAGGAGCAGCGGCAGACAAGAGAGCATCAGCAGGAAAAATAGCACTGCAACGCAGGGCGCAGCCGAACGGGAACCGTTCGATCAATCAGGGGTTTGGGGAGCTTCGCCCCAACAAGCAGCAGGGAGATTTCCGGTGACGGAAATCTCCCTGTTCGTCAAGTTTGTATAAACGCAGGCATTGCTTGCGACTATTGTGTCAAATATAATGCTGGCGCTACATAGTTAGCCGGTATTGGAATCTGTTTTAGAACTGTACGTCGGGTCGCTTCCGTCAATCTTCAGATGATGAGAAACAGCAGACTCTCTGACAAAGCACGATAGCCTATGCCTTGCTGAAAATGGCTTCCGTGTCGAACCTCAGTCCATCCTGATCAAAAATGGTACCCTTCTTCATAATGCCCCCTAATTATGGATCCTCGGAACTCTCCAAATTACGTCCTGCTCACCGCGGGACCGATGTCTTCTATAAACGACTGAATATAGGGGAGGGCTGCGCCGATCGTAATATTGTGGGAGGGCATTTTACTGATAAGCAGATACTCATCATAATCGGCAAATGGGCAGCTGCGGTGAATCTCATTGTAAATAAAGTGAATATCCGCTTGTGTAAAGTAAGGGGCAAGGTGCCCCCCGAGTATAAAATCTACATCATGAACCAGATGGAGCATCCCAATCAGTTTGGAAAGATGCTTCAGATAGGTCTGCCAGCGCTGGACCTCATCGGTGGCATTGTTTCGAACCTTTTGAAAGAAAGTATTTGGATCCTCACTGCCGAGCAGTGCCTGCATGGAGCAGACGGTTTCCATGCAGCCGCGCTTGCCGCAGTAGCACAGCGCTCCCCGCGGGTTCGCTTGGATATGCTCAAAGGTGGCCGAGTGGCCGTGCTTACCCCGGACAATATTCCGTTTGACGATCATGGAGCCGCCAAGATGCTGGCTCAGGGAGAGATAGATAGCATCAGATAAATCCGGGGAACTCCAAAGCTCAGACATTGCCGCGGCATCTGGATCGTGGAAAAAGGCGCAGGGATGGGGGAGATACTGAGTAAAGGCATCGGTTGTCAGCCCGCAGCAGTTCAGGATTTCTCCGTAAAAGACAGTGGTATTATCTGCGGTGACAAGACCTTGTATGGCAAACCCAATCCCCAGGATCCGTTCGCTGGGGATGTTGAGGGAGGCAATTACACCCAAGATCGCATCGGAGACCTTCGCAAAATAGGGATCTTCATTTTTGAAGGGTATTTTCGCAGCAATGTGATGGATCTCCTGACCGTATAGGTTCACTGCATTTACCTTAACCACATCGTTCTGAACCTCAACACCGATGGCAATCCGATAGTCGGCGGTAATGGAGTATGCAGCTGCCTTCCGCCCCACCTGATCCGCATCCAGCTGACCGTTTCGATAGATCAGCCCACTTTCTTCCATCTCGGCGAGATTGGCGGCTACCGTTGGTCGGCTCAGCCGCAGGGAGTAGGTGATATCCTGCTGGGATACTACTTTATTTTCATAAATGTAATTATATATCTGCTGGCGGTTCGCTTTTTTGATTTGCCCCGGTGTAATACTTCTTTGCATATACTCCTCCCTGAGATATCCGCTGTTACTTTAACGATTTTATCAAAATGCAGATCCTATTTCTATCTGTGTTTTGCATAAAGTTTTGTAAAATTATTTAGCAAAATTGCCGCGTTGACAACGGATTGACTTTTCTATATACTGTTGGCATAAGGCAATTTGTAAAATGTTTTTACAAATTAAGTTTCCAAACAGATTTTGGATCAAGGAGGAAGCAAGATGAATATCATCGAAAAAATGAGACTGGACGGGAAGAAGGGCTTTGTTACCGGTGCCGCCCGGGGAATCGGTAAATGCACTGCCACTGCCTTCGCCGAGGCCGGTGCGGACGTTGCCATTGTGGATCTGGATCTGGAGACTGCTCAGGTCACAGCCGAGGAGATAGCCCGGACTGCCGGACGGAAAGTCATTGCCTTAAAGTGCGATGTCACCGACGAGACTCAGGTGCAGGCTATGGTGAACGAGGTCGTTAAGCAACTGGGAGGGCTGGACTTCTGCCACGCCAATGCCGGTATCTGTATCAACGCTGCGGCAGATAAGATGACCTACGCCCAGTGGAAGAAGAACATTGACGTGAATCTGAACAGTGTGTTCCTCACCGATACGATCGCGGGACGGTATATGCTCGCTCATGGGGGCGGCTCTATTATTAACACCGCTTCTATGTCTGCTCATATTGTCAATGTGCCTCAGCCCCAGTGTGCATACAATGCTTCCAAGGCCGGCGTGATCCAGCTCACCAAATCTCTCGCCATCGAATGGGCGAAGCGGGGCGTCCGGGTTAACTCCATCAGCCCCGGCTATATCGGCACCGATCTGACCCTGTCCTCCGAGACGTTGAAGCCCCTTATCGCCAAATGGAACGCCATGGCGCCCATGGGACGGCTGGGCAAGCCGGAGGAATTGGAGTCAATCTGCGTCTATCTGGCCGGCGATACCTCTACATTCACCACCGGCTCCGATTTCATTCTGGACGGTGCATTTACCTGCTTCTAATCAGTAATTTGCGCTGTGAAAGGCGTGAAATAATAACAAAAAAGGAGAAATAATAATGAAAAAGCGTATTTTAGCTATCCTGTGCGTCTGTGCCCTGTTCGTTACCGCCTTAGCAGGTTGCAGTGCAGATGGGAATGCCGCCAGCACCCCCAATGCAACAACGGAAGCCCCCGCTGCCAGCAATACCGAAAAATCGGTCCCCGCGCAAGAGAACAACACAGCCAATACGGAAGGCATGCAGGCATCGCCTGAGTTCTATGCCGCCGCTGACCTGTCTGTCCTGAATGGTAAGAAGATCGGCATCACAATCCAGTCTCTCCAGAATGCCTATTGGGCGGGTGTTATGTCCGCTCTGGAGGATGTCTTGGGTGCAAACGGCGCAAGCTTTACGATCGTTGCCTGTGATGACAGCTCCGCCACTCAGATCGGCCAGATCGAAAACTTTATCTCTTCCGGCTGCGACTTCATCATGGTACATCCTTCCGATGCTGCCGCCGTTGAAGAGGTTTGCGGTCAGGCTCGGAAAGAGGGCGTCAAGGTCATGTGTTGGGACGATCCTATGACCAACACCGACGGTAACTGGGTTCTCAACAACACGGATCTGGGCATCGCCATCGGCGTAAATGCCGCCGCGTTTATCAATGAGCACTACAGCGAGGATAACAAGGCTCAGGTCGCTATGATCAACTATCCTCAGACCACGATCCTGCTGGAGCGAGAGGAAGGCATCCTTCAGGGGCTGGAGGAGAACGCTGCCGGCAAGTATGAGATTGTTGCCAGTCAGGCCGGTCTGGATCCCATTCAGGCGCAAACCTCCATGGAGACAATCCTTCAACGGTATCCCGACTGTAAGATCGCCGTGGGAATTGGCTCCGGCGCTATGATCGGCGCTGACGAGGCGTTTAATATCGCTACCGGCGGCAATATCCCCGAAGACATGGGCGTATTCACCACTGATGTGACCAAGCAGCAGCTGGAACAGCTGAAGGATCCCGCCTATCCCGCCCGGGGCATTACTGGTTTCGAAGGTTCCGACTTGGATACCGCTACGGCCTGCGCCTCCATGTTTGCCCTGATCCTCAGCGACTCTCTGGAAAGCCAGAACGTATTCCGCAGCACTTGTACCATTGACGCGAACAATATTGACGCGATCATGGACGGTATGAAGTAATCCGCATCGATCATACACCCCCCGCTCTTCCGGGCGGGGGGTATCCTCAAATCAAATGCACGGGAGGCAGTATATGAGCGAAGAATACGCTCTGGAATTGGAGCATATCCGAAAAGAGTACCCCGGTGTTGTAGCCCTGAAGGATGTGACACTCCGGCTCCGGCGGGGCGAAATCCTGGGGTTGATTGGCGAAAACGGAGCGGGAAAATCCACCTTGATCAAGTGCTGCTCCGGAGCAGTGGTTCCTACATCCGGTAAGATTAAGATCAACGGCAAGGAATTTGACCGTATGACTCCTCAGTTGGCAACGGAAAACGGCATTGCCATTATCTATCAGGAATTTAACAACGTAGGCGAATTATCCGCCGCAGAAAACCTGTTTTTAGGCCGTCCTATCCGAAAAGGGATCATGATCGACCGCAAAGCCATGGAGGAGGAGGCGGCTAAAGCCTTTGAGCAGCTGAAAATTAAAATCGATCCCCATGAACTGGTAAAGAATCTCTCTGTAGGTTACCAGCAGATGATCGAGATTGCCAAGGCGGTCCAGCAGAACGCTCAGGTGCTGATCATGGACGAGCCCAGCGCGCCCCTGACGAACAATGAGGTGGAGAATATGTTTGCCGTAGTGGAGTTGCTGCGGGAGAAGGGCGTGTCCATCATCTATATTTCCCATCGACTGGAGGAGATATTCCGCCTGTCCGACCGCATTGAAGTCATCCGAGACGGTGAATATGTGGATACTCTGATTACCCCTGAGGCTACAGTGGACGAACTCATCAAGCTGATGGTAGGACGGGAAATGACCCGGAAATATCCCCAGCGCGAGGACTGCATCGACCGGAGCAAGGTGGTTCTGGAGCTGAAAAATGTGTACGGAAACGGGGATAAGGACATCAGCCTCCGTATCCACGCCGGTGAGGTGCTTGGACTGGGCGGATTGGTTGGCGCGGGACGCACAGAGCTGGCTGAACTCATCTTTGGGGTCAAGCCAAAAAAATCTGGTCAGATCCTGTTCAATGGCAAAGAGATCAACCCTAAGTCCCCGCGAGAGGCCATCGATCTGGGTATCGCCCTGGTGCCGGAGGATCGCAAGCGCCATGGTGTGTTGCTGACAAACACCATCAAAAATAACATCAACATGCCCATCTACAGGCGCATTTCCGTTGCCAGTATTATAGACGTTTCCTCTGAAAAGAAAACGGCGAAGAAATACCGGGAGGAAATTCAGATCAAGTGTCCCTCTGTCAATCAGCTGGTGAAGAACCTTTCCGGCGGCAACCAGCAGAAGGTGGTCCTAGGCAAGTGGCTGGCTGCCGATTCTCAGCTCATCATCTTCGATGAACCGACCAGAGGCATCGACGTGGGGGCAAAGTATGAGATCTATAAGCTCATCAACAGTCTGGTAGAATCCGGACGGAGCGTACTTATGATCTCCTCCGAGATGGAGGAGCTGATGGGAATGTCCGATCGCATCATCGTCTTGGCCGAGCGGGAGATCACCGGCGAGCTGCAAAAAGATGCGTTTAATGCCGACACAATCATGGCCTATGCTTCCGCGATTGTAGATAAGGGAGAGGTTTCCTGACATGAATAAATTAAATATGAAAAATGTGCTGAAATCAAACGCAATTTGGCTGGTATTTATCATTGAGGTCATCGTTTTCGCGGTGGCCAGCAGTGGTAATTTCATTACCGGAAATAATATTCTCAATATTGCCCGTCAGGTTTCCTACTATGGAGTTGCTTCCATCGGTATGACCTTTGTCATTCTGATTGCGGGAATTGACCTTTCCATTGGATCAATCATTACAATTGTCAATGTGGTTTGTGCCTATCTGATGGTCAACGTAGGTGTCAATATGTGGGTTGCGGTGATCATTTCTCTGATCCTTGCTACACTGATCGGCCTGCTCAACGGCGGCATGGTGGCCTCCATTGGGATCCCTGCTTTGATTGCCACTTTCGTCTCACAAACGGTTTTCGAGGGCGTCGCATACCTGATTTCCGGCGGTCGTCCCATCTCCGGTTATGATCCTGCTTTCGGCATTTTTGGTCGCTGGTCCTTGGGACCGGTGCCAATCTGCGCTATTATTATGATCGCCTGTTTCGCCATCGGCAGTTTCATTCTCAATAAGACATTCTTCGGCCGCTATTTTTATGCCATCGGCGGCAATGAGGAGGCAGCGGAGCTGTCCGGCATTCGGGTCAACAGAATGAAATATCTGATCTACGCCCTGTCTGGTCTGTTTGCCGGATTGGCAGGTATTGTGCTGCTATCCCGCTCCGGTTCCGCCCAGAGTACCGTAGGTAAGGGCCTGGAGTTTGACGTCATCACCTGTGTGGTGCTGGGTGGCGTATCTGTCAACGGTGGCGTGGGACGTATGTCCGGCGTGGTGGCAGGCGTGCTGATCATCGGCTCTCTGACCAACGGTATGATTTTGATGGATATCAGCGAATATACCCAGATGGTGGTCAAGGGACTGGTTTTGGCTGTGGCGGTGGGGATCGACTGTATGTCTAAAAAGCGCCAGCCCCTCTGATTTTAGAAAAATACTTCTCAAAAAGCCCTGCTCTTGTAGATGGGGCTTTTTTACAAATGGGGGTTTCGCTATGGATGCAAAAGCACTTATCCGGCAAGGCAAGACAGCGCTGGGTATTGAATTCGGCTCTACGCGCATTAAGGGCGTTTTGATTGATTATAATGGAAATGTTTTGGCTTCCGGGGGACATGAATGGGAAAATTCCTTGATGGATGGGGTATGGACCTATGACCTCCGGGACGTGGATACGGGTCTGCGCGCCTGCTACTCAGCCCTGCGCCGTGATGTTGAGAAAAAATACGGTATTACACCCACGACCTTCGGCGCAATCGGGATCAGCGCCATGATGCACGGCTATATTGCCCTCGACGAGAAGGACAGGCAGCTTGCCTCATTCCAGACATGGAGAAACACCAATACCACGGCGGCAGCAGACGAGCTGACAGAGCTGTTCCAGTTCAATATCCCCCTGCGATGGTCGGCGGCTCACCTATACCAGCGGGTGCTGGACGGGGAGGATCATGTGAAACGTGTGGCCTCTGTCTTTACCCTTGCCGCATATATCCATCATAAGCTCACCGGTCGGAAAGTCATCGGCATTGGGGACGCGGCGGGTATGTTTCCCGTCGATTCCAACACACTGGACTATGATGAGGGGATGGTACAAAAATTTGACACTTTGATGGCGGAGCGTGGGTATCCCCTCAGACTCCGGGAGGTTTTCCCCGCGGTTCTCGTGGCCGGAGAGGATGCAGGTACACTGACGGCTCAGGGCGCTGCGCTGATGGACGAAAGCGGAAATCTGCTGCCCGGCATTCCCATGTGCCCTCCGGAGGGCGATGCCGGTACCGGTATGACGGCAACAAACTCCGTAGCCCCCCGGACAGGCAACCTGTCTGCCGGCACCAGCACCTTTGCCATGGTGGTGCTGGAAAAGAGGCTGTCCAAGCTGTACCGAGAGATTGATATGGTGACCACTCCTTCCGGTTTCCCCTGCGCTATGTCCCATGCCAATAACGGAGCCACGGACTTGAATGCATGGGTGGGGCTGTTTCAGGAATTCTGCGGACTGATGGGGATAGAGGCAGATATGGACACCCTGTTCGGCAAGCTCTACAAACACTCGCTGACCGGCAATGCAGACTGCGGCGGTTTGCTTCCCTATGGCTATTACTCCGGTGAAAACGTCACCTTCATCAACGAGGGTCGTCCCTTGTTCGTCCGTACTCCTGACAGCCGCTTTAATCTGGCCAATTTTATGCGGGCGAACCTGTACACCGCTCTGGGTGCTGTGAAGCTTGGAATGGATATTCTCCTGAAAGACGAGAATGTCCCGCTGGATCGGATCATGGGACATGGCGGCCTGTTCAAAACTCCGGGGGTTATGCAGCGGTATCTTGCTGCGGCGGTTAACACCCCTGTGACTGTGATGGCAACTGCTTCTGAAGGCGGTGCCTGGGGCATTGCCCTATTGGCAGCCTATCTGGCAGATGGCAAGGGGGAAGGCGGACTGGAAGATTTCCTGGGCAAGCGGATCTTTGCGGGACTGACCGGCGAGGCCATCGCCCCCACACCTGAGGATGTGGCGGGGTTTGAGACGTTTACAAGCCGCTATATTGCGGGATTGAACGTAGAGAAAGCTGCAATCAGTTGTGTGGATTGGTGAATGATATAGTTGAGATGCATCAGGCGTGGCAGGATTATTTTGATGAACTGGATCCGGAAATTCGGTTGGAGCATCTTAACAAAATGGCAAAAAATGAGAGCGGGATACAGTCGTTTTGCCGGGTACTCTACGAGGAACGGCACGCCGATTCCAAGCAGCCAAACCGAAGGGTAGACAAGTGGCTGTGGAAGCTTGTGTATCTGCCAGACCTTTATAAACGACGCAGGTTCTTAATATCCCCAATGCGCAGAGAATTGGAGGTCGCGCTGGAGAAACTGCATCTCAAGGATCCGGAAGGGCTCAGCCAGACGGAATGGACAGTTCTGTCTCTGGAATTTCGCAATTTGGCCAGACGGTATCTTTCTACCTGCCGGGGAGGCAATTACGCCAGCGGTTTATTTGGCATAAAAAAGCCTCAGAGGAGGAAACGCGGAAACGAGCCTGCGAGGATATTTGGAGTGCGTCAAATGGCCTTACCCGCTACGCCGGTCTGGAGAAAAACTTTGAGCTGTGGAATGAGTCTCTCTATGCCGAGTTGCTGGCGTTTTACCCCGGCAGCAAGGAGAGCATTATGCCCAGCTGGAACAGAATTTTTGAAAATGAGGTGTTTTTGTGAAGGAAACCATGCTTCAGCAGATTATGACCGCGCCGGGGGAGATAACCTTCCGGGAAGTCCCGGTGCCAATTCCCGGGCCAGATCAGGTGCTGGTGAAAATAAAAAAGATTGGTATATGCGGCAGTGATATCCACGTCTATCATGGCACCCATCCCTATACGGCTTACCCAGTGACCCAGGGGCATGAGGTTTCCGGGCAGATCGTGGAATTGGGGGCGTATGTAAAGGGTCTGAAGATCGGGCAGCGGGTCACCATCGAACCTCAAGTGTTCTGCGGCCGCTGCTACCCCTGCCTTCATGGAAAGTACAACCTGTGCGAGAAACTGAAGGTAATGGGGTTCCAGACCACCGGCACTGCCAGTGAGTATTTCGCCGTAGACGCCTCTAAGGTGACCATTCTGCCAGAAAATCTGACATACGGAGAGGGAGCCATGATCGAGCCTTTGGCAGTAACAGTTCATGCGGCCAAACGTTTCCCGGGTTTGAAAGGCGCAAAAGTGGTGGTGCTGGGCTGCGGACCCATCGGCATTCTGTTGATCCAGTCGCTGAAAGCATTAGGCGCGGCACAGGTACTGGCAACCGATATTTCCGATACCCGGCTGGCACTGGCCAAAAGTTTGGGGGCAGATTTCACGGCGAATACTGGGAAGGTGGACTATGGAACGGTGCTGCTGAATGCCTTCGGCCCCGATAAGGCAGATGTGATTTACGAGTGCGCGGGTACGGATATCACTATGGAGCAAGCTATTCAGAACGCCCGGAAGGGCAGTGCCATCATTCTAGTAGCTGTGTTTGGAAAGCGGGCCAGTGTGGATCTGGCAAAGCTCAATGACTCCGAGCTAGACTTAAACACTTCCATGATGTACCGGCATGAGGACTATGTTGATGCGATTCACCTTGTTCAGGAGAGAAGAATCCAGCTGAACCCCCTGCAAAGCGCCAAGTTTGCTTTTATGGACTACCAGAAAGCATATGCGTATATCGACAATAATCGGGAACAAACCCTGAAAGTTCTGATCGATGTGGATCCCTCGGAGGAGTGACCATGAAACTTACTTATGATGGACTAAAGAATCGACAGGACTGGGGTCAAGCCGAAATCGAACTGCCGGTCTACGATCCCATTCAACTGGCACGGCGGACAAAAGAAGCGCCTGTGTGGGTGCATTTTGGCATCGGAAATATCTTCCGCATCTTCATAGGCGGCATTGCAGACCGTCTGGTCTCCGGCGGCATGCTGGACAAAGGCATTACCTGTGCTGAAACCTTTGACTTTGATATCGTGGATAAGATCTATCGTCCCTATGACAACCTGGTCTTGGCTGTCACCCTCCATGAGGACGGGCATAAAGATAAGCGGGTGCTTGGCTCCCTTACCGAAGCGCTGAAGGCCAAGCCCGGGGACGCTGCTGACTGGGAGCGGCTTCAGAGGATATTCTCAGATTCCAGCCTTCAGATGGTGTCCTTCACCATTACGGAAAAGGGCTACGCCCTGCGCAATGCGGGAGGAGACTACCTTGGCTATGTTCAGGCAGATATGGATAATGGTCCAGATTCGGTGACGGGAGCTATGGGGATTCTTACCGCCCTGCTATACACCCGGTTCAAGGCCGGAAAATATCCGCTGGCGCTGGTTTCCATGGATAATGTCTCCCAGAACGGAAAAAAACTTCGGGAGTCGGTGTTGGAAACGGCGCATGTCTGGGCGGAAGAAGGGCTTGTAGAGCAGGCATTTACAGCCTATGTGGAGGACGAGTCTACCGTCAGTTTTCCTTGGACCATGATCGATAAAATTACCCCCCGTCCCAGTGAGGAGGTGTCCCGGACGCTTACATGGGATGGCGTTGCGGATATGAGAATTGTGGTCACCTCCAAGCAGACCTACATTGCACCCTTTGTCAACGCTGAGGGACCGGAGTATCTCGTGATAGAGGATTCCTTTCCCAACGGGCGTCCCGCTCTGGAAAAGGCAGGAGTATACATGACAGACCGGGAGACAGTAAACAAAGCCGAGCGCATGAAGGTCACTGCGTGTCTGAATCCTATTCACACGGCCCTGTGTACCTATGCCCGTATGCTGGGCTACAATCTCTTCGCGGAGGGGATGAAGGATCCGGAACTTCGGGAGCTGGCTCGGCAGATCGGATATACCGAGGGCCTTCCTGTGGTGAAGGATCCCGGTATTTTGTCACCGAAGACCTTCCTGGACGAGCTGATGCAGGTGCGCTTTCCGAATCCTTATCTGGGGGATACCAGCGCGCGGATTGCGGTGGATATCTCTCAGATGGTTGGGATCCGCTTTGGGGAGACAATCAAGGCTTATGTGTCCCGTTGCGGCAGTGCGGAGAGGCTGACTGCCATTCCCTTGGCTATCGCAGGCTGGTTGCGTTACCTGCTGGCAGTGGATGACAAGGGGGAAACCTTTGAACTCTCCTCAGATCCGATGTTTCCGGAGTTGCTTACCCAGTTGGCTGGGGTGGAATTCGGCAGGCCGGAAAGCCTTACGGAACAACTGCGCCCTATCCTTTCCAATGCCCACATTTTCGGAAGCAATCTCTATGCTGTGGGACTTGGAGAAAAGATTGAAGACATGGTACGGCAGGAACTGGCCGGGGTAGGTGCGGTGCGGAGGACTCTGATCCGTTATCTCTGCTCCGACAGAGCAATTCCCGAATGAAACAGGACCGTTGGGGATCCAGAATTGGTGCAGGCTTTAATCCGGTCCCACCGAGAATGCTGAATGTGATTCTCTTCAAAATCACCATTTCTCAGAAAAAGGGGATCCTATGACAAAAGACGAGAAGCTTGCAATGCAAAAGCAGGCATAAGCCGGAATGGAACCGGACGGGTGATCTTTATGGGCGGCTGTATGCCGGCAGGG
>ERZ808252.2365-NODE-2365-length-11547-cov-3.410633_pt1 | contig 11547 bp, 4 predicted proteins | sample MGYA00521242_ERZ808252 | MGnify/ENA primary metagenome ERZ808252 (study PRJEB31516, sample SAMN03275581) | gut metagenome | biome: mammalia-associated habitat; material: feces | host: Papio cynocephalus | place: Kenya | collected 2012-08-07 ...
GTTTTGAAATTGATATTACAAACAATGTGTATTTTGACAGACACAATGTTATTGCTGTTTACGTAAACACCGAGGAATTTGAGGGCTGGTGGTATCAAGGCGGCGGCATTTACAGAGATGTAAGGCTTGTCGTTACAGAACCCGTATACATTGCAAGATACGGAGTTTATGCGCCGTATGAAAAACTGAACGATACAGACTGGAAAATAAACTTTCATACAACTGTCTGCAATAAGCTGTATGAAGCTGCCGAAGTAACCGTTATAAATCAGGTGATAGACACAAACGGTGTAACAACCGCAACCTCTGAAACAAAAGCCGTGCTCGATTCATATTCCGACAAATGCGTTGATTCGGCAGCAATTATAAATAATCCAAAGCTTTGGAATATAGAGACACCGAATTTATATACCGTAAAAACATTGGTTTTGCAGAATGAAACTCAAATAGATGAAAACGAAATTAGAATAGGATTCAGAACATTTGAAGTTTCCGCTGAAAAGGGCTTTTTGATTAACGGCGTTAAAACAATTATTAAAGGCGTCAACGCTCATCAGGATTACGGTCTTACGGGAATTTCCGTGCCTAAAAACATTAACAGATACAAGATTGATCTGCTTAAACAAATGGGCGTAAACGGTTACAGAACGAGCCACTATGAGCAGACGGCGGATATTCTTGACGCGCTTGACGAAAAAGGCTTTATTGTTATAGATGAAACAAGATGGTTTGAAACCACAAATGAGTCTTTTGAATATTTAAAAGACCTTGTAATGCGCGACCGCAACCGTCCATCTGTATTCTTTTGGTCAACGGGTAATGAAGAAATAACCCATTTAACCAATGAAGGCAAAAGAGTACACCGCGAAATGGCGGAATACATACGAAGGCTTGATAATACCCGTTTAATTACCACCTGCGAGGATAAAACGCCTACCGAATCAAAGGTGTTCGGAGACTGCGATGTTATTGCAATAAACTATAAACTTGAAAGTTATGATGCCGTACACGAAGCTTATCCAAACAAAGCAATAATGGCTTCCGAGTGCTGTGCAACAGGTATTTCAAGGGGCTGGTTTTTGCCTACATCAGTCGGGCTTGTTAAAGAAAAGGATGTTGAAACAAACAGTTGGTATCAAGCCCGCGAAAAGACTTGGAAACACCTTATGGAAAGACCTTATGTTATAGGCGGATTTCAGTGGGTTGGTGTCGATCATCGCGGTGAGGCTGTATGGCCGCGTATTTGTTCGGTATCAGGCGCTTTTGATTTGTTTTTGCAGAAGAAAAGTGCATTTTATCAGAATAAATCCCATTGGACGGAAAAGCCGATGATTCACATTGTTCCTCATTGGAATTTTAACGGTCTTGAAGGCAATCCGATAGATGTTGATATTTATACAAACTGCGACGAAACAGAGCTTTTCCTAAACGGAAAGTCGCTCGGAAAACAGCGCATTGATAAATACTGTCACGGTCATTATTGCGTGGAATATTGCCCCGGCGAGCTGAAAGCTATCGGTTATAAAAACGGGGAAATTGTCTGCGAGGATGAACGCGTTACTTCGGGCGCTGCAAAGAAACTGCAATTAAAGATTGAAAACAGTTTTGAAACGAACGGAACAGATTTGGCAATATTTACTTGCGAATGTCTTGATGAAAACGGCTTGATTGTTCCCGACGCTGCCGAATATGTTTATTTTTCAACCGACGGCAATGCGGAAATTGTAGGTACAGGCTCTGATGAGCGCGACCATAAATGCGTTTCTTCACCGGAGCGGCAAATGTTCGCGGGCAAAATATCCGTAGCGGTAAGACCGAAATTCGGTGCTGAAACCTTTAGTCTTTATGCTGAAAGCAATACCTGCGGATATACGGTATTTACTTTTCAAAAAAGTGAGTAATTAAAAGCATAACAATTGCAAATGTTTTTTTGGATTATTCTCGCTTGCTATCCATACATTTGATAACAATGCAATGCCGAAACGCGCGAAAATATAGTTGCGGTGTTGTTTAGTTATATTAGACCCGGCAAATTCTTTGATGCGCAAACAAAGAAAAAAATAATTGTAAGGGAGATGAAAAATAAAACATTGAATTTTCTCGGCAATAATTTTAAAGGAGGATATTTATGTTGAAAAAAGCAAATCAGAAAAAATTCAGAGTCTTTTCTGTAATCCTTTCTGTTTGTATGCTGCTTTCGGCTGTATTTGTTCCGATAAGCGCAACGGCAGAACAGGAAAATTCGGCAGAGTTCAATCCATTCGGCGGTAACGGCAATTTTGAAACTGGGGATTTAACAGGATTTGACGATATATCAAAAGGCGAAATAAAAGTCGTTACAGAAAAGCAGAATGACGGGGACAATGTTGCTATAAACGGAAATGCGGCGTATATTCCCGCTGCTGACGGAACGGCATTGCAGGCAAAGGTGACGGTTCCAGCCGGTAAATATGTATGGTCGTTTGATATTTATTCAAATGCAAACAGTTGGAATCCGGTTTTCGGTATAACTACTGCGCTTAATTGGGACGGTCACGCATACGGTTCGGGTAAGCAAATACCCGTAAGCTATGTTAAGGATGTTAAAGCCGGAATGCCTATTGAAAGTACAGGCAATAACGGATATTACTTTGCTGTTGGTCTCCAAAAATGTAATTCCCATATAGAAATGGCTTTTGAATTGGAATCTGCTCAAGAGTTATATTTCTTTATTCGTTCAAACGGAAATTACGCCTACATTGATAATATGGAAATCCGGAATCAGAATGTTATAGCAAAAGATGATTTTGAAACATATGCTGCTTCCGGCGAATACAAAATAGCTGAAGGTATGGGCGTTGACGGGACAAAGGCTCTCAATATTTCCAAAACATGGGGTACAGCCGGTGATTACTCTAAAACCGTACTTTATAAATATGAAAACGCAAAAGTTGCATCTTCCCTGATAAGCGGCAGCGAATATATTATGCGTTTCAAATATAAAGTCACCTCAATGACGACGGATGCAATAAATATTGCACCCCAGCCGGGCAATGCAAACGCATTGCTTAGAGCAATTTCTTCAGACAAGAATTCGTATTCTCATATCGAAATCAAAACCACATCGGATGAGTGGTCCGACGGGTATCTTAGATTTTCGTCGTTGCAAGCGTGGAGCGATACCGATTTTGGCGGCAATTCCATTGCTATTACGGTTGGCGGTCAAGGTAATGTTTACATTGACGATGTTGAGGTTATTCGCCTTGATAAAGTCACCTATAATTCCAACGGCGGCAGCGATGTAAGCGATATTACCTACGGCGAAACAGGAACCGATATAGTATTCCCCGCAGCTCCCACGCGCGACGGTTATACATTCACCGGTTGGTATGTTGACGCCGAATGCACAACAAAGGCTGTAAAGTATAACGGCGACGCTGTTCTTTACGCGGGTTGGAAATATTCGGAAAATATTATAGCCGATGATGATTTTTCAAATTACGCCAGAAACGAATCCAATACAGCGGATATATTCTCCGAGGAAGAAGTTTCAGGAGACAAAGCGCTTAAAATGGTAAGCAGCGAAACGCTTAATTCGGGAGCTTGGCGGGCAGCCCCGCTTTATAAAACCGAAATGAGCGAAAAGGCTGCCGTGGTTCAAGGTGACGCATATGTAATTCGATTCAGATATAAGGTTGACGCAATAACCTCAACGGATTCAAAACTCGTTATCGGTCCTGTGACGGCAAGCAATACTTGGAATGTGAATTTGTTGAGTGCGACTGCTCAAAGCAACGCCAATGCCTGCGTTTCCGTCAGCTCCGCAACAGACAGCTGGCAAAATGCCGAGTTGAGATTTTTCGGCGTAAATGCTTGGAATGCAAATGACGGAGTTTTAAAATATACTAACCTATGGATAGGTATAGCCGGCAGCGGTACGGTTTATATTGACGATGTTGAGGTTATCCGTCTTGATAAGATAACCTATGATGTAATGGGCGGCGAGGAATTGCAGCCGATATACGGCGAATACGGCACGCCCGTAACATATTCCTATGCCACAAAAGCAAACAGCGTGTTTACCGGTTGGTATAAAGACGGAACATTCAGCGAAAAAGCGGCAGATGTTTTCGGCGGTGACACAACCGTTTACGCCGGCTGGAAAAATGTTATTCAGGGCGGAAAGCATAGCTTTAGTTACGGTGCCGATATTGACGGTAGCTTTATTACCGAGGACGGCAAGGAACTGGAATATACAAATGATCCTGCGGCTGTTTCCGTAGACAGTAACGGCAATGTGACAATTAAAAACAACGGTGACAAAGCTGCTGAGTATACATTCCTGCTTAATGATTACAACGGACTTTATGCTTCACTTGCTAAAAATTCTTATGCCGTAAAATACGGTTATAAAGCATCAGCCGGAACAAGCTTTGCTTTTGTTACCGGTATAGGCGAGAATTTCGCGGCAAAGTGCACCAAAAATATTGAAGTCAAAGACAATATGAGTAGTAATGTTCTTTCAGAGTTGCACTTTACGGGAAGCGGCAAAACAACGGAAGAAGGCGTTGTTTATTATCCGTATCTCGGCATTCGTGCTACGGTTCCGGCAGGCGGAGAGCTTGTACTCAGTGGAATTACCGTTAAGAATACATATATTGTAACGGTCGAAACATGGGACGGCAAGTACGACGGTGAAAAAACATTTTCCGTCGATCAAGGCGACGATTTTAATATCGGTTGGCTATCAACTCCCACGCTTGACGGCTATAAGTTTATGGGATGGTATACAAATGCGGGGTATGAGCATGTTACGGGTACTATAACTGTTAATGCTGATACAACTATCTATGCAGATTGGCTGCCCATAGGACTTGAAGCAGATGTGAACGGCGACGGCAAGCTCGATATACGCGATCTTGTTCGTGCAAAGAAAGTATTTGCCGACGAAAGCGCATACACCGAATACGATATTGACCGTGCGTATTATCTGGGTAAAACTAAGGGCGACGCGGCAAATCTGTCGGGTATCCGTAAGCTGTTGCTCGGCATTTCAGATAGTGCAAATACAGCTAATGACATTCGCATAGCAGGCGTATCTATTGCTAAATTTGCATTTGTTATGCCCGAAAGCGAGGAAGGCAGTATTTTAAGCGAGGGCATTTCCGCTTTCAAGGATAGCCTTAAAGCGTTTGACATTTCCGAAACAGCTACAAGCGGTCAGCCTGTTATAAAGGCAGAGCTTACCGAAAGCGATGCGCCTACTTCGGAATATACCTTTACGGTGACAAATTACGGTATAACCGTTTCTGCCGATAATGCAGAGGCGCTTATAGGCGGACTTAACAGACTCGCACATATGTTGAATCTGGCAAAGAAAGAGAATACACAACTGCATTTGAATGTGGGGTATACCTGCCCTTTTGAATTCACGCCGTTGGACGGCGAGTATGCGATTTCGTTTATTGATACCTTTAGTTCGTTTGACCGTTCTTTTTGGGTTGATGCAGAAAGCCCTTATTACGGAAACACAAAGTATATAAACAGCAACGGTAAAGAAGCTGATGCGCGAAAATATACTTTAAACACCATTAAAGCTGAAACCAACGCCGGCCGCCTTGTGCTGCCGGCAGGGAAAATTACCGACAAAAACGGTAAAACGGCTTTTTATTCCTCCGGCATATCGACAAAGGACACGATGAATTACAAATACGGCGTGCTTGAGGTTCGCGCTAAAATCGGTGCAACGCCTTTATGCTCATCTATTTGGTTAAAAGGTGTTGAAAAAAACAGCGAAACCGGTCACTTCCCTGAAGTGGATGTTTTTGAAACCAACTGGCAGTCAGACGATAATGACAAAAAGCTTGGATTTAATGTTCACTGGTGGGATACAAAGGATGTAAGCAAAAATATAGGCGCTCGGTGGAGCAATAATGATAAATCTTTTTCAAATGATTTTCATACCTATACCGTTGTATGGACGCCTGACGCATACACCGTTTATGTTGACGGAGTGCAATACGGCAATTACAGCATAAAGGATGGAAGTTTAGGCGCAAATGAGGCGGAAACTTTCCGTCAGCCGATGTCCCTCATTCTTTCGTGCGGTATTGCAGGCGTAAATTACGGACCGATGTATGATGAAACGAATTCAAAGCACAGTGAGCCTTTTTCAAATTATGAAATTGATTATATTAAGATCTCACAGCGTGCATCAGACGGCGGTTTAATGAATATTACTCGTAAAAGTGATACGGAAGTGAAGAAAACTACCGAGCAACACGAAAAGCTGTTAAAGGATTTCGGTCTTACCAATTAAATCTTAATTAAACTCATCAATCGGCAGGAAGAAGTTTTATCTTGCTGCCGATTGGTTTTTGTAGACAATATAATCGGAGTATAATTCTTTAAACGGATTATATTGTCTATGCAAATTAAATGCGGTTTAATAATATGTTGTATTGCTTTTCACAACAGGATTACAGCAGCAAATGTAATTGCGAATTGCGCTTTACACAGATATTATATTAGGAAAAGGAAATTGAAAATAATGAAAATACTGATTGGTAAGGAAACCGTAATAGTAAGAGGAATGCGCCCCGAGGAAAATTGGTGGGGTAAATATCAGTTTCCGCGCCCGTACCGTTTAAAGGACAGGATAGCGGTATCTGTGCATGTGGAAGATGATACCATAATAACAACAGGAAATCCGACACGGTGGTTTGAAACATATGATAACGGAGACAGTTGGGTTGAAATGCCGCCGTCTGACGCCGCTGAATGCGGTCTGCTGCTCCCGAACGGCGACAGAATCTACTTCCCTGTTGAGGGCGGAACGGATGTGAGCGGCTATAAATTTCCCCCTTTTGAGGCGCTGACCCCCGATTATGATTTTACGAAAAAGGCAGAGGAAGGCGAAATGCCTATTCAGGACGGCGTTACCGCTTGGTGGAGCGGAGCGGTCATTCGCGCATATAACGCCGATAGGTTACCTGACAGCCTTTCAAAAAAGGAATGGCATATTATAAGAATTCCGAGTGGCAGCAATGAAAAAATAAACGAAACTGTCCCTGTTGATTGGAAATACCTTACGCGTGTGGTTTTTAATCAAGGCAACAAAAGAGTTATGAAGCCGATATACCCAAGGGGTACGCCTAAATTAGGTCCTGACGGAGCTATATGGGTAAGCGCTTTTTCGGGCGAGGGGCATTTGAACCCCGAAAACGGGAAATATTCGCCGTATTACAGTGCCGAAATCTTCCGCTCCGATGATAACGGACATTCGTTTAAGCAGCATTCACATATGGAATACAAGGCTGACGGATACAAATATCCTTATTTAAGCGGCGGTTTCAGCGACAGTGATTTTGAATTTTTTGACGATGGCTCTATGATATGGTTTCTGCGTTCTACTTGGATGGGTTCAACCGGATTTGAATGGGCGCCCATGTATTTCTCCCGCTCATATGACGGCGGTAAAAGCTGGACAGAGCCCGAAATCTTTTCGGACTGCGGTGTGCTCCCGAGGCTTTGCAGGCTTGACTGCGGGGTTACTCTGCTCTGTTACGCCAGACCCGGTATGTATGTAGCGGCGTTTGACAGCAAAAACGGCGAAAAAATCGGTGAAACGCTTTGTGTTATCGAGCCGCGCGACAGAAGCGAGCTTGCTAACGAAAAGGTAGAAAAGCCCACATGGCACCAATGGGACGGTCAATGCGGAAATCCCGAAATAATACCTATCGGTTATAATACGGCGCTTTTGTTTTACGGGGATTTTTATTATCCCGATGAAAACGGCGTAAAAAGAAAAACCATTCTTTGCAGAAAAATTACGGTGGAAAAATGATTTATTATATTTTACTTTCGGTGTCGCTCTGTCTCGGAGTTGCAAAAAATATTATTTCAAAATGGGGCGAAAAAAGTTTTGGCTTTTTAAACGGTCTTATGAGTGTAAATATAATGACTTCCATAGTGGCTTTGGCTGTTTTTTCTTCCGGAATTACAGGTATAAAAAGTGCTTTTGCTCCGTTATTTATTGTTATGGCACTTATTTACGGTTTGCTCACATTAGGCTCGCAAAGCCTGTATATAACAGCGGTAAAGAGCGGCTCGGTATCTGTCTGCTCGCTAATCTATGCCTCCTGCTTTGTTATACCCACGGTATATTCCGTTATCAGAAACGGAGAAACCATCAGCCTTTCCAAATTGTTCGGAATAATACTTATGCTTTTTTCGGTAGTGCTTGTTTCTCTGAAAAACAAGTCCGAAAAAGGCTCATCCTATAAAAGCATTAAATACGCCGTTCTTGCAATGTGTTCGGCAGGCGGCGTGGGAATACTTCAAAAGGAGTTCGGCAATATCTATCCGCAAGACCTGCTTAACACATTTTTGCTGTTTGCATTTTTCTTTATGTTTCTATCGTCTGTGATATTTAAGCTTGTTTTATCAATGAAAGATGAAAAACAACCCGTTACATATAACAAGCTGTTTTTCATTCCCGCAATATTGCTGTCATTAAGTGTTGTGTTTGCCAACAAGCTGAATCTTATACTTGTGGCAAATATACCGGGGATTATTTTCTTCCCGCTTATAAACGGCGGAACAATTATGCTTTCTGCCGTTTGTTCGGGTATTTTCTTTAAGGAAAAGCTGACGGTACGCATATGGACGGGCATTGTAATAGGCATAGCCGCCATAATCATTATTGCATTATAAATGCTGCTGTGAAGTACGGCAGGTTGCGTCGCATATGAAACCGACAAGAAGATTATTATATTTAACTGTTTTAAGGAGACCTACAAATGAACTATCCAAAAACATTTATATCTGCGGGTAAAGAATATGCAGATATAGAACATTTTGTTCCCGCACCCTTTTTCAGAAAAAAATTCACCGCTGAAAAAACAGAAACCGCCGAAATTATAATAGGCGCGGCGGGGTTTTACAGGCTGTTTCTTAACGGCAAGGATATTACAAAGGGCTTTCTTGCACCGTATATCAGCAACCCCGATGATATTGTTTATTATGACCGCTATGATGTGAGCAGTCTTATAAACGAGGGCGAAAATATAATATCTGTGCTTTTGGGAAACGGATTTCAAAACAACCCCGGTGGCGCTATATGGAATTTTGATGAAGCCCCGTGGCGCGGTGCGCCGAGCTTCGCTTTAAGGCTTGATATGACCGATTCCGACGGAAACATAACAGCAATCGAAAGTGACGAAAGTTTTAAGGTTTGCGATTCCCCCATATTATTCGATGATTACCGCTGTGGCGAATATTATGACGCGCGGCTCGAAATTCCGAATTTTCATACTGCCGATTTTGACGATTCGGGCTTTAAGAACGCGGCAAATACCTCTGCACCGCGCGGAGAAAAAAGAATTTGCACCGCCGACCCCGTTCGTATTTACGGGGAGTTAAAGCCCGTTTCAGTTACACGCTGTGAAAACGGTTGGCTTTACGATTTCGGGGAGAATAATACCGGCGTTTGCAGGCTTTTGGTAAACGCAAAAGCGGGGCAGAAAATTACCCTGCGTTACGGCGAATGGCTGAAAGACGGAAAGCTCTGCCTCGATAATATCCGTTTTGCGCAGCAAAGCGATTTACAAAAGGATTTTGTTCAAAAAAGCGAGTATATCTGCAAGGACGGGTATCAGACCTATACCCCGAGCTTTATATATAACGGTTTCCGCTATGTGCTGGCAGAGGGTATAACCGAGGAACAGGCATCAGAAGACTTGCTAACTTACCTTAAAATGAGTTCACTGTCGGATTGCGCGGGGGAATTTACCTGCTCGGATGAAGTTATAAATAAAATACAGGAAGCTGCAGTCCGTTCGGATATTTCAAACTTCAATTATTTCCCGACCGACTGCCCGCAGAGGGAAAAGAACGGCTGGACTGCCGACGCGTCGCTCTCTGCAGAGCAAATGCTTTTGAATTTGTATCCCGAAAAGTGCTATAAAGAATGGATGCGCAATATTTACAAAGCGCTGAGCGATAACGGTCAGCTGCCGGGCATTGTTCCCACCGCTGGTTGGGGCTATGAATGGGGCAACGGGCCTGCGTGGGATAATGTTATTATTAACCTGCCGTATTTCACCTATATATACCGCGGCGATAAAGAAATATTGGAAGAACTCTCCGTACCGTTAATGAGATATTTAAACTACCTGTTTTCAAGGCTCGGCGGAGACGGAATTATGGAAATAGGTCTTGGCGATTGGTGTCCTCCGGGAGTGGGCGAATGGCAATTTAAAACACCTCTTGCCGTGACCGATACGATTTTGACCTATGATATAGCGGTAAAATCCGCATTTGTATATGATGTATTGGGGCAGGAACCACAAAGACAATTTGCGCTGGCGCTTGCCGAAAGAGTAAAAGCGGCGTTCAGAGAAAAGCTCTTAAACAAAGAAACGGGCGAGATTAAGGGCGGCACCCAAACGGGGCAGGCTATGGCGATATATTACGGTATGCTGACAGACGAAGAAAAGCCGAAGGCATTAAAGCTGCTTATAAAATATATAGCCGATGAAGACGAGCATTTTTACACTGGTGTGCTCGGCGGCAGGGTGATATACCGTGTGCTTGCCGAAAACGGATATATTGATTTAGCCTATAATATGATAGTAAGACCCGATTATCCCTCCTATGGCAACTGGGTAAAGCGCGGCGCTACCACGCTTTGGGAGAGCTTCCAACCCGAGGGTGGCAGAGTATTATCTCTTAATCATCATTTTTGGGGCGATATTTCGGCATGGTTCTATACATACCTTGCAGGTATAAAAATAAACCCGACGGGCAAGGATGTGACGAATGTTGATATTGCGCCACTTTTCCCCGAAAAGATAAACAGCGTCAGTGCGCATTACGATACGCCGAACGGCAGAATTTCCGTCGCTTGGGAACGCACGGATGAAAATTCGGTTGTTTTAAAAATAACCGCGGCTGAAAAGCTGCACGGCAAAATCCTTTTGCCTGCGGGCTTCGCTTTTGAAGACGGTACGCACGAAGCAGAGCTCAAAAGTGGGGAATATGTTTTGTTATAAAAAGATGTTTTAAAAAGCAAGGGTGATACGAATGAAAAAATCAAGTAGCTTTTTCAATATAATAGCATAACGGATGCGTGAAGCAATAAAAATAATTATCATAATTTAGGAAATGATTGACCGAAATATGCTGCCGAATATTTTGAAAAATATTCGGATATAGATTTTGAATTTATTGATTTTGGCATAAGCTGAAACCGGACAAAGCTGTTAAAGTATCCGTCTATAAGACACCCATATTTAAAAAATCCGGCAATAGCGTGAACGGCCGGCTTTTATATACCTATAAATGATAAACGGGAGTCGCTTTGGCAGCTCTCGTTATTATTATGGGGAGAGAGTATATGGGCAAATCGATAATCCGGAGGTATTCATAAATCTGCAAAGGCTCTTGCAGGTCTGTTTTGCGAACAATTAAATAGCATTATGCGTAAGGCATATATTGTTAAGGCGTTATCGCGCCTTGCTTTATATGCTTTTTTTGTGCCTTTTTATATTTTTTATAAAAAATTTT
>ERZ808252.2366-NODE-2366-length-11546-cov-26.603690_pt1 | contig 11546 bp, 7 predicted proteins | sample MGYA00521242_ERZ808252 | MGnify/ENA primary metagenome ERZ808252 (study PRJEB31516, sample SAMN03275581) | gut metagenome | biome: mammalia-associated habitat; material: feces | host: Papio cynocephalus | place: Kenya | collected 2012-08-07 ...
GCCGTGATTCCGCCACGAACGGTGTGCCATGGCCGTGCCGTCCGGTACTGAGATATCGTCCGGTACTGAGATGCCGTCCGGTACTGAGATACAGCTCGGTACCGATCCCGCCGCCGGTACCGAGCCGCAGGGCGTTGCCGAAGGTCGTCGGACGAGTCGCCATGCACCGGCATGACGGATCGCCCGGCGTGGTGACGCTGCACGGTGCGCACGGTGCGCACGGTGCGCAAAAACGACCGGTCAATGCATGAAAGGCGCGTCGAAATCCATCAACGAGGATTTCGACGCGCCTTTGCTTTGCCTTATCATGAAGGTTCCGCCAAAAGCGGAAAATTTACGAAAGAGGACGTCGAGGAAGTTCACAGCTGACATACAGCCGAGTAGAATACCTTCGGTAATAGGTGTGCGGCATGAGCCGTGCCGGCGAAGACGTAGGGGACGAGGAACATGCCTGAGAATGTTGAATCTGCGACGACGGATCAGCAATCGCGCGAATTGCCCGGACGCATCGCCATTCCGCCGATCAAGGGCGAGATGGTGCATCTGCGTCCGGCGATGATCGAGGATCTCGATCGTATGGACGTCATCGAGGCGTATCTGGGCGCATCCAACATCACCGGCAAGGACAGCGGCGCGGAACGGAGCGCCGTGCATGCGTGGGTCCGTCGTTCCGTGGCGTGGAGCAAAGGCGAGTCATCGTCGGAATCCGGCGTGGGCGATCCGGAATCCCGCCGTACCATCGCATGGTCCATCGTCACCGAATCCGACCATGACGGCGATGGCGCGGTCGATGCCGCATCCTCCAGCAACGTGATCGGCATGATTTTCCTGATCGACATCGACGGATGGGCCCGTTCCGCGCGCATCCAGGTGGTGCTTGGCAAGGATTACCGCGGACGTGGCTATTCGCGTGACGTGATGCCGCGTGTGATGACCTATGGTTTCGCACCGGAACCGGCCGGCCTCGGCATGCATCGCATCTGGGTGGCCGTGCCCGAGCAGAACACGCGCTCCGTGTCCGTCTACCAGTCGCTTGGCTTCGTTCCGTCGGGCCGTTCCCGCGACGCGTTGTGGAACGCGGCGGACAACCGTTATCAGGATCTGATCATCATGGACACGCTTGCCGACGAATTCGATCCGATCCGCTCGCTGGACGCCTTCGGCATGCATGTGATCGAAGACAATCCGGGCGTCAAAGAGGCGCTGAGCGCGCGTGAGCATTCGCTGGCCATCCGCATCAACGCCGACAAGAGCGATGCCAAGGATGGCGACAAGGCACAGGCCGAACATTCCGCGGTGGAAGAAAATCGCACGGCCAGTTCGCCACGGTCCGCGTGGTCGTCCCCGTCGGCCGAAAAGACCGTGCGGACGCAGCCGTCGCGCGACGGATCCGAGGGAGGAAAGCAGCCGTCCGTCGAACGCAAATCGGTCAACGGCGATGCCGACGTGGAGAACAACTGGCCGTACGGGTCGAACGAACGAAAGACGTCAAAGGAAGCTTGGTGGCGCACGCTGGGACGTGGCCGCAAGCGTGATACGGAAGGTAAGTGATGAGCGCCGAAGATCTCGACAATTACGAAACCGACGCTGAACTGGCCCTATACAAGGAATATCGCGACGTTATCAAGCTCTTTACCTATGTGGTGGAGACGGAGCGTCGTTTTTATCTGGCGAACAAGGTCGATTTCAATGTGCGCTCGGCCGGACAGGACGTGTATTTCGACGTGCGTCTGACCGACGCATGGGTGTGGGACGTGTACCGTTCCAGCCGATTCGTCAAGAACGTCCGTATCGTCACCTTCAAGGACGTGAACGTCGAAGAGGTGCAGAAAACGGATATCGACATCCCCGACAGCATCTAGCGGTCGGCCGTATGCCTGCATAATAGGCCGCAGCCAGGCGCTTTGCGGTGTTCTCGATGCATGACCGCATGACGATGCGTCGCATGGCGTCGCGTCCGGCCGTGGATTTCGATGTATCCTACGGGGTCGATGGAATTCGTCTGTCCGTTACCTTCCATGCATGTTCCGTTTCTTTCGTTCGTATAGAACGGAGGCATTGGGCATTGGATGCCCGTGCATCATGCGTTGCCGTCCCTGGTTTCCAGATGATTCAGATCAGGCGATTCGGGCCGGATGATTGCATGGAGTCGGGCGATTATCGAGAGAGCGGTTCATGACGAAACCAATGATGAGGGGATTCGTGGGCTTCATCGCAGGCGCCACTGTCGCTGCGGTGCTGTCCACGGGAACGGCCGGCGCGGCGCTGGCACTGGAATCCGACGGTCATTATTACAGCAGCAAACAGCCATACGTGGCGCCGAGCGCGCAGACGACGGCATCCTACAGCGCGGCGCCGGAAGGCTACACGCCGATATACACCGAGAGCATGGCCCGCCATGGTTCGCGCGGACTGTCCAGCTACAAATACGACGCGTTGCTGATGAACATGACCAAAGCCGCCGAACAGGATGGCGGATTCAAATCCGACGCCATCAAAAACGAATTCGTCAAAAACCTGACCGCCATCACCGCGGCCAACGTCGACAATGGGTACGGCATGCTCACGGAACAGGGCGCCGAGCAGCATCAGGGCATCGGAGAACGCGCATACCAGCGTAACCGCGCGCTGTTCGACCAGGCGGCCGCCGACGGCGGCACGATCGCGTACCAGTCCTCCGGCGAGGCGCGCGCCACGGAATCCGGCGAGAATTTCGAGAAGGGATTCAATGAGGCGTCCGGCGACAAGCTGGCGAACAACGTCGTCATGCCGACCGATCCGGCCGACGACGGCGCCGGCAAGGACTTCCAGAAGAGCCCGGACACACTGTATTTCCACAAGGCCGACAATCCCGACGGCAGCAGGAAACAGCCGGGGACCAAGGCATACGACATCGCGGAAGCGTATCAGGATTTCGTGGCGAACGACGCGACCATCAAAGGCGCGGAAGCCACCATCGCGGACAATGAGCAGGTCAAGCGGGCCTCGCACGACGTGCTGTCGCAGATCTTCACCGACGATTTCCTGAACAAGCTCGCCACGGGCGAATACAAGTGGTACAACACCGCGGACGGCACGAAGAACGGCGGCGAGAACTGCGCTCCGAACGCCGATCCATCCAAGGACGCGAACGCCTGCGGTGACGGCAAGAAGAAGATCGCCAGCGAATACGATGCGGCCATGGACCTGTACAACCTGTACATCATCGCCGCGGACATGCGCGGTGAAAGCGGCGACGGCCATGCCTTCGATTTCGACCAGTACTTCCAAGGCGGCTACGCGCAGGACGCCAAACTGTTCGCCTGGGCGCTCGATGCCGAGGATTTCTATGAAAAGGGACCGAGCTACGCCGGGCAGGACCAGACGTATTCCATCGCGCAGCCGCTGCTCGACGATTTCTTCAACGCGATCGATGCGCGCGTGAACGGTGGCAAGACGGTCGCCACTTTCCGTTTCGCCCATGCCGAGACGATGATGCCGTTCGCCGCATTGCTGGGATTGCCGGGGTCCACGCAGCAGGCAGCGAACTCCACGACCGACGTGTACACCTATGACAACAATGCGTGGCGTGGCGAGACGGTGACCCCGATGGCCGCGAACGTGCAGTGGGACGTGTACGCCAAGCAGGGCGCCGATTCGCCGATTGTGCGCATGCTGTACAACGAGAATGAGATCGCGTTCCGTTCGGAATGCACTCCGGTGGCGGACGGGTCGAAATGGTACAAGCTCACCGAGCTGAAGAGCTGTCTCGCCTCCGGGCATCAGACGCTTGGCGCGGCGGCGCGCATCGACACCGCCAACGGGCAGAAGCCCCAGCCGGGTCAGCCGTCCAACGGCGGCAATGGCAACGTGGGCACGGGTGATGCGTCCAATGGCAATGCCGGCGGAGCTGGCGCCGGAGCGTCGGCTTCGGAAGCGTCGGGTTCGACGAGTGACCGGACCTCTGCGTCTTCCGCCGGAGGCCGCACTGCGCTGGGACGCACCGGCGTTTCGGTATCGCTGATCGTGGTGTTCGCCATCGGTCTGACGTTGATCGGTGTTTCCTTGGGGCTGTGGCGCATGTGCCGCTGAACACCCCGCCCGCAACGCGCCTTCCCGGCTTGTCGCACGCTTTCGTGGAATATTGATTCCATGGCGCGCGACAACGGCCGGGAAGGCGCGTTCGCATGTTCGTGCTATGGTTTTGCGATATTCCAAGGGGCGATTTTGTGTGCATTCACACAGATCGCCGTGTTCGTTTTCTCACCATCGTGTAGACTATCTGAGATTTTGTTTTTATAAGGAGACCTCAAAGTGACGCAAAAGCAATCCGTGGTGATTATCGGTGGTGGCCCTGCTGGCTTGACCGCCGCTTGGGAGCTCGTCAAGGACGGTGGCTCCGAGAACTACGACGTGACCGTGCTGGAGGCGACCCGCGAATTCGGCGGCATCTCCCGCACCGTCAAGCATGACGGCAACCGCATGGACATCGGTGGCCACCGCTTCTTCTCGAAGGACGAACGCATCATGGACTGGTGGAAGGAGGTCCTGCCGCTGCAGGGCGCCCCCAGCTATGACGACAAGAAGCTGCATCGCGAACACGATATGGAGCCGGGCGGCCCCGATCCGGAGGTCGAAGACAAGGTGATGCTCAAGCGCCACCGCGTTTCCCGCATCTACTGGAACCACCATTTCTTCGATTACCCGATCTCCCTGAGCGCCAACACGCTGAAGGCCATGGGCCCGAAGCTGACGCTCGTCGCTGGTTTCAGCTATCTGAAATCCATGGTGCACAAGCTGCCGGAAGACAATCTGGAGAACTTCTACATCAACCGTTTCGGTCGCAAGCTGTACTCCATGTTCTTCGAGGGCTACACCGAGAAGCTGTGGGGACGCCATCCGTCGCAGATCTCCGCCGATTGGGGATCCCAGCGCGTCAAGGGCCTGAGCATCATGGGCGTGCTGAAGAACGCCGTCCAGAAGCTGCTGCCGAAGAAGCGCAGCAACGACGAGGTGGAGACCTCGCTCATCGAGGAATTCTGGTATCCGAAGTATGGCCCGGGCCAGTTGTGGGAGACCGTCGAATCCAACTGCGAGGCAGCCGGCGTGAAGGTTATCACCGACGCCAACGTGGTTGAGATCCGTCAGGCCGACGGCAAGATCGCTTCCGTGGTGTATGAGGATTCCGAGGGCAACCGCACCGAAATGCATGCCGACGACTTCATCTCCTCCATGCCGGTCAAGGATCTCGTCAACGCCGTCGACGCATCCGACAAGCCCGCGCCGAAGGACATGACGGAAATCGCCAACGGCCTGCCGTACCGCGATTTCGTCACTGTGGGCCTGCTGGTCAAGCACCTGCGTCTGAAGAACACCACCGACATCCCGACCCTCGGCAACCCGCCGATCGTGCCGGACTGCTGGATCTACGTGCAGGATCCGGGCTACAAGGTCGGCCGTCTGCAGATCTTCAACAACTGGAGCCCGTATCTGGTCAAGAACGTCGACGACACCGTGTGGATCGGCCTCGAATACTTCTGCGAGGAAGGCGATTCCTTCTGGAACATGTCCGACGAGGAGGCGACGAAGTTCGCCATCCAGGAGCTCACCCGCATGCAGGTGATCAATGGCCCGCAGGATGTGCTTGACTCCCATCGCGAACGCGTCAAGAAGGCGTATCCGGCGTACTTCGACACGTACGACCGCATGCCGGAGCTTATCGAATACCTTGATTCCTTCGGCAATCTCTACTGCGTCGGCCGCAATGGGCAGCACCGTTACAACAACATGGACCATTCGATGGCGACCGCCATCGAGGCCGTCGGCAACATCAAGAACGGCAAGACGTCCAAGAAGAACGTGTGGTCGGTGAACACCGACAAGTCCTACCACGAGCAGAAGTAAGGACGGATTCGGGGCGTGACGCATGCGTCCCATGGCAGGCGCATTCCGCATGCGCCATGTCGAAGACCGATGGGCCCGCCGGCGATCGCCGGCGGGCCCATCGCGTTGTTCCGCGGCGGCTTGCGCTGGTCTCGGCGGCGTTGTAAGGTGAACAACGTTCCTGAGGTGTGATTTCCGCACGGGACATTCATTGAGCGGATATTTTCCGCATCTCTTTTTTCAAGCTTTGCAGGCGCGTGCCTGCGAGAGCCAAGGAAAGGCAATAACCAGTGGCAACCAGCCCGAATCTTGAAGATATGAAACTGCCCGAGCTCAAAGAGCTCGCCAAGCAGATGGGACTTCGTGGGACCTCCACGATGCGCAAGCCCGAGCTCATCGCAACGTTGCAGGCCGCTCGCTCTGGCGGTCAAGCCCCCGAAGGAGTCACCGTCCGCACGCCGAAGGCCGCTCCTGCCAAGGTTTCCGCAGATGCTGAGGCCTCGTCGGAGAACGCGCAGGAGACCAAGAAGTCCGAACAGCCGGCGAAGACCGCGAGGAAGCGCGTCGTCCGTGCCAAGCAGTCCGCGGACGAATCCGAGGCACCGGCGAATGGCAGCGTTGAATCCGCGGAGTCCAAGACCCGTGACGCCAAGGCCGGAGCGGACAAGACGGTCGATGACAAGGCGCCGGAATCCAAGGAATCGGATGCCAAAATCGCCGTGGACTCGATTGGGAACCTTGATGCGACGCCGAAGCGCCGTCGTCGCCGTGATTCCGACGCAGGCTCCGACCTGCTGGCGGAACTCGGCTTCGATGACACCACCACGAAGCATGAGGATCGTCGCCGCCGTCGCAGGGACGATTTCGAAGACATGCCCCGTCGCCATCGCCGTGTGACGGACGAGCCGGGCAATGAGGATGTGGTCCGCGATCTCGACGATATTCTCGCGACGCTTCCGGCGCAGCATGACGATGCCGATGAACGCCACGAGGAAAACGATGAGCCGGAATACGGTCGTCGCCGTGGCCGTGGGGATCGCGGCAACGACAGGAACAACGATCGTGGCGATCGCCGCGGCCGTCACATGCGTGGCCGCGACCGTGATTACGAGGAGCGCGAGGATCGCCGTGGCCGCAATGCGGATCGAGACAATCGCAATGACCGCAACGATCGCAACGACCGTGACCAGCGTCGCGAAGAGCCGAAAGAGGATCTCGTGCCGGTGGCCGGCATCGTGGACGTGCTGGACTCCTACGCGTTCGTACGCACGTCCGGCTATCTGCCTGGACCGAACGACGTGTACGTGTCCATGGGACAGGTCAAGAAGTACGGCCTGCGCAAGGGCGATGCCGTGCACGGTTCCATTCGCGCGCCGCGCGAGGGCGAACGCCGCAACCAGCGTCAGAAGTTCGTGCCGCTGCAGTCCATCGATTCCATCAATGGCATGACCGTCGAGGCTGCGCAGAACCGCCCGCAGTTCAGCAAGCTCACGCCGCTGTACCCGCAGGAGCGTCTCAAGCAGGAAACCGCGCCGAACAAGCTCACCGGCCGTCTGATCGACATCGTCGCGCCTATCGGCAAGGGCCAGCGTGGTCTGATCGTCTCTCCGCCGAAGGCCGGCAAGACCATCACGTTGCAGAACATCGCCAACGCGATCGCCACCAACAATCCGGAAGTCCATCTGATGGTCGTGCTGGTGGACGAGCGTCCGGAAGAGGTCACCGATATGGAGCGCACGGTGCAGGGCGAGGTCATTTCCTCCACCTTCGACCGTCCCGCCTCCGACCACACCACCGTCGCGGAGCTCGCCATCGAACGTGCCAAGCGTTTGGTTGAGCTTGGCCAGGATGTGGTCGTGCTGCTCGATTCCATGACCCGTCTGGCGCGCGCCTACAACATCGCGGCCCCGGCGTCCGGACGCATTCTGTCCGGCGGCGTGGACGCGCAGGCGCTGTACCCGCCGAAGAAGTTCTTCGGTGCCGCCCGCAACATCGAGAACGGCGGCTCCCTGACGATCATCTCCTCCGCGCTGGTCGAGACCGGTTCCAAGATGGACGAGGTGATCTTCGAGGAATTCAAGGGCACCGGCAACATGGAACTGCGTCTGAGCCGCGAGCTTGCCGACAAGCGTCTGTTCCCGGCCATCGACGTGAACGCCTCCGGCACGCGTCGCGAAGAGCTCATCACCAACCCGCAGGAGCTGCCGATCATCTATCGTCTGCGTCGTCTGCTGGGCGGTCTCGAGCCGGAGCAGGCCTACCAGACTCTGGTGCCGCGTCTGAAGAAGACCGCGACCAACCGCGATTTCATGGCGTCGCTGATCCAGCAGAGCAGTACTGCCAACAACTGAATCGTCTCACCGGGATGATTCAGCCGGAGGGCCATGCGTGTGCCGCATGGCCCTCCGTCGTATTTGCCTGGTGATCGCTGAGACCCTTCGCAGGGGGAGTGCGATGTGGGTGGAAAACGAGACGCGTATGGTCCGATGGACGATGATGTCCATGACGGTTGTATGTCCCGTACGATATGTGACCATTTTTCAATCATAAAAAATACTGCAAATAAGTCAAAAGATAATAAATATTCCGAACACTCAATAATATATAAAAATTTTTCAGAAATCGGTAAAATTTGTTGAAAAATCACGGAAAAAGATGTGGAAAAATGGCGTCGTTCTATGTGGTGGGGTGGGTATTCTAATGGTTGTCAACTTGAGCCGTCTGAGGGGACGGTGCCGTATGGCGCCGTAGGCGGCACGCTTGTTGGGAAAGGGGCTAATGTATGGCAGGCAATGACTCGGCGGCGCGTTCGACCGTTGAGCAGCTTGATGAGATCGACGAGACCATTCTCGGCATGTTGGAAAAGAATGGACGAACCACGCTGTCTCAGCTTTCCGATGCCACCGGTCTTTCCGTCTCCGCGGTGCAGTCGCGTGTGCAGAAGCTGGAACGCCGCAATGTGATTTTGGGGTACAAGGCGGTCATCGATGATGCGAAACGCGGTCTTGGCGTGAAGGCGTATATCGCGGTGACTCCGCTTGATTATTCGCTGGAGGGTGAGATTCCCGAGAAACTGCGGAACATCGAAGGCGTCATGTCCTGTGATTCCGTGGCGGGCGCACCGAGTTTCATGCTGGTCGCGCGCGCCGCCTCCACCAGCGAACTCGAATCGTTGCTGAACACCATCCATCAGACGGTTCCGGTGAGCACGCAGACCACCATCGTGCTGCACCGTTACTTCGCCAAGTAGTCGCGCCACCATTTCGTCAAACAAGGATATCGTTTTCGATACCGGTCACCCGCTTCGGTGACTGGCACGCGGTAATCTTGTATCCATGAACGATAGCGAACATGGTTGGCCTCGGCCAGAAGAAAACAACGAAACCGAAACCGTCATCGATGCCCAGACCGCGCGGAGCAATCCCGAAGTCGCATCGGAAGTGGCGAAGATCGCTTCACTGCGCCAGTCCATCGACAACGTCGATGCGGCCATCGTCTCCCTGCTCGCGGAACGATTCAAATACACGTCGCAGGTGGGGGTGTTGAAGGCGCGTGCGGGCTTCGCTCCGGCCGACCACCAGCGCGAGCATTACCAGATCGAGCGGTTGCACCGCATCGCGGTCGGTGCCGGATTGGATCCGGACATCGCCGAGATGTATCGCGAATTCGTGGTGACCGAAGCCAAGCGTCGTCATAAGCGCATCGCCGATGCCGGTGGCGATCCCGGCGTGCTCGACGTCTTCGCCTGATATGTCTGTTTTTAGCTGATTTTCAACGTTTTCCGGCATTCGTGCGCCGATTTGGGGCATACCGCGCATTACATTGAACACCTTGGAGTGCCGTATGGCGAAGGTTTTTTGAGGGCGATTGCGAGGTTCGGTATGCGAGGTGCGCGGAAGTTGCGCGTGTTCCGGAAACGTCGGTGGAACCGCGCCATGGGACGCCGCGAACTCGCGGCGGCGGTCGCCATGGCCGTGCTTTGCGGCGTGCCGGTCGGCGCGGTCGGCGTGCGGGACGTTCATGATGCCATCCGCCAAGCGGATGCCTATGCCCAGGAGGCGTCCGAATCCGATGTGATGAGCGCCTATCGCGGCACGGATGAGCCTGGACGGCTGTACCTGACTTCGGGTGCCGCCGATGGCACCGCTGATGATGGTTCCAACGGCGACGGTTCTTCTCAAGACGCCGTCACAGGCGGTTCCCAAGACGCCACCCGGTCGAGCCATGTGCCCGCAGGTGCGGTGGCTCTGCCATGGAAGATCCATGTGGACTTCACCCTGGACGGTCCCGATGTGGCAGCTTCCCGGATTTCCGGCGCTTCCGGAGTGGTCGGCATCCATGTGAGACTCACCTCCACAAATCATGACGCGACCTCGGAACTGGTGCCGGTGGTCGCCTTCACCATTCCGGTGCGTGTGGGCGACGACGTGTCCTCGTCCGACGGCGCGATCGTGTCCTCCGACAATACGCGGACGTTGGTGGCCGCGATAGGCGGAACAGGGGATGACATCGACTTCACCACATACGTGACGGCGCGGAAATTCACGATGAGCGCGTTGGCGATCGCCGCGGTGTCGGCATCTGCCGATGGTGACGCCGGAAGCGCCGGCGGTGTCGCGGATGGCACCGTGGACGATGTCGCCGGAAATAATGCCGCAATCAACGGTTTCAAACGGAATCTTGCCGGTCTGACCCATCGCGCATCCACACTGGTCGATGGATTGACGAACGTCGGCTCGCAACGCAACCAGACGCTGATACGGCAGCTCGAAACGCTTCGCGACCATGAGAAGGAACTGGCCAAGCAGACCATCGCGGCACGTTCCGAGACGCATCGACAGGCGTTCGACGCCTACATCGATGCATATGTCGATTCCTACACCACGCATCTTTCCGGTTCGCTGGGCGATACCACGCAGCTTTCCGCCATCCTCGGCACCGCGTCGGAATTGAACGGCGACACCGATGTGGCCCATGCCGTGGTGACGCTTGCCAATGCGGTGAACGACGTGAGCGCGGCGTACCGGCATGAAGGCGCCGCCGATGCGGTGGATGAGGTGATACGCACGATTGAGCAGCGCGGCACATCCGATCTGCTCGCCGAGCTGAACAGGCGCTCCGGCGAGGAGCGGCAACGTGGTTCCAAGGACTACAGTGCCGGCCAGTCGCGGCTTTCCGCGGCGATGATTCCGTATTCGATGGATTTCACCGATGCGTATACCGCGCGATTGCGTCAGCTGGGCGCTTCCTCGAGCACCGCACGCGATGTCGAAGCGCGGGCGATCGCCGATGTACGCTCCGGCATCGGAACGAACGAGAAGCTCAAGGCGGCGCGGAACAAGGTGGATGCGGCGATGGACGATTTGGCCGCCGCCAGCGAACATACCGGCCAGGCGAGCGCGTTCCATCAGATCGCCATCCGGTTCGCGGACCAGTTCGGCGCCGATGCCGATGCGGATGGCTCCATGAACGCCGATTCCGCAGATGATGGTTCGGGTGACGCCGATTCCGCAGGTGGGTCTTCGGCTGACGGTGGCTTGGACGATGACGGTTCAGCCAAGGGAGCCTCTGCCGATGGAGGCTCGGCGAAGCGCACCGCACGACGCAATGGAAGCCGCACGCGCCACAGTGATGTGTCGTCCGCCATCATTGCGCGCCAATCGGAATCGTCGCTTGCCTCCGGA
>ERZ808252.2368-NODE-2368-length-11527-cov-3.670502_pt1 | contig 11527 bp, 11 predicted proteins | sample MGYA00521242_ERZ808252 | MGnify/ENA primary metagenome ERZ808252 (study PRJEB31516, sample SAMN03275581) | gut metagenome | biome: mammalia-associated habitat; material: feces | host: Papio cynocephalus | place: Kenya | collected 2012-08-07 ...
CATAAACGGCACCAACAATACCCATTTCAGGAAACCCCAAAAGCCCAAAAATCATAACAGGATCAAGAATAACGTTAACTATTGTTCCAACAATCTGCGAATATAGCATATAACGTGTCAATCCAGTCGCCTGCAATAGTCTTTCTGCTGTAATTTGCAATGCCATAACAGGGCAAAACAGCATCAAAGGCTTAAGATACAATACACCATATGCATTTACCAATGCATTATCCGAAGTAGAATCAAAATACAACTCCACACTAATCATGCCGAATAATATGAAAAACAAAGAAATTAAGCTCTGAATCATAAAACCGCTTTTCATTGCATTACGGCCATTGTACTTGTTTCCAGCTCCAATAGAACGCGATATTATTGCATTCATTCCTGTTGCAATTCCTGCAAAAAATGAAGATGCAAGATTCTGAGCTACAAAAGATATTGAAACAGCTGACAGGGCCTCTGCTCCAAGCCTAGCAACGAAAACACTATCAATAAAATTGTACAATCCTTGGATAAATAAAGAGATGATAACAGGCCATGCAAGATTGAACAGCATAGCGTGTTCTGGCAAGGATTGCATATTGATAATGTTATTCTCACTCTCAAGCATAACAGGACTTATCCATTTTCCCTTCCTGTCGTTGTCCCTGGCACTTTGAATTCCCTGTGGATTCCAGTAAACTGAGCCTCAAGATCAAGCAATTCCTGCATAGGGAATATTCTCAAGGCACTATGTCCTTTTATTCCGTTGGGGAAAGAGACTTCATTTGATGCGACATTGTTCTTGTTTTTCATATTCTCAATACCATATCTCCACATCGCATTGAGAGCTACTTTCATCATGTAATGATAAGAAATCATTTTGTATCCCAACGAATATATTTCGTCATTATCGACATCTGGAATGCCATTTATGGAATTCTGATCTGGATAAATTTTCCACCCATTAACACGGTCGGCAATAATCTTTGCCAGTTCAGTAGAACGTGTAGAGCGGCATAGGCCACAGGCCATTGTTGCATGAGCCCCTTCTGCTATGGATTTATTCAAAAAATCAACACATTCATTCATCTCTTCTTCTGTTTCAAGATATCCATTCCACCTAGCGACAACAATGCAATCACTACCTTCGACAGCCTTCAATGTTGCCTTGAGAATCGGACTGTACTCACTCCATCCGTCCTCATGTTCATTTCCGAGAAGGATACCCTTAGCACCTGCTTTTACAAATCTCTCTGTAGTATAAAAAGCATTCAGCGGTGTATCATATCCAGCTCCCACGTCAACTAGACATGGCAATTGCGAAAAATGACAAATTCTCTCTGCAGCATGGACAACTTCATCAGTTGTAAGCATAGGCTCAAGAACTCCAAGAGATTCACCAAGTTCACCTCCACTAAGCAATATGGCCTTTGCCCCGCTTAGCTGTGCGGAAAGTGCAGAGCCACAGTCATAAATACATGGCATCATTACACAATCATCAGTGGCTTTAACAAGATCTAAAAAATTGTATTCTGCCGACATTTAAAAAACCTCCTTTATGATTCCCTTTTTCTCTTTAAAGAAAATGAAAAGCATTCCCAACAACAGGAAGAAGACAGACCCCACGACAAAAGGTATTCTCTCCCAATCTGTATGCAAAATAATTTTTGAATATTTCACAGCATAGGATGAACCGAATGAGCCTAGTGCACTGATTATTGCCGCCACAGAGATGCATGCTGCTCTATAATCCTCGTCCAGATCAACACCAAGAAAATAATTAATTGCCGGCTGCAACAACCCATATCCAAATCCAAATGTTAATGAGAACAGTGTATATGTTGCTAGATTATTGCACATGGACAATGCAATGAAGGAAGCAGCATTTACAAAAAAACCAACAGTCATGGTTTTAGTCCCTATTCTCTTTTGGATTTTATGAAAACTATATCCTCCAATAACACCCACAAGCGTAAAAGCAGAAAGCACTAATGCAGAAACAGATGAATTACCATATCCATTGTTTATTATTATTCCAGATGTTTGTGTAACATATGCATAGAACCATAACATATACAGCGCATAAACACTCGACCAGAAAAAAACGTGTCGCGTAAAGATCTTCCTGATTTCAAACTTCTTTACTTTTTGTAATCCAGTTTGAATAGAATTTTCAGGCTCAGGAAGACACATTAAAATAATTATAAGCACTGGCACTATTGCAACATAAACAACAAATGGAAGACGCCAATTCAAATCTCCAAGAAAGCCCCCAAGAAGCTGGAATAGAATTGCACCGCAATTTGTTGCCATGCTGTTTCTACTGAATTGTTTTGAAATTTCATCTCCTTTAAACAAAGAAAGTGTCAATGTATTGGTAATAGGAACAATAAGGCCATGCCCTATTCCCAGAATCGCTCTGCCAACAAGAATCTCTGCAATATTAGTAGCAAAATATGGCATGATTCCTCCAACAAAGGAAATTACTAAACCAAGCGCTGTCATCGCTCGGAACTTGACAAATCTTCCAAGTAGCAAGCCCGTTATAATCGTGAATGGAACACTTGTCAAAGTATCAAGTGTTGCTATACTTGCGATTGCTTCAGGAGATGCATCTGGAAAATTTTCACCTATAATAGCCAAAGCAGGGGAAGTGGCACTTGAAACAAGTGTCAAAAAAGCAATAGCACATACCGCAACAATAACTTTATTTCTTTTTCTATCTTTCATATTACCTCTGAAGATTACTTCCCCCTTTCTTTTTTGATTGACTTATGCACTTCTGTCAAATAGTTACCAGCGATATATATCACAGCATAAAACAGGCCATATTGCCATGAAGGCACAAAACCAAATACAAATGCAGATGGGATTACAAACACAATTATAAACACCATAAGCATCGGACAAAAACCATACTCTCTAGCTATTGCAAATCCCAAAACAATCATCGACACAGGAACAATCAACAACACATACAAGTTTCCGAGATTTATGCCTGTTATTTCCTGTGGAACAAAGGAAATCATTGGCAAAATCCAGAAAACAGCCATATATCCAGAAACAATATGCAATAAACTGGATCTTGAAAATGCCCTTATACCAACAATATCAATAAAAAACTTTTTTCTAATATCAAACATTATAACAAGCTACAAAGTGGCCTTTTCTTTTTTCTACTAAAGAAGGCATTGTCTCTCTACATTTATCTGTGGAAAATTTGCATCTCGTTTGAAAAGGACATCCAGATGGAGCATTGATAGGGCTCGGAACCTCACCTTCTAAAGCAATCCTATTTCGTTCTTTTTCCACATAATAGTCTGTAATTGGAACAGCAGAGAGAAGTGCTTGGGTATATGGATGGATTGAATGTTCATAGATTTCAGAAGAGTCCATCAATTCCACGATGTGCCCCAAATACATGACAGCAATTTTATCAGCAATATTTTTAACGACAGCCAAATCATGTGCTATGAAAAGATACGTCAAACCTCTCTTCTCTTGTAGATCCCTAAGCAGATTAATGACTTGGGCTTGAATGGAAACATCCAAAGCCGAAACAGGCTCATCACAAACAATTAGGCTTGGATTGCATGCGAGAGCACGAGCGATACCCAGCCTTTGTCTCTGACCACCGGAAAGCTCATGCGGATAGCGATCCACCATAATTGGATCAAGCCCCACAGCAACCATCAAATCGGAAATCGTATTTGCAATCTCCTCTCTTTCATGGGGCTTGCCATCGCAAACAATAGCCTCCTTTAGAATTGACCCCAATGATTGCCTTGGATCAAGAGAACTATATGGATCCTGAAAAATCATCTGGATATCTCTTCTGATAGAAGCCATCTGTTTTTGAGACAAGTTCTCTATATGTTGTCCTTTGTAGATTATTTCGCCAGATGTCGGAGCGTTGATGCGCAAGATAGTCTTTCCAACAGTAGTCTTACCACATCCAGACTCACCAACAAGGCCAAAGGTTCTTCCCCTTTCAACCACGAAAGAAACATCGTCAACAGCTTTAACATATCCAACAGCTTTGTTAAAAAAACCCTTTCGTACAGGAAAATGCATCTTAAGTGATTTAACTTCAAGAATTGTCTCGTTTTTACTATCATTCTGCATGTGTTACCTCCTTCTTCCTCATCCAACAAGCACAGAAGTGCTCATTTGGACCAATTTGCTCCAGTGTTGGATAACCTTGCTTGCAATCCTCGTTTGCATAAGGACATCTTGGAGAAAATGCACAATATGGAGGAAGCTCACTTAAACGAGGCGGTTGGCCTTTGATTGCCACAAGACGTTCTTCATTGCTTACGTCCAATTTAGGAACAGAATTGAGCAATCCTTTTGTATATGGATGAGCAGGATGCATAAGAATATCCTCGGTAGTACCAGATTCTATGACTTTTCCAGCATACATCACATAAACTCTTTCAGCATATCGTGTCACAAGCCCAAGGTTATGAGTAACCATCAAAATAGAGGTACCATATGTCTTAACAAGCGATTGAAGCAATTCCATTACTTGTGCCTGAGTTGTAACGTCGAGAGCGGTTGTAGGCTCATCGGCAATGATAAGCTTAGAGCCACAAGCCACAGCAATCGCTATCAAGACTCGCTGCCTCATACCGCCTGACATCTGGAATGGATAATTCTCCATTCTTGATTTGGCATCCGGAATACCTACAGCCTCAAGTGCCTTTATTCCTTCCTTCCATGCGGTTTTCTTGTCAACTTTCTTGTGGACCATAATCACTTCGCTAAGTTGAGTACCAATCTTGAAGACAGGATTCAAGCTAGTCATTGGCTCCTGAAAAATCATGGCAATTTCAGCACCTCTTACAGCTCTCATCTCTGGCGAATTGCGATCGTATTCAAGAAGATTTTTTCCTTCAAATAAAACTTCCCCTCCGACTATTTTACCAGGAGGGCTCTGCACAAGTTGCATTACTGACATCTGGGTAACAGACTTACCACAACCAGACTCGCCTACTACAGCTATTATTTCACCTTCCCTTACATAGTAAGAGACATCATTAACAGCTTTAACTTCACCGGACTGTGTAAAAAAAGATGTTTTAAGATGCTTGACTTCAAGCAATATATTTCGAGTTTCTTCCATTATAATTTACCTCTTAATTTTGGATCGAGAGCATCTCTCAATGCATCTCCAAGAACATTGAAAGCAACAACGATTGCCATAATACAAAAACCAGGAAGAAGCGCTACCGATGGATGTGTCGTAAGACTTCCAAAACCATCATTTACCATCAATCCCCATGCTGCTAACGGCTCATTAAGGCCTACCCCAAGATATGCTAAAGAAGACTCAACCATAATTACTTGACCAAGGCTCATTGTGAAAATGACAATGAGAGAGGCAAAACAATTGGGAAAAAGATGCCTTAACATAATCTTCCCCTTCTTCTGTCCAATCAAACGTGTTGCTGTAATATAATCATTTTCTTTGATTGAAATTACATTAGAATAAGCCATCCGTATATATCCAGGAATAGCACCTATACCAAGAACAATCGATATGGCAAACATATTGGATCCCAAAATGACAGCTAGCACCATGGACAATATCAAAGCAGGAACAGATAGCTGTATATCAACATATCTAAGGATCAGCTTTCCAGTCCAGCCCTCATAATAGCCTGCAATAATACCAAGCGTACTTCCGACAATAGCTGACCACAACGTAGCAAATAAAGAACATGTTAAAGATGTCCTAGCACCATAAATCAAACGTGAAAGAACATCTCTTCCATATCTGTCGGTCCCCAAAAGATGATTTTCACTTCCCATTGGCAAATACTTGCCCATTGGATCTGTCGCTGTCGGATCATGAGGAGCTATAACAGGAGCAAAGACAGCTACAAAAATGAAGAACAATGCAATGCAAAGGCATATTTTTACAATAAACCCTCGACCAAAGAAAATTTTAAAAAACTGCTCCCTGTTTTTCTTTCTTCTGATTTTTAAATCTTCTGATTTTGCCATTATTTACCCTCTTGACTCACGAATTCTCGGATCTATGTAACCATAAAGAATATCCACAATCAAATTTCCGAAAACAGCAATAAATGAAACTATAAGAACACAACTCTGGAGAACCCAATAATCTCTATTGTTAATAGCATTTGTCATTGTAACACCTATGCCCGGAATTGAGAAAATATTCTCAACAAGAACAGCCCCTGCAATTATATTTCTCAAGTTCATGCCAATTACTGTCACAACAGGAATCAATGCATTTTTTAGAGCATGCTTATAAATAATTGTATTCTCTGAAATACCATTAGCTCTTGCTGTCCTGATATAATCCTGGGAAATCACTTCAAGCATATTAGAACGCGTCTGACGAGAAATTGAACCCATCATTTGCAAACATGAACAAAATATAGGAAGGGCAGCAGAACGCAGATAACCTAAAATACTTTCACCAGGCATAACAAGATTTCGCATCGGAAACCAGTGCATTTTAATCGAAAACAAGTAAAGCAATAACATCCCTATCCAAAACTGAGGAGTACCAATGCTTAAAGTTGTGAATAATGTCAATGTCTGGTCTATTGCTTTTCCTCTCCTGACAGCGCTGACAATACCAATCAGAAGACCTAATAAAATACCTAATACGAAAGCAGGAACTCCTATAGCCAAAGTACGTGGAAGTCTCTCCTTTATAATATCGGCTACAGGTCTGAATTCTATCAATGAATCTCCGAAATCACCATGGAACATCTCCATAACCCAAGTTATATACTGTTGAGGAAGAGGATCATTAAGATGATGCTCCTCCCTGACCCTCTGAATGTCTTCAATTGGGGTCTCTAGGCCAAGAGCCATTATAACAGGGTCACCTGGAAGGAGATGAATTATGCTGAATACAAAAACAGAAACTATAAAAATCACTGCAATCGAGGCCAACACTCTTTTGATTATGTAACTAGTCATACTTTTCCCATGAAATATCTGCATGGAATAAACCCATGCAGATAGAATTATTTGAATGTTCTACTTGTCGAGCCATGCAGTCCATAGAGTATCCATTGTGATTCCTCCGTTCTTGCAAATTCCTGCATCCTTAACATAGTCTTTTGCTGCAACCCATCCCTTTGTCAAAAAGAGGACATATGCAGAAACATCTTCCTGAAAGAATTTCTTTGCTGCTCTTTGTGTAGGTGCATAAGAGTCTTCCACTGTGCTGTTATAAGCTTGCTTTACATATGAATCAAGCTCTGGCGAAAGGAGGAACGATCGCTGTCCATAACCAGATGGATTGTCAGATCTTGCAGCCGTGAGAAGCTGATATTCCTGACCATTTTTAACACCTACAGTATGGATCATCATACCTTTGCCCCAGCCACCGATATATGTTGAGAAGTTAGCTGTATCAATTGTAACAATCTCTGCATTGATTCCAACCTTTTTCAAATATGATTGCACATAAACAGCAGCGCCTTGGAACTGTGTCTGAACATAAAGCACTGTATCAAACCCGTTTGGATAGCCAGCTTCAGCAAGAAGCTCCTTAGCTTTTGCTGGATCATATGGGAATCCAGTAACGTCAGGAGAGCAATATGGATAGCCATTTGCTGACCATTGGGTTGAGCCAGGAATATACATACCTTCTGTATATGCCTTTCCAATTGCATCTGTATCAATTGCATAGCAAGCCGCTTCCCTCACCCTAACGTCGTAAAATGGATCTTCTGAGGACTGACAATGGAAACCAAGAGTATAAGCGGAACCACCTCTTTCAGATGTATAAAGGATTGTGTGAGGATCTTCGGCAAGCTGAATAACCTGGTCATAGGCAAGTCTTGAATCACATAAAACATCTACTTCTCCAGTCTGATAAGCCATCAATGCAACTTCTGCAGAAGTGATAATAATGTAATTAATTCCGTCAAGAAGAGGCTCTCCCTCATGATATTGCTTGAATTTGACTGTTTTCACCTCCGAATCTCTGTTCCACTCTTTAAGCATGAAAGGTCCGGTACCACATTCTTTGCTTGCTAGGGCTTTCCAACCATATTGGTCCACAAACTGCTTAGAAACCGGTTTGCACATACGAGTGAAGCAGTTAGGAAGAAGCATATCCCATTCAAGAAGATGAATAACAACAGTCTTATCATCTACAGCCTCTGCATAATCGATCTTGTTAAACGATGATGCGAAAACTCCAACTTCCTTGTACTGGTTAATATTCCATGCCAGAACCTCAGATGTCATTACACTTCCATCATGGAAATAAATCGGCTCATCCTTCATATGAAAGGTATATGTAAGACTCTCTATGTCGGCATCATAACTATCAATCAAGAATCCACAATACTTTCCATCGGCATCCTTCTGCAGTATTGTTTCATAGAAGTAGAATTCTTGAGTCGCTCTGAAAGTAGTATCGTCAAGCGAAGCCGGATCACTTGTGATAAGAACCTTGAGAGTGCCACCAGCTTTGGAGTTCAAACTTCCTAAAGCACCCTCCACGGAAGCGGATTGAGACTCACTAGAACCTCCTGCAAATACAAACGTTGCAACCATTAATAATAATGCAAGCAAAAACGTTTTTTTCATCATATTTCTCCTTTTATGGGATTATCTCCCTTTTAATCAAATTCTTGGCCAGGGATTTTTGCAATCCGATGAATACCTGTATAAGCTTCCTGTTTATCAAACTTACCTTGATAATCGAACATTGGCATAGCTGAACATCCATAACTTCCATTGTAGAGTCTTACTTCTTCAGTAGCAGGTTTATTGTTCCCAGCAGCAAGATTCTTCTTTCCATATTCGACGATTGCCGCCATTGCCACTTTCAAAGTGTAATGATATGAAATCATGACATATCCAAGTTTATAAATCTCCTCATCTACAACCTCTGGTCTACCTTCATGAATTGTCTGGTCAGGATACATCTTCAATCCTTGCACTCGCTTACCAATTATTTCAGCTTTTTGCGCTGAATTAAGACCACAAGCCATCGTCATGAAAGCACCTTCATTTATCGCAGCATTGAGGATATCAACAACATAATCGAAATCATCCGAGTTTCTTAGTCTTCTGTTTGTTCTTGCAATAACAACACATTTTGTATCCTTGCAAGCAAGAACCGAGGCCTTTACCATCTTTAAGAATGTACCCCTATCAATATTATCCTCATCTTCAACAAGCAGTCCCATACAACCTGCATGAGCAAACTTATAGGACCATCTGTATGTAGCCGATGGATCGGCTTTAAAACAACCACAATCGATTACAAGAGGTAGAGTGGAAAAAGAAGCAATTTTTTCAGCAATGAAAAATAATTCCGATGAATCCATTTCATCTTCACTAAGTGCACCGAATATCTCTCCAACTTCTCCACCAGAAAGCAGAATCGCTTTATATCCCGCCAATTCACAGGCTCTCGCTGATGAGCAATCATAAATACAAGGTATGTGAATGCAATATTTTTCTTTTTCAATTAGTTCCGGAATACTCAAAACAGCACTCATATCAAAACCGCCATTAGGATTTTTTGCAATCCGCAGCCAACTGAAACCACTTGCTATAATTGCTAACCATGTTGCTTAATTTCGATTCGTCAGCAATTCCTTCAAAATCATGAGTCTCAGAAAATACAGGATTACCATTTTTTCTATTCTCCATACCATATTTCATCATTCCGTACATCAGTGCTTTCTCAAAAAGATGCATGGTCACAAATCTATATCCAAGAGAGTCGATTTCGTTTAAATTGCAGTTAGGAACACCATTAACAGAAAAGATATCTGGCCACATTTTCCAGCCTTTGATATTCTTAGCAACTTTTCTACCGATATTCATATTGTTTGTACCGCCAACCATGATCATTTCCGCTCCCAAGTCCTGAGCCCTAAGAGCCCTATCCATAGCTTCCTTGAATCCCTCAGGCGTATTTAATGGAACATGGATTCTTGCGATACATACGCAATCCGAACCTTCAGTAGCTGCAAGAGCAGCCTTAATTTTCGCAAGCCAAACTTCTTTTGGCACAACAGATTCCTTTGATGACTTTTTCACAGCATGACCTCGTTCGAAGCCTCTTATGCCAGTCGAATCATCAATAGTAAAACCCATAGCTCCCGTTTTTGCTACTCTGTACATATTGCGATATACAACAACGGGACTTTCACCATACCCATCATCGGCATCGACGATCAATGGACAGGGACTCATATTAACAATCCTTTCTGTTGCCCAAAGCACTTCATCAATTGTTGCGAATGCCATATCAGGAAGACCATCCTGGCTATATGCGATAGCACCTCCTGACAGCATAAGGGCCTTGTAACCTGAAAGCTCTGCGGCTCTGGCCGTTAGACAATCATATACGCACGGGGCAAATACTTGCTCATTTTTCAACAGCTCTCTGAAGGTAATGCGCTTTTCCATGTTTACTCCTTTATCTCGTGTTCGATTGATAAAACATCAGAGAGATCATTGAACTTGTCTTCCATTGGGAGCCATTTCTTCCAAAAAGAAAACAGAACATGATAGTCCTCGCCCAGTTTTAGCAAACCATCATACGTATGTGTATCATGAAATACTGTGTTTCCGTCTTCCAATGTTCTCTTACCATAGTAAAGCATGCCAAACATTGCAGCCTTTATTGCATAATCCTCGACGATAATGCGATAGCCCAGATTGTGAAGTTGTTCCGGCTCCACCTCGCACTTTCCATCAACAACAGAAATTCCAGCCCACATTTTATACCCAGGGTCAAATGCGTTAATCTTTTCAGCATCTGATTTTGTCCTAGCTTTCTCTATGCATGTGATTCCAGCTCCCAGTTTTCGGGCCTCGACAATTCTATTTATGGCATCATCAACATCAGCTGTTGATTTCGCAATAACAAGACACTTAGAACCCTCAACTGCTTTAACAGCTGCTTTGATTCTTGCAAAGAAAATTTCACCAGAAACAGGAGCGCGAACAAACGATGAATCATATGCTCTATCTTTTCCATCAAAGAAAGATGCATCTGTGATAACAATCGCATCGGCCCCAGCCTTCACAAGCCTATAACAATCAAGAAAAACCCTTGAAGGGTCATCCCCATAAAAAGCCCCCGCATCAACAATCACAGGAAGAGATGTATAATTAGTTAACCTAGTAGTAAGATAAACGACTTCTTCATCATTCAGCAATCCAATATCAGGGACACCATTCATACAATAAGACATTCCTCTCCCCGATAAAACCATTGAATTATAGCCACAAAGTTCCACAGTCCTAGCTGAAATACATTCAAAAACAGTCGGAGCTGTAACTGGTCCATTTTTCAGGACTTGCTTAAGTGTAGTCTTCTCGAAATCTTTGTACATTAACAATCCTCTCCAAAGTTTTTGCAATCGATTGCACTTTATTAGATTATAACCTCATTTTAGAGACAGTAAAGAGAAATTTTTATGAGAAATTTTTGGTTTCAATCATATTTTTTGAGTATCAATGCTGTTTTACAATCAAATATAGCAATCGATTGCAATTGTTAATGTATTAATCCCTT